>MDTG01318151.1_pt1 | contig 14706 bp, 16 predicted proteins | sample 811421 | NCBI WGS metagenome assembly MDTG01 (sample SAMN05326645, study PRJNA326480) | marine metagenome | isolation source: seawater | place: Pacific Ocean: South East | collected 2011
CTTTTGGTAATGTTTCAAGAGCTGTTGGACCGTTAAATCTACCAACTTTCGATAAGTTAGGTTTCGGAAAGATGACTGATATTTCAGGGGTAGAGTCTGCAAACTTTAAAGGAGTTGTAGGTAGGCTAGCAGAAAAATCATTAGGAAACGACTCTACAACAGGACACTGGGAAATTGCGGGTCTTGTTACTAATAGAGCTTTTAGTGTATTTACTGATGGATTTCCAGATGAATTGGTTTCAGAGGTAGAGAAAGTTTCTGGGTATAAGTTTATTGGGAATTGTCATGCATCAGGTACAGAAATAATAAATAAACTAGGTTCCGAACATCTTAATACTGGAGCTTTAATTTTATATACTTCGGGTGACTCAGTATTTCAAATTGCCGCTCATGAGGATGTATTGAGCTTAGAGGAATTATATGAAGTGTCCATGATTGCAAGAGAAGTTTGTAATAAATTTAACATTGGAAGAGTTATTGCCAGACCTTTTAAAGGAAAAGTTAATAATTTTGTAAGAACTTACGATAGAAAAGATTTTGGTATAACTCCCCCTGGAAATACTATTTTAAGCCACTTAAGTAACAACGGTTACAAAAACTTTGGGGTCGGTAAGATCAGTGATTTATTTGGTCATGAATTTCTTAATAATTCAATCCATACAGAAGGTGACTTTGATGGTTTGGACAAATTAAATCATTTATTAAAGGAGCCTGAGCATGATTTTTACTTTATAAATCTTGTCGACCTTGATATGGTCTATGGACATAGAGAAGATCCAAAGGGATACTACGAGGGATTAAAAGTAATTGATTCTGGAATTAAAGAATTACTTAAAAACTTAAATGACGAAGACCTTCTTCTTATAACTGGCGACCACGGAACAGATCCAACAGACGGTAAAACAGACCATTCAAGGGAGTATGTTCCCTTAGTTGCTTATACAAATTCTCTTGACGGAAATAACATAGGTGATAGATCATCATTTGCTGATATAGCATCAACCATTTGTGACTATTTTGAGATCCCAGATATTTTTGATGATGGTGTTTCTTTTTTCGAAAATATTGTTAATAAATAAAGTAAATCTGTTTATCTAATTATAAAAAATTTATTAGAATGTAAAAATATGAAAATTGCTGTATGTGCCAAACAAATACCTGATCCGGCGATAGCTGTAACTTATGACGGTGGAAGTATTTCAAGACCGGATGAGCAAGTTTTAGATGACACTGACAGATATGGGATAGAAGTTGCTCTGCAGCTAAAAGAAAACTTCGATGCCGAGGTTACTGTTATAAGTATGGGGAAACTTGGTTCACAAAAAGGTATTCAACAAGCTCTCCAGATGGGTGCTGACAAAGCTCTTGTTATTGAAGACCCTGCACTCGAGAATTCGAACTCTTTAATGACGTCAAATATTTTAAGTGGCATGGCAAAACTTGCTGAAGCAGACATTGTCATTTTTGGAACTGAGTCCTCAGATGGATATTCTGGGGTAGTACCACAACAAGTATCCAGGTATCTTAATCTACCATGTGTATCATATGTTAAAGGAATTGACATAAGTGAAGAAACAGTTTTAACAAGGCAAACTATTACTGGTTCTGAAAAAGTAGTAATGCCTGAGAAATGTGTTATATCTGTAACAGCTAGTGGTGTAGAACCCAGGTATCCAAATTTTAAAGATATTATGGCAGCTAAATCAAAAGAAGTTGAAGTCGTAGAATTATCAGCATTAGACTTCACTGCAGAACAAAATCAAGAATTTGTTGAAATTAAATCAATATCCTCCGAAAAAAGCGGTGAAAAACATGTTGATGAAGGTGATGCTTTCACTTTAATTATCGACAAACTAAAAGAAATTAAAGCAATATGAAATCTTTATTAATCGGCGAAGTTAGTAATGGTACTCTATCGTCAGGAACTCTTGAAATCATTTCTAAACTTCAAGCAGACGGTTTAAATTTTGATCTAGTTGTTATTGGCTCAGATGACCAACCTTCAATTGGTTCTGATACTTTCAATGTTACATACTTTAAGGTAAATTCTGAGACATTGTCTCTTTCAGGTGTAGCTGACAAAATATCCGAAAAGATAAAATCTGAATCGATAGAACTTGTTTTAGCTTCTTCAACGTACCTAGGTAGGGATATATCAGGCTTTCTCTCTGTTGACCTTAATTCGAGCCCTATATCTAATGTAATAAATTTCGAAGTTAAGGACACCGTAGTTACAACAACTAACTCTATAGATGGTGGTGAAAGTGAATACTTTACAAATGTCACCTCGAAGGAAAAAATACTAATAATAAGACCAAAATCATTTGAAGCTGCTGAGATATCACTAAATGCAAACTTTACAACTATGGATATTGGAAACGATGATTTAACAGTGGATGTCCATGATATTTTTATAGAAGAAAAATCTGGGCCACAACTTGAAGACTCAAAAATAGTGATCTCTGCTGGAAGAGGAATGGTTGATGCAGGTAATCTTAAATATATAGAAGAACTTGCTACAAAATTAAACGCAGCTATTGGTGGAACAAGAGCAATTGTAGATGCAGGTTGGATGCCGTATTCACAACAAGTTGGCCAAACTGGAAAAACAGTCAAACCAGACGTATACATAGCATGTGGAATTTCTGGAGCAACCCAACATCAAGTAGGAATGAAAGATTCAAAATTTATTATTGCAATTAATAAAGATGAGGAAGCACCTATATTTCAAATTGCTGATTTAGGGGTTGTTGGCGATACCTTAAGCGTTATTCCAAAACTAATAGAAAATCTTTAATCACTAAATTTTATTTTATTATCAAAAGGTAAAACTTCTTCAAAAGTATATTTTTTTGATTCTCCCTTATGAACAACAATAACATACTCGGTGCCAAATTCTGACATGCGTTGTCTTGATACTCCACACGGAAATATTGGTTCTTCATCTGCATCTATACATGCAACTGCTAATGTATTGATTTTTGTTTCACCCTCAGAAATAGCCTTAAATACTGCAACGTCTTCTGCGCAAACCGTTGCTGGATAAGATGCATTTTCAATGTTGCAGCCCGTATAGATATTTCCGCTGCTTGTAATTAATGCGGCACCAACTCGAAACTTTGAATAAGGAGCATAAGCTGTTTTTGCAGTTTCCTCAGCTAATTGAGCAAGATTTTTATCTGAATCATTCATCACGATTACTTTCATTAGCTATTAGATTTTCAAATTCAGATTTTGTTTTTATAAATATCCTAGATCCAGAACCGGGTTCCATTGTTACGCCATATAATATATCTCCAGCATGCATAGTTTGTTGTTGATGTGTGACAATTATGAACTGAGCATCATCTTTAACATAATTAAGTAAATTAATCATTCTATGAAGGTTTGCATCATCAAGTGCGGCCTCAACTTCATCAAGGATATAGAAAGGAGAAGGAAATGATTTAAAGATAGCAAATAGGAAAGCAATAGCAGCTAACGACCTCTCACCACCTGATAATAGACTCAGTTTTTTAACCTTTTTACCTTTTGGCTGTACATTAATTTCTATACCAGTTTCTAATAAGTTTTCTTTTTCAGTTAACTCTAAAGAACCTTTTCCACCAGGAAATAGTTGTTCAAAAATTTCACTAAAGTGAACTGATATTGAATTAAACGAGGAATCTATTCTGAATTCTATTTCATCTTCAATTTCCTTAATGTGGAGAAGAAGTTCTTTTTTAGATGTAGTCAAGTCATCTATTGATGAAGAAATTTCTTGATGACGAGCATCTAATTGTTCGTAATCTGTTTTGGCAAGATAATTAACAACGCCTATATCTTCAATTTTTCCTTCAATATTAGATATTTCATGTTCAAGTTCATTTTGGTTATGAACTGATGGATCAAAATTTTGTATTTCACTCATCTCTATCCCATACATGTTCACAAGTGTGGAATAGTGATGTGCTTTTTCAGAAGAATATTCAGCTCTGTTTATAGATAAATTACTTTTTTCTTCATTATATGAAATGTAACTTTTATTTAATGATTCAATTTCTTCATCTAGTTCTGAAATTTTTGTATTCTTGTTACCGTGTTTTTTTTCATAAACATCAGCTTGTAAGAGCATAGACTCAGAAGAATTGTTTAGGATTTTGATAAGATTTGTTGATTCAGCAATAATTGTCTCTAATTCATTTTTATAGTTTGAATCAGGTGCATAGTGAATTTCATCAATTGTAAGTTGCAAATTAGAATTTTCGTTAGTTAGAAATTTTATTTGTTCTGCCGCTGAGACTAGTTGATTTGATCTTGCAGTTATGTCATCTTCAAGTGAATTGAGTTTTGCTCGCAATGCAATTTCTTGATTTTTGAGTTCTTCTTTGTAAGAAGTGTTATTGGAAATTATATTTTGCTGATCTATTTTTGAAGTTAATATTTCAACATTTTTATCATATTCAGTTTTTAACACATCAAGATTGACTTTTGCAGCATCTACTTCCCTATCTACAATAGTATTTATAGTTTTACGTACTTTAGAAAAAGAGCTTTTAAGTGTAAATTTAGTAGAAATTACTGAGCTATGGTTTTCGATTACGGACTTAGTTGTTTCTTTATCTTTTTGCCATTTATTGAAATTTTCTTCAGAACTTACGAGATTAGCTTCAAGTTTTGAGACAATATTTTTTAAATAATCTAAATCTTTTTCAAGAATAGCTTCGTTAACCTCTAGAGAAGCAGATTGATTTTTATTATTTTCATTTATTTGTTTATTTAAAGATTCTAAGTTCTGATTAAGCTCTGTAAGAGTATCTTTTCTTGTTATTAACTTATTAGATAGATCGTTAATTGTTAATGTATTTGTAAGTACTTTACTCTGTAGCTCCGATAAACGTTTTTCTTCTCTAATGCTTTCTCTTTCTAAATTATCTAATCTTTCAGTAGCAATTTGAGCAACAGATTTAACTTGTTCTGATTTTGTTGAAAGTTTATTGGAATAATCTTTAAAAAGTGAGCTAATTGAAACCCCTTGACCAAGCTCAGATGTGAGGTTTAATTTCAGTTTTTTGGCATTTTCAGTTTCATCGACAACAGTTTTTAAATTGTTAGTAATTTCTTCTAACTGGGAAGTAATGTCTGTCTCTTTATCGTTAAAAATAGTATATTTAAGTAAATTTAGATTTATTTTATGTTGTAGTAGAGAACTATTTAGAGCTTCATGTGCTTGTGCTTGTTCAGCTTGAATTTTTAAAGGCTTGAGTTGCTTATTTATTTCTCTAAGAACGTCTTTCGCTCTTTTAATTTCTTTCTCGCCTGATTCAATTCTTCTTAAAGCTTTGTCTTTTTTAAGCTTGAAAGGAAGTATTCCTGCTGCTTCCTCTATCGTAATTCTATGGTCTTCTGGTTTTGAATTTAAAATTTCTGCAATTTGGCCTTGGGAAATAATAGTATGTTGCTGTTTCCCAATTCCTAAGTCGCTTAAAAATTCCTGTATATCTAGTAGTCTGCAATTTAGGCCATTCATGAAATACTCAGATGCACCATCCCTGTAAAGCTTCCTGCCGATAGAAATCTCTTCGGATCCATTAAATTTATCTGGGTCAACAACAAAATTTAGATAAACTTCTGCAAACCCTTTTTCGGAAAGTTTTTCAGTTCCAGCAAAAATAACGTCTTCCATTTTGTTAGTACGCAGAGCACCTGGGCTTTGAGTTCCTAGTACCCAAGAAATTGCATCAACAACATTAGATTTGCCCGAACCATTAGGTCCTACGACGACATTAACCTTATTAGAAAGGTCAATATTAACTCTTTCAGCAAATGACTTAAAGCCATTCACGACTATAGATTTTAAATACATTATTACCCTGTTGTTGTTCTAATTATAGTAAATAATCAGTAGTTTCTGGGTATTTCGATTATTTTTCTATGATTTTAATATCAGCAACTTTTGTATTTTGGTTGTTGTGAGTAAATGTTTTTATGAAATTATCATATGAAGTTGTTTCAATATATCCTGATTTTTTAGCAAAATACATGGAAGCGATATCTATCCCTCTTTTTGAACCATCTTTGCATTTAATAACTGTACTTGTTTCTAAATCAGAAAAAAACATTGATCCCTCAGCACCAGCTTTTATTAGTACATCTTCTTTGCTTTCTTTCATAATTACAGTATCAACTCTGTCAGTACCCGCTGTGTATTCGGGATAAGAAATGAATGAATTAAAGATAATCATCCATGATTCCCTATAGGTCTTTGATATGTTCAATTTTTTAACAGCAGACAAAAATGTATTAGTATCTAAATAAGGAGCAGGAAGCCCGCATCCATCTACCCCATAAAATATTTCATCAATTTCAAATAGATCTTTATAAAATAAATCAATTTCTTTTTGTAATGGATGTTCTAAATTTTGATAATCTTTTGAATCTAGTCCTAATAAATCACACAATAACAGCATCCCGACATGTTTACCTGAACAGTTATTGTGTAGTTTTGAATAATTTTGATTATTTTGAATTAACTCTATATAAGTTTCGGCATGAAATGGTATTTGTTTTTCACAAAATATATCCTCGAAGTTTAATGAGTACTTCTCTGCGGTTGCTTTTACCTTGCGGGTGTGGAGTGATTCACCTGAATGTGATGCGCAGAATATTGCTATCTCTCCCAAATCTATTTCAATTTTATTGTTTAGCATTTCGTAAACAAGTGGTACTAGCTGGAAAGGTTTTATTGCGGATCTAGGGAAGTAACCAAAACTTTCAGAGGAGTAATTATTAACTATGTCAATTTCATGGAAAGACTCATCAACATCATTACGTGTTAAAACTATTTTGTACCCATCCATAGGAGCAAATTATATCAAATTATTTTTTTCTTAGCTAACCTTATCGAGGGCTTGCTTAGCTGCATGTTGTTGGGCACTTTTTTTAGATTTACCTTTACCGGTACCAATCACTGTTTCTTCCAGAATTACATCTGATATAAATTGTTTATTGTGATCAGGTCCCTCTGAATTATCTACATACATAACCTTTTTACCTTTTTTTGCATAATATTCTTGCAATCTAGTTTTATAATCTTTTGAACCTGGATGTTCTGACAGTTCTTTAATATTTGGATAAATATATTTGGATACAAAATTATTCACTACATCTAGACCTCCATCGAAAAATAAAGCAGCAATAAGAGCTTCAACAGCGTCCTCTATGATAGAGTCCTTCATTCTTCCACCTGTGGATTCTTCGGGTTTACTTAAATATAAATAATCCCCAATAGAAATTTTTTTTCCAAGAGATACGAGTGCTGCTTGGTTCACAGCACTTGAGCGAATCTTTGTAAGGCTCCCCTCTTCTAAATCTGGATATTTATTGAATAGGTAATTTGTAAGATCGAAATCCAAGATTGCGTCACCGAGAAATTCATAACGTTGATTTGATTCGTAAGATGGGTTGTCGTCAATAAATGACTTATGAGTAAGGGCTATTTTAAGATATTTTTTATTTTTAAAAGTGTAGCCAATTATCTGTTCGAAGCTTAATGGGGACTTGTTGCTCATAGTTCAGAGATAGTATTAGCAAATTTAGTAATAAATCCAGTTTCTACAGTTTTATGAGAAAAAATAATTGAGTTCATAACGGCTTCGGAGGTCGATGAACCATGAGCTATTGTTACAACACCATTGACCCCAAGGAGATATGCTCCATTAGTTTTATCAGGATCAAGTCGATCCTTAACAGGTTTTAATGCTTTATTTACTGGTAGTAGTAAAGGTTTAAATAAATTGTCAATAAAAGCTTTTTTTATCATTTTTTGTTGGAGCCTTGCAGTTCCTTCCATTGTTTTTAAAACAATATTTCCAGTAAATCCATCCGTAACAAAGACGTCTGCAGCATTAGTAGCAAAATCTCTACCCTCGATGTTTCCAATAAAGTTTAGGTTTGAAGCTTTCAGAAGCTTGTAAGTACTTTGCTCTAAATCGCGTCCTTTGGAGGACTCTTCACCATTATTTAGGAGGCCTACTCGAGGAAGTGGAATATTAAACAATACTTCTGCAAACTTTGAACCCATTGCTGCAAATTGAAGTAGAACTTTAGGTTTAACTTCTAAACTTGCTCCAGAATCTAAAAGTACCACTTCTCCATCTGCTGAAGGAAGTACCGATGCTATTGCAGGACGAATAACACCTTTTATCTTTCCGAGTACAGATATAGCCGCTACCAAGCTAGCTCCGGTCGAACCAGCTGAAAATACAGCTGCAGCTTTATTTTCTTTTACTAACTGCATAGCGCCTACAATTGATGAGTTTTTTTTAGATCTGATTGCACGTGCTGGGTCTTCATCCATGGATATTACTTCTGGATAGTGAACTACAGGAATTTGAGAATCTTTTAAAAAAGGATTAATAAGATTTTCATCGCCGCACAAAATGATATCTATTCCAAGATTTTTAGCTTTAATTGCGCCTTTAACTATTTCTTCGGGAGCAGAATCTCCGCCCATTGCATCGACAGCAATAGTATTCATAAATTAATATTAACTAGTTTCAGGTTCTTTTACTTGACGTCCGTTATATGTTCCATCTACAGGATTAACTCTATGGGATTGCTTAGCAACACCGGTTTCAGGATCAATCATAAAGTGAGGTTTGCTGACTTTATGAGTAGCTTTCCTTCTTCTAGTTCTGGACTTGGACATTTTCTTCTTAGGTACGGCCATTTAATTTCCTTTCAACTTACAAATCTAGCTCACTTAGAGAAGAAAATGGACTTTCTTTTAAGTTTTTTTCTTCATGAAAGCATTTATTTAAGTTTTGTTCTTTTCCGCAAATTGAGCATAATCCTGGACAGTCGCTACTGCAAAGCGTTACTAGGGAAATATTATCTATTATTTTTTCAGAGAGGATTGGGTATATATCAATTGAGTCATCATTAAAATCTATGTCGTATTCATTTTGATTATTAAGATATAGTTTTTCTATTATTTCGACTGACTCTTCTTTGTGTGTAATTTTTAAACACCTTGAACACTCGTTGTTTGATAAAAATTTAACCTCTAATTGAAGATGTAGATAGTCATTATCCCTGGTAATCAAACCTTTCATTTTTGCACTAGATTCATCAGATGCAGTAGTTCCAGAGTACTTAATATTTAATGTTCCTACTTCGCTAATGTTCAAGTCAGAATTTGTATTTAGTACTTTATCTAAGTTAAAAATAGTATTTAATTTAGACATGATTACTCGGGGTCTATAACTTCTCTTGGTTTTCTGAGTAAGGATTTTTCATTTGCAACATATGAGTTAAGTTGCTCGAGCTTTGATTGTAATTCGCTAAAAAGAGAATCCATTTCATCTTCAATTTTCATTCTGTATGCTTGAGCTTCTTTTTCAGCTTGTTTAATTAATGTATTAGCTTCAACTACTGCTTCTTGTAATACGTAAGAATTGGATATCAAGCTTTCAGATTCTCTCTTTGCATTATTTATTATGCTTTGAGACTCCTCTTTAGCTTCACTAAGAAAAGTATCTTGTTCTCTAACGAGCCACCGAGCTGTTCTCATCTCTACGGGAAGTATGTCTATTAGATTCTCGACAATTTCGATAAGTTCTTTTTTACTAGATCGACTTTTTAGGAAACTCCCAGAATTTAGTTTCTCTCTTAAAACCTCAAGCTGGTCAACATATTCGACTTTTTGTTTGCCGCTTATTACATCTTTAAAGTTTATTTCATCATTTTCAGGCATTTTTCAACCTTTTTAGGACATTCGAGGGTACTAACTTACTTACATCTCCTCCATAAGAATCAATTTCTTTAACCATTGAGCTGGAGACATAACCATATTCAGGTGATGCAGGTATAAATATTGTTTCAAAATCAGCTAGGTTTGCATTCATCTGAGCCATCTGAAACTCGTAATCGAAGTCCGTCATAGCACGGAGCCCTTTTACAATTGCTTGAATATTATTAGCCTTTGCAAAATCCACTAAAAGCCCTTCAAAGGTCTTTATGTATACATTAGAAGTTTCAGATAGTATTTCATTTAACATTCTCTCCCTTGTTTCAGTAGTAAATAGTGATTTTTTGGAAGGGTTTACTACCACTCCTACTAAAACCTCATCAAAAACTTGGGAACATCTTTGTATTACATCAATGTGACCATTAGTTGGTGGATCAAATGAACCTGGTATAAGTACTTTCATATTTTTCCTATTAACAAAATTCTACTTTGTCCGTAGATTTTTTCTTTATATATTTCTAGGTTTTTTGATAATATTTCAACATTAGACTTTATGTGTCTGTGACATATGATATAGCCACTGTCTTCTAATAGTGACTCTAGAGTAGATATCTCATCTACAATTTGAGAATCTTCAAAATTAAATGGAGGATCATAAAATACTATATTGTATTTATCAAATGCATTAGAAATATAGTTATTAACTGACATTTTATGAATTTTAAAATTAGTGTCAAAATTCAGTAAGTTTTTTTCCAATATACCTATACATTTTTCAGATGTTTCAACGAATGTAACATACTTGGCTCCCCTGCTTAATGCCTCAATTCCCATACTTCCAGAACCAGCATATAAATCCAAAATCATTGCATTTTCTATATGAAATTGTAATGAGCTAAATATACCTTCTCGTGCAATACTCATCATTGGACGAGTCTTTGGATCGTTAATTGTGAGTATGTTTTGTCCTTTATGACTTCCTGATATTATTCTCATGTTGTATCGTCAACTTTCATAAAATTTGGGAACAGCATAATTGCCTCAGTGTATATTATGTCTTCTAATTCTTTTGTTAATTCTGTTTCAAAGAAATTTTTAGATAAGTTTAAAATATCATAATCATAACGCAAGTCTGCAATTTTCAAATCCGATATTCCTGACTGATCTGTACCAGTTACTTTTCCTTCTCCCCTAATTTGTAAATCTAGTTCTGAAAGTTTGAATCCATCATTTGTAGATACGATTGCAGATAACCTTTTCTTTCCAACGTCAGTAATAGAGTCCATATCTAACTTGTTGCTAATGTGAAAAATACACTGTGATTTTTTATTTCCCCTTCCAACTCTTCCTCTTAATTGATGTAATTGATTCAAACCAAACCGCTCTGCGCTTTCGATAATCATCAACGTTGCATTTGGAATATCTATACCCACCTCAATTACGACTGTTGATATTAAGATATCAATTTCTGCATTATTCATTCTCTTCATAATTAATTCTTTCTCTTCAGAATTCATCCTTCCGTGTAAAAGCTCTACTGCTTTAGTTGGGAAAAGTGTTTGATACTGTTGAAATACTTTTTCAGCGGCTTTAATATCTTTATTTTCACTTTCGTCAATGTAAGGACAGACTACAAATATTTGTGATTCATTGTTTAAATGATGGTTGCAGAACTCAATAACTCTACTGTTGTCATCATTGAGACCTGAAAGTAAAATATTTTCAATCTCTTGTCTTCCTGGAGGCAACTCATCAATTATTGATATGTCTAAATCGCCGTAAACGGCTAGTGCTGTTGTTCTTGGAATTGGGGTTGCAGTCATTACAATTTGATGAGGAATTATATTGCTAGATTCAATTAATTTTTTCCTTTGATCAACTCCAAACCTTTGTTGTTCATCAATAATTGCAAGTCCTAAATTGTTGAATTCGATATTGTCTTGAATTAAAGCATGTGTCCCAATAAAGAATACTGGTTCCGATGAAGACATTTGTTTAAGTATCTCATCTCTATCTTTTACAGATGATGTCAGTAGATATGATTTAATATTATATTTTTGAAGAATGGGGTTAAGTGAATTAAAATGCTGCTCAGCCAATACCTCTGTTGGGGCCATTAATGCAGCTTTATATCCTGCATTAGTTGCAGAATAAACAGCACAAGCTGCAACTATCGTTTTCCCTGAACCAACATCACCCTGTAGAAGTCTTTTCATAGGTGAATTTTTATTCATATCTTTTAAAATTTCATCAATTGTTCTTTTTTGTGCTTTAGTTAATTTGAAATCAAGACTTTCTGTAAAGCTACTTATAGTTTTGGTGTCAGTTAAAATTTTTTCACTACCTAGAATCTTTTTATTATGAATTTTTTTTCGTTTAAATATTGTTTGTAAGTACAGGAATTCATCAAAAGCTAGTCTCTTCTTTGCTTCGAAATACTCATTTAAATTTTCTGGGAAATGAATATAATTTAAACTTTTTCTTCTATCAATCAAATCATATTTGGCTTGTTGATTTGAATCAAGGTAATCATCTATTTTCGGCATTCTCTTAAGAGCACTCTTGATTCCTTTTCTAATCAAAGAACTAGAAAGTCCTTCAATTTTTTTATAGATAGGAATTAACGCCCCTGTTTCATTGAGCTCATCAGGATCTAAATACTTTTCAATTGTTGCATTTTTGAATTCAACAGTTCCTGTTTTTTTTACATCAGGTATCCCAGAAATAGCTACAGTATCTCCTTCTTTAAATCTTGTTTCAATATATTGAGGTCCAAACCATTTAGCAGTGGCAATTCCAGAATCATCTTTTACCGATAAAGTTGCAATTCTTAATCGACTCTTAGTTGTGAAAACAGATACTTTAGTAACTCTTGCCAATATAGTAATTTCTTTAACTTCAAATAGATTTCTTACTTCATCTATTGAAAGTATGTTTGATCTGTCGATATGTTTCCTAGGGTAAAATCTAATTAAATCAACTATGCTATAAATTCCTGATTTTTTAAGGGAAGATATACGTTTATCTCCAAAGCCCTTAATTTCTGATACATTAATATTATTAAGAAAATTTAAATCTCTTTTCATCACATTCAAACAATAGTCAAAAACTTTTTAATTCAAAGTACCTAATAATCAATAGATTAGTTATAGTTATAATGTAAATTCAGAGGAAAATAATGGCAAAAAAATGTGAAATTTGTGGAAAAGGACCTTGGTTTGGAAAACAGGTTACTTTTTCTCATAAAAGATCTAGTAAAAAGTGGTCTGCGAACATACAGACAGTAAAAGTGGCTGACAGCACGAATACAAAAAAAGTTAAGGTTTGTACATCTTGCTTAAAGGCTGGAAAAGTTACTAAAGTTTAAATGGCTCAGGGTGTAGTTAAGTCTTACGATCCTAATTCAGGCAATGGTATTGTTGTTTTGGATACAGACAAGTCTGAAGTATATATTCAACCAGGTTCCCTTAAGGGATCTATTTTTAGAACCCTTAGACAAGGTCAAAGGATCAACTTTACTATTTCTGATTTAGATGGAATGAAAACCATATCAGAAGTAAAAATAGGACAAGGCGGATACTAACTAAAGTTAATGTCTGAAATTAATCTAAACGAATCTAACGAAACCATCATTCATAAGTATTTCCAAGGTCTTGTGTGTGACGATTTTACAAAGTCAATTTTCACTGGTGGGCAATCTGTAGCTGATGATAAATTAAACAATCTGGACATCACTGGATACGCAAAGAAAAGAAATAATGTATATCCTTCAAAAAAAAGGGGTTCTTCTTATTTATCTCCTTACATAAGACATGGTTTATTATCGTTAAAAGATGTCTGGCATGCTGTTGAAAATTTTACTTATGAAGATAAAACAAAATTTAGAGATGAACTTTTATGGCAAGAATTTTCGAGACACCTCTATGCAGTTATGGGTAAAAAAACAGCTAATAACTTGAATTTTAAAATGGAAAATACAAATGAAGTAATCAATACGGACAAAATGAACTGCATAAACACAATAGAAGAGGAATTGACCACGACAGGTTACATGGTTAATCAAACGCGAATGTGGTATTCATCTCACAAGGCTTTTAGATCAGATAAAGAATGGAACCATCATGAGAATTTTATGTTCAAACATTTGGTAGATGGGTCAAGATTTGCAAATAGACTTGGTTGGCAATGGGTAATGGGAAATCAAACTGGCAAACTTTATGGTTTTGCCCAATCACAAGTTAAAAATAGAGCTAAATCACTTTGTGAGGAATGCTCGCTACAGTTTAAATGTCCAATTGTAACCTGGCCTGATGGAAACAAATTCGAAGCAGTTGAACAGGTAATAGATTTTGGAATCAGGGAAAAGTTTGGACCACAAGATATAATGTCGACAGGAATAGAACCTGAAGTAGTTTGGTTAACAGGAGAATCTCTTGGAGATGATGATCCTGCAATGAAATCAAATCCCAATCTACCTGTGCTATTTATATTTGACTCTGTACTCCTAAACCATTTACAATTATCAACTAAAAGGATTAACTTTTTAATAGATACCCTAAAAGAACTTTCAAATAAAAAAAATGTGATAGTTCATATTGATGACCCAAAACACATCCTAAAAGAGGTTAAGTATGCTTCGACTTATGCATGTGTTCCTAAATACAAAGAAATAACAAAAATAAATCAACCTGTGGCAGAATTTCCAACACAAAGATTGGCAGAACCTATAGACTTTTATCCGCGAAGTTACACCTCCTGGAAAAAAAAGATTAAGTTAACAATATGAGAAGAAAATTTATTTTCTTATTTTTATTTTTTCACAATTATATTTACATCTATTCAAATGGAAGATTTGGCAAAATTATAAATGGCAGACCCTGTTTAATTCTTGAAACTGTTGGTGCAAAAACTCAGAAAAAAAGAAAAAATGTTCTTGTTTTTCTTCAAGAAGAAGAGAATATTTGTGTTGTTGCATC
>MDTG01435005.1_pt1 | contig 14706 bp, 10 predicted proteins | sample 811421 | NCBI WGS metagenome assembly MDTG01 (sample SAMN05326645, study PRJNA326480) | marine metagenome | isolation source: seawater | place: Pacific Ocean: South East | collected 2011
GACGAGACCGCGACGCTGCGGCGTGACCCGTGCCGGATCGCGGAAGAACCAAGCGCACCACAAGGTTAAAATAATCCCGACCCATCCCAATAAATCTGACACAAAAAACAATAGCAGTGTAAGAAAGGTAAAGATCGCAATGAAACGAAAACCTTCCGGGTGAATGGGAAAAAGCACTGATTTCAATGCGCGCATTATTTATCTCCTAGCAAGCGGTTTCCGGCACAGCCGAAATGCCATCTTTGAAAAGCTTATACACCACCGCATCGTTTAACGCTTCAAAGGAAGCGGCAACAATATTCGGGTTAACGCCAATGGTGCGCCAGCTATCACCAGCATTATCGACACTTTCAATGGTTACGCGCGTGACAGCTTCCGTGCCAGTGTTCAAAATCCGTACCTTAAAATCAATCAGGCGCATGGTGTCTATGGTTTTGGCATAGCGTTTCAAATCGCCACGCAACGCCATATCCAGCGCGTTTATCGGGCCGTTACCCGTGCCCTTGCCTTCCACCGTCTCGCCATCAATGATCAATGACACGCTGGCCTCTGACAAGGTGCGCCCTTTGCCATCATTGCTGATATTCACCTTATAACCGGTCACGTCAAAATAGCTCGGCAGACGGTCAAGCTGGCGAAGCGCCAACAGCTCGAATGAGGCACCAACGCCGTCATAGCTATAGCCGTCCAATTCTTTGTCTTTAACTTCGCGCAAGATGCGGTCAATCGCCGGGTGTTTAGCATCAACGTCTATCTCAGCTGTTGCCAAGCGGTCCAGCACATTGCTTTTACCGGCCTGGTCAGAAACCAAAATCGTGCGGTTATTGCCCACACTTTCGGGTTTAACATGCTCATAGGTTGACGGGTCTTTCATCACCGCCGACACATGAATGCCGCCCTTGTGGGCAAAAGCAGATGCGCCGACATAGGGCGCGTGTCGGTTTGGCGTGCGATTGAGAATATCATCAAGCAGAAGCGACACGTTTTTAACTTGCGGCAGCTTGTCGAGGGTAATGCCGATTTCAAAGCGCTCGGCATAGCCCTGCTTCAAAAGCAAGGTCGGGATAAGCGAGACCAGATTGGCATTGCCGCAGCGTTCGCCCAGCCCGTTAATCGTGCCCTGCACTTGCCGCACACCGGCATTGATCGCGGCCAGCGAGTTGGCCACCGCGTTTTCCGTATCATTATGCGTGTGAATGCCGAAATTTTCGCCACCCATCTGTTTGGTGACATCGCTGACAATATCGAACACTTCATCGGGCATGGTACCGCCATTTGTGTCGCACAGGACAACCCAGCGCGCACCGGCTTGCAGAGCTGCATCGGCGCAAGCCAGCGCATAATCGCGATTGGATTTATAGCCGTCGAAAAAATGCTCGCAATCAATCATAGCCTCTTTGCCGCGCGCCTTAATAGCGGCAACACTGTCGGTGATACAAGCGAGGTTTTCCTTATCGGAAATACCGAGCGCGACATCGACATGATAGTCCCAGCTCTTGGCGACCAGACATGTGGCGGCTGATGGCGCATCGAGGATTTCCATAAAACCAGGATCGTTTTCCGCCGAGCGCCCAGCCCGCTTGGTCATCCCGAAAGCGGTTAGCTTGGCGCCCTCAAGGCTACCCAATTCATTAAAAAATTGCGTATCGGTGGGATTGGCCCCCGGATAGCCGCCCTCGACATAATCAAGTCCCAGCGCGTCCAACGCCGCCGCCAGCTTCATTTTATCGGCCACGGAAAAATCCACGCCGGCCGTTTGCTGACCGTCGCGCATAGTAGTGTCAAAAATGTAAAGGCGTTCGCGTGCCATTAACTATCCTTTTTTGCCCTGTAAACGGGCGACTGCTTTATCATAGCCGATAAGCGGCAGTAAATGCTGCATTTCAGGGCCATGCGCTTGGCCGGTCAGCGCTTGGCGCAAGGGCATAAACAGAGCGCGTCCCTTTCGGCCGGTGCTTTCTTTCAAACTTTGCGTCCATTCCGACCAGCTTTGCTCGGTCAAATCGCCTTGCGGCAGGGCGTCCAGAGCTGTCGCCACATAATCGGCATCATAAGCCTCAATGACCGGCGATACCGGCCCTTCAATCAACCGCAAAATATCACCAACATCGTCAAAGAGCGTTAAATTGGCCTTCACACTGTCCCAAAATGCCGCTCCCTTAGGCGCACCCATTGCCGCCAAGCGTGGCGCGGCAGCCTCATAAGGCATGTCGTGCAAAATACGCGCATTGAGGCGGGTCACATCTTCCGAGTCAAAGCGCGCCGGTGCGCGCCCAAGCCGCGTCATATCAAAACCCTTAATCAGCATCGCCATATCCTGCACCGGCTCAACCGGGTCAGCTGTGCCAAGCCGCGCAATCAGACTATTGAGGCTCATGGCCTCGACCCCCCTCTCGCGCATGTCACGCAAAGACAATGACCCTAAGCGTTTTGACAAAGCCCCACCATCGGCGGCTAGCATGAGCGAAAAATGCCCGAATACCGGCACTTTGCCGCCCAGCGCTTCAATAATTTCAATTTGCGCGCCGGAATTGGTGACATGGTCTTCGCCACGAATGATATGAGAGATATTGCCCTCAATATCGTCAACAACGCTGGGCAAAGTGTAGAGCCACGTGCCATCGGCGCGGCGAATGACCGGATCAGACAGGCTGGCGGTTTCGACTTTCTGCTCTCCGCGCACCATATCGTTCCATACAATCGTATTGCCGGACAGTTTGAAGCGATAATGCGGCGTGCGGCCGTCCGCTTCATGGGCGGCAATTTGCTCGTCTGTCAGATCAAGTGCAGCGCGGTCATAAACCGGCGGCATGCCCCGCGCTAATTGCCGCTTGCGCTTGCGCTCCAACTCATCCGGGGTCTCGTAACAGGCATAAACCAGCCCGCGCGCCTTCAAACCTGTAAACGAAGCTTCGTATTTATCGAAACGGTCAGATTGCTTAAACGTCTCATCATAATCCAAACCGAGCCATCCCAAATCGGCCTTTATAGCCTCGGCAAATTCTTCTGTTGAGCGCGCCTCATCAGTATCGTCCATTCGCAGAATGAAGTCTCCGCCCTGCCCTTTAGCAAATAAAAAGCAAAACAGCGCAGCGCGCGCGTTGCCAACATGCAACATGCCGGTCGGGCTGGGGGCAAAACGAGTGCGAACAGTCATAAAATTCCTCTAAATTCAGGCGCGTGCATCGCGGAAGCCATTGGTAATCGGATAGCGGCGGTCGCGTCCGAAATTGCGATTGCCGATTTTAGCGCCCGGTGCCGCTTGGCGACGCTTATATTCGGAAACATACAGCAAATGCTCAATGCGCTTCACCGTTTCGGCATCATGGCCGTGGGCTATAATCTCATCAACGCCAAGCTCGTCTTCGACCAGCGCAAACAAAATATCGTCCAGCGCATCATAAGGCGGCAGGCTGTCTTCGTCTTTTTGGTCGGGTCGCAGCTCGGCGCTTGGCGGTTTGTCGATTATGTTTTGCGGAATGACAAGACCTTGAGGCCCCAATCCGCCGCTTGGCACATTTTCATTGCGCCAACGCGCCAGCGCGAACACTTCGGTTTTATAAATATCCTTAATTGGATTATAGCCTCCATTCATATCGCCATAGAGCGTGGCATAGCCGACCGAGACTTCCGATTTATTGCCTGTCGTCACCACCATCTTGCCGAATTTGTTCGATAACGCCATCAGCAGCGTGCCGCGCAAGCGCGATTGGATATTCTCTTCCGTCAAATCGGCATTGGTGCCTTTAAACAAATCGCCCAATGCACTTTCAACCGAATCAACTGCTTCAGCAATCGAGACATCATCAAGCTTAATGCCCAGTGCTTTGGCACAAGCGGCAGCATCAGTAATGCTTGATTGGCTGGTATAGCGCGACGGCAGCATGACGCAATGCACGCGCTCCGGCCCCAGTGCATCGACCGCCATCGCAGTGCAAATGGCGCTGTCAATACCACCTGACAGTCCCAATAAAACCCCGGGAAAACGGTTCTTCTCAACATAATCGCGCAAACCCATCACGGCAGCGCAATATATATTGTCCAATTCGCCATCAATCATTGCCACTTCTTGCGGCGTTACCCGCCAACCCTTATCGGTTTCATTAAGCGTCAGCATATGCGCTTCGGCTTGCCAAGCGGGGCGTTGCGCCGCCACTTCACCATCGCCATTAACCGCAAAAGACGCGCCATCGAAGACCAGTTCATCTTGCCCGCCGATTTGATTGACATAAACCAGCGGCAAGCCGGTCTCTTTGACGCGCGCTGTCACGTGTTGCAGCCGCTTAAAATGTTTGCCGCGCTCAAACGGTGAGCCATTGGGTGATATTAAGAGCTCTGCCCCCCGCGCTTTCAAATGCGCGCAGACATCGGCAAACCAAATATCTTCGCAGATCGGCACACCGACGCGTAGCCCGCGCAACTCTAAGGGCTCCGGCATATTGCCAGCGCTAAACAGACGTTTTTCATCAAACACAGCATAATTGGGCAAATGCACTTTATGACGAACCGCAGCTTGGCCACCATCGGCAACTATAACCGAATTATAAAGAACAGCGTTTTCCGCCACGGGCAGACCGAAAACCAGCGCCGGACCGCCGTCTTCCGTATCGGCGACCAATTTTTCGGCTTCTTCCGCCACACGCGCCAAAAATGCCCGTTTCAGCACCAAATCTTCAGGCGGATAGCCGGTCAAAAACAACTCGCCCGCGACAATTACATCGGCATCGCCCGAGGCAGCGCGAATGCTGCGCAATAGCGCAGCATTCGCGGCCACCGCCCCAACTGTCGGGTTCAGCTGCGCCATTAGGATTTTTAAGGTTTTTGCGCCGTTTTCCATGCCGTTTATGTAGCGCGTGCCACCAGTTTGAACAAGCAAATCAATAGCTTTCGACTTGCACCAATGACGCTGTTAGGGGCAGACTATTGAAAATTTGGGGGGGCAGCCATGCTGAAACAGGAAAATTACCAGCGTATGACCATTGACCGCCGTTACAATGGTGTTGTTATTGTGACGCTAAATCGGCCAGAGAAAATGAACGCCATCGACAATCGCATGCATCATGAAATGATGACGTTCAGCCGCGATTTTGACGATGACCCCGACTTGCGCGTTATGGTGTTGGCCGGCGCCGGTAAAGCGTTTTGCGTCGGCGGCGATTTCAGCGCCGATACGGGTATTGAAATGCCGAGCTTGGCTGAGGGGCGGCGCATTGTTGACCATATTCTCGAATGTGAGAAACCGATTATCGCCGCCGTACATGGTTATGCATTGGGGCTAGGTGCCAATCTGCCTTTGCTGTGCGATGTGGTGGTGGCCGGGCCTGACGCCAAATTCGGCGACACCCATGTCAAAATGGGATTGGGCGCAGGTGATGGCGGGCAAGTGATTTGGCCGTTTCTCATTGGCGTCAATCGCGCCAAATATCATCTCATGACCGGCGAAATGGTCAGCGGCAAAGACGCTTATACAATGGGATTGGCCGGTTTTTATGCCGACACGACCGAAGGCGTGATGAAAAAAGCGATGGAAATTGCCGACCAATTGGCAGAAGGTGCGCCGATTGCAATTGCTGCCTCAAAGGCAGGCATTAACGCGTTTTTGCGCCAAGTCGCCGCCGCCGTGATGCCAATAAGCCTGCAAGCCGAGGGTCTGAGCATGCGCTCGCAAGATTTCAAAGAGGCTGTCTCAGCCTTTCAGGAAAAGCGCAAACCGAATTTCAAGGGCAAATAAATGACCGATTATAAAAAATGGACGCTGGCCAAGCACCCAAGCGGCGTGCCGAGCGAAGATTGTTTCACACTGGAAATCTTCACCCCCGACGCGCCGCAAGACGGGCAGGTTTTGATTAAGACCCATTATTTCTCGCTCGATCCCGGCATGCGCGGCCGGTTGAGCGGTGACAGCTATGCAGCGGGTCTTAAAATCGGCGACACGATAGAGAGCGCCGGTATTGGAGAAATTATCGCCAGCGGATCAGAGCGTTTTGCCGTCGGTGATATGGTTATGGGAGGCTTGGGCTGGACCGAAGCCGTGCTGCACCCCGACCGCGGATTGCAAAAACTTGACCCGGCTCTGTTTGACGACAAAGTGGCGATGACCGCCACCATTGGCGTGTTGGGTGTGCCCGGACTGACCGCTTGGTTCGGCCTGCAGGATTTGGGACGACCGCAAAGTGGTGAGACCTTGCTGATTTCTTCTGCCGCCGGCCCTGTCGGCGCGACCTCCGGGCAAATCGGTAAAACTTTGGGGCTGAATGTGGTCGGCATGGCCGGTGGGGCGGATAAATGCGGGTATCTGAAAGATTTGGGTTTTGATGCGGTGATTGACTATAAAGCCGCAGACAATCTCGCCAAAGCCATTGCCGCCGCCTGCCCTGACGGCGTTGATATATATTTCGACAATGTCGGTGGCGAGATGCTAGATGCCGCCATTTTGAATATGAAGCCCGGCGGCCGCATTGTGGTTTCCGGACAAGTATCTGAATATAACAGAGAAATTCCTATCGGCATTCGCCAAACGACCCGCTTTATTACGCATCGTCTGCGCATGGAGGGTCTGGTGGTCTATGACTATTCCAAGCAATTTCCTGAAGCGCAGGCGGCGATGGCGGCACTGATACGCAACGGCAAGCTGGCCTATAAAGAAGACATAAGCGACAGCATTAAAGATGCGCCGAGCCAATATGCCGCCCTTTTTGCAGGTGCCAATTTCGGGCGGCGACTGATTAAGACTATCTAAGTGCTTTATTTTTACGCATAAAATCCGTATATGAAGATGGATTCGACGATTTTTGGAAAGTGTGAAAGATGAGTTGGACACCGAAAAGCTGGCGTGAGTTCCCAATTATGCAGGTTCCCACCTATGAAGATGCCAAGCAATTGGCCGAAGTGGAAGCTCGTCTGGCAAGCTTTCCTCCTTTGGTATTCGCCGGTGAAGCGCGCAATCTGAAAGCGCAACTGGCCGATGTATGCGAAGGCCGCGCCTTTTTACTGCAAGGCGGCGATTGCGCCGAAAGCTTTGCCGAACATCACGCCGATAATATTCGTGATACTTTCCGCGTCATGCTGCAGATGTCTGTCGTGCTGACTTTTGGTGCCAAACTGCCTGTGATTAAAGTCGGTCGCATGGCCGGACAATTCGCCAAGCCGCGCTCGGCCGATACTGAGACGGTGGACGGCGTGGAACTGCCAAGCTATCGCGGCGACATTATCAACGGCATTGAATTTAACGCCGCCTCGCGTGTCCCCGACCCGGAACGGCAAATCTCTGCTTATCGTCAGGCCGCTTCGACGCTCAATCTGCTGCGCGCTTTCGCAAAAGGCGGCTATGCCGATTTGACCGAAGTGCATCGCTGGAATCAAGGCTTTGTGGCCGACAGCCCGCAAGGCGCCCGATATGAGGAAATGGCCGGTCAGATTGACGAGGCTATGGCCTTTATGGCCGCTTGCGGCGTGTCTTCTGCCACTTCGCCGCAAATGGGCATGGTCGACTTTTATACCAGCCATGAAGCCTTGCTGCTCGGTTATGAGGAAGCCCTTACGCGCCTCGATAGTACCAGTGGCGAGCATTACGACACATCCGCACATATGCTGTGGATCGGCGACCGCACGCGCCAACCCGATGGTGCGCATGTTGAGTTTTTGTCCGGCGTGAAAAACCCGATTGGCTTGAAATGCGGCCCCTCGCTGGAGCCAGATGAACTGATTAATCTGCTCGATAAGCTGGACCCGGAAAACGAAGCCGGACGCATCACGCTTATCGCGCGCTTCGGTCATGACAATGTTGAAAACCATTTGCCGCAGCTTATCCGCAAAGTTGAGAGCGAAGGCCGCAAAGTAGTGTGGTCTTGCGACCCAATGCACGGCAATACGATCAAAGCCTCAAATGGCTATAAAACCCGTCCGGTTGACCGTATCCTTACTGAAGTGCAGCGCTTTATGGGCGTGCATCAAGCTGAGGGGACCCATGCCGGAGGCATTCACTTTGAGATGACTGGCCAAAATGTCACTGAATGTTTGGGCGGCGCACAAGCCATTTCGGAAGAAGATTTGTCGAGCCGCTATCACACACATTGCGATCCGCGCCTTAATGGCAGCCAAGCTCTCGAATTGGCGTTTTTGATTGCTGAGGGGTTGGGCGAAAACTGCAACCAGATTGCGAAAAGCGCCTAAACCCTACTTTCCAACCATTATCTCCGCTTCCGCCTGCACGGCGTTAAGCGCATCAGTTACACGTCGGCAGGCTGCCTCAATCGCTTCGTCATCGCTATCTTCAATGTAGAGCGGATAGCCAAAGACCAGGGATCGGCTGGCAAAAGGCAACGGTAATTTCGATTTGTCCCATGTGCCGACAATCGGCAATTCGGGACTGAAACTGGCGCCAATCGGTATAATGGCCGCGCCTGATTTGGCCGCCAGCTTTACCATTCCAGGGCCGGCTTCAAACACCGGGCCGGGTGGCACATCGGCGGTCGCCAGCACCATTTCGCCGTTTTTCAAATGTTTCAGCATGGCGCGAAAAGCTTGCATGCCGCGCTTTTTCGGATTGGTTTTCTTCTTAGCTGCCGCCCCCGTGCCACTGCCCTGAATGGCCGCATAACCGAACGGGCGAATGACATTGGCAATCATTGCACCATCGCGCGAGCGCGAAGTCAGCGCCGTGACCGGGCTGATAAACAAGCGCGACATGGGAATAGCCTGAAAATTGCGCCCATGCCAGACCAATAAAATAATCGGCTTACCCTCGGTTTGTAATTTGACGAACGGCCCATCACCCGCAACCAGCAAACTGCCCGTCACCTCACAAAGGCGGATATAGCGATTAATTATCCAGCCCAATAGGCGCAGCGGCCAAGCAACATCTTCAGCGTGAAAACTATGCCCTACCACAGCAGCTGCATCTTTACGCACAAAGCGCCCGCGCTCCCAATCAAAACGCGGCAAATCGACATTTTTCATATCAATATTGCGCGGGTCGATTTTCGACAAATCGACTTTTGATAAATCAACATTGCGCGCGCCTTCAACCACTTTCTGCGCCGCTTTTTTTGCGACCTTTTGTGCTCGTTCTGCCTGTCGGCGTACCATTACGCTGCCCCGCGCGGTTGTTTAAAGGTCACCAGCTCTTCGGCTGCTGTCGGGTGCACCGCAATAGTGGCGTCAAATTGCGCTTTGGTCGCGCCCATTGTGATGGCGACGCCAAAGGCCTGAATCATCTCACCGCTATCAGGCCCGACAATATGTAAGCCCAGCACTTTGTCATCGGCCTTATCGACAATCAGTTTCATCAGCGTCTTTTCGGGATTGCCAGAAAGCGTGTTTTTCATTGGCCGGAAGCTGGCCCCATAAACATCAATTTCATGCCCCGCTTCGAGCGCCGCTTCCTCACCCAGACCCACGGTGCCAATAGGTGGCTGTGAAAAAACCGCCGTTGAGATAATGGAATGGTCAATCGCCAGCGGATTGTCGTTAAACACGGTTTCGGCAAAGGCCGCGCCTTCACGAATGGCGACCGGCGTCAGCTCAGCGCGCGCCGTCACATCTCCCACTGCGTAAATGCTGTCTATACTTGTTTTTGAATAGGCGTCGACCTTAATCTCGCCTTTTGGGCCCAGTTCAACCCCAGCATTTTCAAGTCCCAGCCCTTCCGTCATCGGCACGCGCCCTGTTGCATACATAACCAAGCCGGTGTTTTGCGTGCTGCCGTCTTGATAGATGACGGTATAGCCATTATCCGTTTTGATAATGGCGGTAATATCGCTTTCGGTTTTGATGGTCACACCCTTCACCACCATTTCAGCCGCCAAATGGTCACGCACTTCATTGTCAAAGCCGCGCAAAATTTGCGGCCCGCGATAAACCAGCGTAGTGTCCACACCCAGCCCATTGAAAATGCCAGCAAACTCCACCGCAATATAGCCGCCGCCGACAATAATCATATTTTGCGGCAGCACGTCAACCTGGAACGCCTCATTTGAGTTGATAGCATGTTCAATACCCTCAATTTGCGGCATGAAAGGTGTGCCACCGACCGCCACCAAAATATATTTGGCAGTGATATCGCGCCCGTCCAGCGTCACCGTGTTTGCATCTTTTACAGTGGCGCGGCCTTGCAGAATTTCAACACCAGAGGCTTCAAGGTTTTTAATATAGATGCCGTTCAGCCGATCGATCTCAGCATCTTTGTTTTTCACCAATGTCGGCCAATCAAACGTGACATCGGACACCGTCCAACCGAAACCGGCCGCATCTTCAAATTCTTCGGCAAAATGGCTGGCATAGACAAAAAGCTTTTTCGGCACGCAGCCGCGGATGACGCATGTGCCACCGACGCGATATTCTTCCGCCACCGCTACTTTCGCGCCGTGGCCAGCGCTCATGCGCGCTGCGCGTACGCCACCGCTGCCCGCGCCGATAACAAAAAGATCGTAGTCAAAGCTCATAGATTGCCAACTTCCTCAAGCCCGTCCGTGCCAGCCAAAATCGCTGCCTTGGCATAGCCCAGAAATAGCCCGTGCTCAACAACACCCGGCACACTCAACAACGATTGCGCCAATGCCTGAGGGTCGTTTATCGCCCCGAGAGCGCAATCATAAATGTAATGGCCGCCATCGGTAATAAAAGGGGTATCCCCGCCGCGCAGCTTCACAGCACCGCTATGGTCTGTCGCTTTTAACGCATCAGCAATGGCTCCTGCCGTCGCGCCATGCGCGAACATATTGACCTCCACGGGCAAATCAAATGTACCTAAAACCGGGACTTTTTTGGTGTAGTCGGCAATGACAATCATTTTATCGGAAGCGGCAGCAACGATTTTCTCGCGCAGCAATGCGCCGCCGCCGCCTTTTATCAGGCGCAGCGCGTCGTCCAATTCATCGGCACCATCTACCGTAATGTCAAGGTGCTGCAGCTCATCAAGCGGGGCCAATTTAATGTTCAGGCTTTCGGCCTGTTGGCGCGTCGCCTCGGAGGTCGGCACGCAAACAATATCGCTCAACCCGTCAGTCAGTTTTGCACCCAAACCGTCAACAAAATAGCGCGCTGTTGAGCCCGTGCCGAGGCCAAGCGTCATACCGCTTTCAATCGTTTCAAGCGCCCGCAAAGCGGCTTTTTGTTTCATTTGCTCGACCGGTGTATTGGGTTGCAAAATCCTGTCCTGCCAACTCATAGCCCGCGCTCCTCTCTTATGGTTTCCCAAGCTTCATTGATAGACGCCATGCGCGCCGTTGCAATATGCATCATTTCAGACGGCATGCCCCGCGTTTGCAGTTGGTCGGGGTGATTGTCGCGTACTGCAGCAAGCCAGGCCCGCTTGACCGTCGTGTCTTCTGCATGGCGATCGACACCCAGCACGGTATAAGGGTCCACCACACTCCCATCATGATGCGCCTGAATTCGTTTGAAGTTACTTTTATTAATCTCAAAAATTTCGGCGACGATCTCTAAAAATTGTTGCTCTGCCGGGTGCAACACGCCATCGGCATAAGCAATGTAAAACAAAACATCGAGCACATCTTCCAGCACTTGCGGGCTGTCGGCAAAAATATCTTTCACCTGCCGCGCATAGCTATCAAAACCAGTAACATCTTCCTGTGCCAGCCGAAACACGCGCTCCATATTTTTAAGCTCTCCTTCGGGCACGCGCATCATATCTTGCACCGCTTGCACTTCAATCGGCGAGACATCGCCATCTGCGCGGGTCATTTTGGCGGCCAGTGAAACCATCGCGATGGTAAAAATGACTTGCCTATCATTAACTCGGTCGAGCGCAAAGTGACCGGCCAGCCCGCCAACCAGCGCGCCGGGCACACCACCTATTGCATAGCCTGCCGCTATACCTGCTATTTTGCCCCAGACTGACATGGTACTGAGTTTAGCGGATTCATTTACGGCGTGTACGACAAAATCGGCGACAGCCATTTCTCACAAATCTTCACGTCCATGCCTTTGCGTTTGGCATAGTTGGCTACTTGGTCGCGATCAATTTTGCCGACGCCGAAATAGCTGCTTTCCGGATGCGCAAAATATAAGCCGGAGACCGCCGCGCCGGGCCACATGGCAAAGCTCTCGGTCAGCGAAATACCTGCACCTTTTTCGGCCTCAAGTAATTCGAACAAGGTCGCCTTTTCAGTATGGTCAGGCTGCGCCGGATAGCCAGGGGCCGGGCGAATACCCTTATATTGCTCGGCAATCAGCGCATCGTTATCGAGCGCTTCATCGCTTGCATAGCCCCAAAATTCAGTACGCACGCGCTGGTGCATGCGTTCGGCAAAGGCTTCTGCCAAGCGGTCAGCCAATGCTTTCGACATAATGGACGAATAATCATCGCCCGACTCTTCAAAACGCTTGGCAACATCGTCTTCACCATGTCCGGTGGTGACGGCAAAGCCGCCAATATAATCAGCCCCTTCAGCGATAAAATCGGCCAGCGCATAATTGGCCCGTTTTTTGTCTTGCCCATTACTGCGCTGCATTTGCTGGCGTAATGTATGCAAACGCGTGCGCTCCAAGTTGCGCGTTTCATCAGTGAAAACGATAATATCATCCCCATCGCGTGCCGCCGGCCAGAAACCGATAACCGCTTTCGCCGTCAGCCATTTCTCGCCAATCATTTTATCCAGCATATCTTGCGCATCTGTGAACAGGCTGGTTGCCGCTTCGCCGACCACATCATCGGTCAAGATCGCCGGATAACGTCCGTGTAAATCCCAGCTTTGGAAGAAAGGCGTCCAATCAATATAGTCGCGCAATTCGGCCAAATCGTAATCGTCAAAAACCTTTGTACCGGTGAATTGCGGTTTAACCGGCTGATATTCTTTTTTGGGAACCCATGCATTTTCGCGCGCTTCACCAATCGGCGTTCGCTTGTCTTCGGCGCGGCCTCGCGCATGGGCTTTCGCCATAGCTTCGTAGTCAGAGCGGATTTCCGCTTTGTATTCAGTGCTTTTTTCTTCTGACAAGAGATTGCTGGCGACACCAACAGCGCGGCTGGCATCGGTCACATAAACGGTTTGGCCTTGTGCATAATTCGGATTGATTTTCACCGCCGTATGCACTTTTGAGGTGGTCGCGCCGCCAATCAGCAATGGAATATCCAAGCCGCGCCGCTCCATTTCGGCAGCAACATGGCACATTTCATCAAGGCTTGGCGTTATCAGTCCGCTCAGACCTATAATATCGACCTGTTCTTCAACCGCCTTGTCGATAATATCATTGGCCGGCACCATGACGCCCATATCAATGACGTCGAAATTATTGCATTGCAGCACCACGCCGACGATATTTTTGCCGATATCGTGCACATCACCCTTCACAGTCGCCATCAGCACCTTACCCTTCGACAAGCTGGTCGCTCCGGAGGCGGCTTTTTCTTCTTCCATAAAAGGCTCGAGATAGGCCACGGCGCGTTTCATCACTCGAGCCGACTTCACCACCTGCGGCAAAAACATTTTGCCATCGCCGAATAAATCGCCGACGCGGTTCATACCGTCCATGAGCGGCCCTTCAATCACGTGCAACGGGCGGTCGAATGACTGACGCGCTTCTTCCGTGTCTTCCTCGATAAAATCACCCAAACCATTAACCAGAGCATGCATCAACCGCGCGCCGACATCGCCCTCACGCCAGCTTAAATCAATTACTTCTTGCGCGCCTTTTTGGCCGCGATATTGCTCGGCAATTCCCAGTAGGCGGTCAGTGCCGTCAGCGCGACGATTGAGCAGCACATCTTCAACGCCTTCTTTCAGCCTCGGCTCAATGTCTTCATAAATCGCCAGCTGGCCGGCATTGACAATGCCCATATCCATGCCGACGCCAATGGCTTGATAGAGAAAGGCCGAATGCATAGCCTCGCGCACCGGCTCATTGCCGCGGAAGGAGAATGAGATGTTCGACACGCCGCCTGACACATGAGCGCCCGGCAATTCTTCGCGAATGCGCTTGGTCGCCTCAATAAAATCAACTGCGTAATTGTCATGCTCTTCAATACCGGTGGCAACGGCAAAAATATTCGGGTCGAAGATAATATCTTCCGGCGGAAAACCGACGCGCTCGGTCAAGATTTTGTAAGAGCGCTCGCAGATTTCGAATTTGCGCGCGGCCGTATCGGCCTGGCCGTCCTCATCAAACGCCATGACAACCACCGCGGCGCCATAGCGCAAGCATGCCCGCGCTTGCTCAAGGAAAGGTTTTTCGCCCTCTTTCAATGAAATGGAATTGACGACGGGTTTGCCCTGCACGCATTTCAGACCGGCCTCGATAATTTCCCATTTCGAGCTGTCAATCATCACCGGCACTTTGGCGATATCCGGCTCGGTCGCCGCCAGATTGAGGAAACGCACCATTGCCGCCTCGCTGTCCAGCATGCCTTCATCCATATTGATATCGATGATTTGTGCGCCGTTTTCGACTTGCTGGCGCGCAATATCCAGTGCCGTATCGAAGTCACCTTCGGTAATAAGCTTCCGAAATTTCGCTGAGCCGGTAACATTGGTGCGCTCACCAACATTGATGAATGGAATGTCATCGGTTTTGGTAAACGGCTCCAAGCCCGACAACCGCATATGCCTTGCGGTTTGTGGGATTGGGCGCGGCGGGTTTTGCGCAGCCGAACTGGCCATAGCGCGAATATGGTCAGGCGTGGTGCCGCAGCAGCCGCCCAAAATATTAATGAGGCCGTCAGCCGCAAAGCCGCCGACAATCTCCGCC
>MDTG01045772.1_pt1 | contig 14705 bp, 8 predicted proteins | sample 811421 | NCBI WGS metagenome assembly MDTG01 (sample SAMN05326645, study PRJNA326480) | marine metagenome | isolation source: seawater | place: Pacific Ocean: South East | collected 2011
AAAAAAAGAAAAAAAAACGACTCCCCCCCCCCAAAAAAAAAACAATCAAATGATACGAATTATGAAGACCAACAACAACAACAACAACAACAACAACGAAGACGCGTTGAGAAGAGACGTGCACGAAGCGCTGTTAAACGCGAAAGTGATCGCGTTCCCGATCGCTGTTCGACAAGCGTGGCACTCCTCGGGCACGTACGACAAAACGACGAACACGGGTGGGTCGAACGGCGCGACCATGCGATTTTCACCGGAAAAGGACGACCCGGCGAATAACGGTTTAGGAATAGTTCGAGACATGCTCCACGAGGTGAAAAAGCGCCACCCGACGGTGTCCGAGGCGGATCTGTACACCTACGCTGGTGCATTGGCGGTGGAATTTGCCGGCGGACCTCACATCCCGTACCTGTTCGGAAGGACGGACGATTCCGATAATAAGAGATGCCCCATGCACGGACGGTTGCCGGACGGGAGCAAAGGAAAAGAGCACTTACGAGATGTGTTCCACAGAATGGGGATGAGTGATCGAGATATCGTCGCGTTGAGTGGTGCACACACGCTAGGGAGATGTCACTTTGTTAGAAGTGGATACGACGGTCCGTGGACGCACAATCCGCTAAAGTTCGACAACGAGTATTTTCGAAATTTGATCTCATTAACGTGGATACCAAGAGCGTGGGACGGAGAATTGCAATATACGGATAAAGAAACGAAGAAGCTGATGATGTTACCGACAGATGTGGCGTTGATAAGAGACGAAACGTTTAGACGGTACGTGGAATTGTACGCAAAGGACCAAGAGGCGTTTTTTCGCGATTTTGCGGACGCGTATTCTCGTTTATTGGCGTTGGGTGTTCCGCACTGCTGTCCCCACATGCAAGCGCAAAAAGTGGGCGAAATGAAACGGAAATCGGCCAAGTTTCGCGAGAGTGCCATGCATGGAGTCGTGGAGATTAAAAAGTTAGCAGAAGGAGCGGACGTTAGAGAAGGCGACCCGGGAAGCTGGAGAACAGCGTTGCATAAAGCGGCGTATTGGGGACACGCGCATACCATACAAACCTTGATCGATTTGGGAGTCCCTCTTAACGCACAAGATTCCGATGGTGATACCGCTTTACACGATGCCGCGAGGTTTGGACACGTGGAAGTAGTGAAACAGCTGTTGAACGCACGAGGAATTGATATCGGGTTAAGAAATAGACAAGGATTGGATGCTTTAGGATTGGCTAAAGAGTACGGTAAACGAGACGTCGCGGATGCTTTGGAACAGTTCAAAAGAGGCGGTGGAAGCAGATTATAGATCAATGTGCGTTCAACAATTAATACTCCTCATCTAAAGTCGCCGATGGATCTCGCATAAGTAACACGAACAAATTCCCTTTATCGCCTCTGCTAATTCTCAACTCCTCGTCGACGTACGTCGTATCTAATTTGCCTTTCGCGCTTTCAGGTGCGTTAATCTTAATCAATCCGGAAAACAACCCAAACTTTTTGAACTGCACGTCCACGCTCGACTTCGTCGTTGGCGTTAACTCTGCGCTCACTTGGTTGTAAAACGGCGCAGATTCGCTATTAAATGCTCGCAAATTCTTCGCGTCAATGGTTTGATAAATCGGCCCGCTCGGGCGAAATAGTTTTGGTTTGCTCAAGCCTAGAATCGAAGCGGACGTCGTATACATCAACTCCCACTTCCCATTAATGAACTTGCTTTCCAACGCGTTTTTGCGTTTCTGCTTGTTTTCGACATTTCGAGCGAGCGCGTCGATTTCTTCCTTGTCTTCTTCGGTGGCAACCGCGCCTCTCTCGACGGTTGAGATTTTACTCAATAAAGCTCCTTTCATATCTTCCACTTTCACCCCAGATGACGTTGGAAAGGATGGCAACAAAGACTTCTTCTGCATCGACCGCAACGTCTCCTCCACTTCCGATGATTTCTGTTGCGCGCGCTCGAATGCTTCCTCTAAAAATCCCGCCCGAATCATCGTCGTCGTCGTCGTTTGACCCCGCGTACTCTTGTTGTCGCGTCGTGCAGCGTGCGATTGGTTTGTTGTTCCAAAACGTCGACGCAATACTATTTTCTCCTTTCCAAAACAACCGCGAAAAGAAGAAGAAGAAGAAGACGGCGCTCGAAATGCAAAACGGTCCATCTTTCTTCCCTGCGTTCCTATGAAAAATGGCGTGGGTGTTGCGCAGTCTTTTTTACGAAAGAATGAGAGTGAGAGCGTGTGAGAGTGGTTGCGTTGTGAAGAGTTGTCTCGTCTAATAAAAAATACACTCGGCACTCTCCATGATCGATGCGCTACAGAACCCGCGTTTCCCTCCTGGACAGGAGTGGCTGGAATCACACCTACGCGCACAATTTGCTCTGGGCATACCTTTCGCATTTGCGGGTGTTTCTGGGTGTTTCTCGTCGTAACAGTACCCGGGTTTCGGAACCGGATGCCACGCAGTCTTCGTGCAGACTAACCCGGGCGCACAGTTTTTGCAGACGTCATCTTCATCTATACTTTCGTCTTCTTGCAAACACGGTTCGCCCATTTTGTGCGTCGTGTGGCGTTCTTTCAACCAGGCCTCCAACCGGTCGCCTTCTTTATCGTCCCTGAACAATTGCCCTTCGTTTGGTGCCTCGCTGTTGTAATAGTGATAGTACACGTTGCCTTTCCATCTACGGAAAAAACCATAGACTTTGACTTCGTCGCATAATTCCGTAGCTAAGAGTAAACCGTAAAACCCGTTCGAGACGACGCCTTTGTCCGTATATGAGATGGCCAACTCGTGAAAATCTGGGTCGATCGCGAACAACTTCTTCTTCACGTTAACATCGTCTTCATGTTTCACTTTAAATCTCGTCCATTCGTCCAATGCGTCTGGAGTCGTGCAATGTTGCAACACCATTTCCTCTTTCGTCTCCCTAAAGCCCATGTGTAATCTATTTACTAATCTGTAATCCGTTCGCGAGCCTACTTTCTTCTCAAAACCTTTAATAGGCCCCGCGTTCAAGCGAATAATAACATCCGCGCTATCAATCTCTTTACCTAAATCGTACGCCAACAACGTCCCTCCGTTTCCGATGACTGCGCACACGCCCTTCTTATTAAAACTATTCCTATTTTCACCCAACAACGTCAAACGCACCTCGTCTTCTTCCGGTATGACTCCAATCAACTCTTTCTTTGCCTTGCCTAACGAGTAATGCTGCAATGTATCTCTTAACTTCTTCCTCGGAAACGGAATCTCCTCGTTTATTTTTCTTCGGCGTCTGTTCATCACGAAGGACCCTTTGAACGATGACGACGACGAGACATCAAAATCATCATCATTCGATGCTGAGATTTCCTTCTGCCGTTTCTCCCCTAACTCTCTCAATTTGGTAACAACATTCTCATTCATAAAGCCCAGCTGTTTAGATGCGCCCGTTCCAGCGCCGCCAATCCTATGCCCGCTTGGTTTTTTATTCGGTGCACGTTTGTGAACAGAATGATGGTCCGGTTGTTCTGCAATTTTACTCTCCTCGGCGTCATCATCAATATCATTATCTGTTTCTTCTATTGCCTCTTCTGAATGTCCGAACGCGCGGTCATTTCCTTGCCGATGATTATTATAATCTGTGACTGAACTTGATGATGATGATAATGATGATGATGATGATGATGATGATAATGATGACGGTAAAACGTCGTATCTTCTTTGATGCGAACGATGAGTGGATTTCTGTTCCCGAGAAGCGACGAAGAGAAACGAAAGCAACGAGAGGGAGAGACAGACAAGAAACTTTACTCGCTGTCGACGATGACGGTAATCCGTCGTTCTCATTACGTGTCGCGCGCTTTATTACGAGTTTATGGAGAGTGAAGCATAAACAACGTGAAGACTTCTCGCCAACACAAAATTTTTTAGTAGTATTACTATTAGTACTACAACTGATCCTCCAAACCGCCACCTTTCGTGTTAACTCTACTCTTCATTAACTCGAACGACTGACCTGGAGACATTGCGGTCGCGCCAGCTCTCGGAGACGTGGCCATCAGTTGGACACTATCTCCCCTGGCCAACTCCTCTTCCGAGAGGGAACCACTATTTTTCTCCAGATCGACCATGACTCGATGATTGGATGCATTTGCTACTAAAGGATTTCTATCGCTATTGTCATTGTCGCTGTCGTCATGGTCATCATCATCGTCATCGTTCGTGAACTTGACGTATTTCATTTTACCTTTATTCTTTGAATCCGTTCCATTCTGGGGGCTATTATCACCTAATCCTCCTCCTGCTGCGCCTGCTACGGGCGAGTTAGGAACCGACCCGTGTCCGCCTTTTCCCAGGCATCGATTAAATTTTCTCTGTATCCACTCGGTGTTGATTTCGATGAACGTTTTGATATCGTACAAAACGTCTCTGACGTCGAACAAATCAAACAAATTATCCGTCAATTTTCTTCGTGACATAGTTGAGTTCAACCCGATGTTATACCCGCCCACCGGTCCTATGCCTCCATCTGCTTTATATTCATCCGCTGGAAACGCATATAAATGCAGAATCGCAAAGAAAAACATTTCAACGCAAATTAAAAACTCTTGAATGGCATTCGCGCAATCCGCTTCGTCGTAATCCGACCACGTTGGATCGATCCAATTCACCCTAATGATGCCTCCATTGACTAATAACGCAATCAACACGGATTGCCAGAAACTAAAGAAAATGATCGCTTTCACGCTCGCAAACTTATAAAAAGGACTAATCGGGGCCAATTCTTCTCTAGTCGCCCGATACAACAAAACTAAGCAATACATCGCCCATGCCGCGCTCAAGTTATTCACTGACACTAAATAGGGGTACGCGACGTATGGATTCCCAATCTTCCCGTCGCCGTACACTCCTTTCGCTTCGGTCAGAAACGCAATCGACGCACAAAACGGTCTCAATGTCACAAACTGTATGATTCCGTGTCTACAAAACCTCAAGAACGGTTCTCCTACCCTCGGCGGTCCTAATATAATGCTTATCGGCCACAAATGATGCTGCCTTGGCTTTCTCGCCAACGCATGTTCCAACCCTGGCACGCAAAACTCCTGCAAATATACCATGCAATAGGTATAAAAGTTCCACACCACGTAGGCTTCGTAACATTCACGCGCAGTATCTAAATAAATAGTCGCTTTCTTAAATCTCAATGCTAACCAACAATCAATCGCGTACACAGGTACCATCGCCAATATCCGAATAACGTGTTTTTGCAATTTCGGTGCTCGATAGTTTTCCAGGTGTAAAATAACTTCGTAAAAAGTAATCGGTATAGACAACATCGCAAAAACACCGGCGATGAACCAGGCTATGTATAACTTTTCGTAATCGTGTTTGTGCATTTGATACGCGACGACTGGGATGGCAATAAGAATCAAAAGGTTGAGAATCACCCAGACTGTTTTTAATATTTTCCCCAGGATGCTTCCAATGCTCCATTGATACGAGGATGTTAAAGGCGCATTTGGGCGAATAGAGTCTGAAACGGACATGCTTAACCTATCTCTCCCTCTTTCACTCTCTCCTTCGCGCTCGTGCTCGCGCACTTATGTATTAATCTTCTTCTGTTGCGTTCAATAAGAGTACTTTTGCATAGAAAAAATGAGAGAAATCTTTGAAGAAGAAGAACCAAAGCAACGACAACGTCTATTTTTCGTCCGATTTCGAGAGAAATGCACTTGGCAGACGAAAATTCACGAAAATTATCGATATCGCTACATTACAACTGGTAAAAATTTAACTGGCAAACGTTTGCTTTAAATCCTTTTCGTCTATGAAATTGTCCTTCTTATCTTTCAAGCTTTTACTTCTCGTTCGGTGGAAATTTTCGTACACGATAGCCAACTCTTTTCGATCGACATCTCGCATGCGAGTGAACCCTGTTTTCCGGGCTAAGCGAACGTCCTCGGAAGAAATTGATGGGACTTCGGTCGGGTCCGGGAGAGAATCATCGATTTTTAAGGCCTCTTCGTGAGCGTTAATTACGCGTGTAGCGGCGTTGACCGAACATTCGTTGAGTAAACCTTTGATGTCCGCACCTGTGGTGCCGTGCGGCATTTCTTTCCCGGCGATGGCACAAAGGTTTACGTCTGGGTCTGTTTTTATGTCACGCGTAAGTTTCCACATGATGTCGTATCGCTCTTTCTCCGTCGGCCAGTCTAAGAAAAGCAGGTTGTCTAAACGTCCCGGGCGTAATAAAGCTGGATCGATCGTGTCTGGTCTCGACGATGTGGCGATGACGTAGACGCCTCGCAACTCTTCAAATCCATCAATTTCTGTCAACAACTGATTGACCAATCGGTCCATGACGCCGGCGTTGTCAGATCCTCTTCGAGGACAGATGGAATCGAACTCATCGAAGAATAAGCAGCAAGGCGCAGCGGAGCGCGCGCGTTTGAATATTTCTCGAATGGCTTTCTCGGATTCGCCGATAAACTTGGACATGATTTCAGGACCGCGGACTTTTATGCATCGCATGCCGGATTCTGAAATCGCCGCGTGGGCGATGAACGTTTTGCCGACGCCTGGCGGACCGTAAAGGAGGACGTTCGTTTTCAGACGTAACGGACACTGCGCGAAAATTTCCGGGAACTGTCCGGGGAGAAGTATGCAATCGTTGAGTGACTGTTTCACGCCTTCGTATCCACCGACGGCACTTAAACCACCTTCAATTGTATACACGGATGGATCCGTGAGATTTAAACCTTCGTCGCCACTCGGTTTGATGCCTTCTCTCGCTTTTTCGTAATCTTCTAACGCTAAAGGGATGAAATCGTGGTCTCCACCGTATTGTCGCTTTTGAAACTCGGGATCCTCGTGTAACTTTAATCGTTTGAAAGCGTATTTTATCGCGCCACTGACGAGAAGTTCTAAATCCCGTAAATCGTATCCGATTGTTTTTCTGTCTTGCGCGATGTCCTCTGCAACGTCGGCGGAGGTGGAAAAATTCAAACCGGCGGAAATTAACATCAAAGACTCTTTGCGAGCGTCGTTGTCCATAGGCCCAATATCCTGAAACATATAGAAGACTTCTTCATCGAGCAATGGTTTAGCTACGTTCTCTTTTGCCTCCACCGTAGCCAAGAAACAGACGGTTTCCATGTTTACGCAATATTTAATCTCATCCGCGAGTAACGCCGCGATGTGATACGCATCATCCATTTCACCCGCATCTTCAGCACCTTCTGGTTGTTTTTTACACACCGCGTCTAAATCTAGGAGCAAGCAAATAGCTGGTGCTCGCAAATGTGCCGCTTTTAACGCGTGTCGCAACGCTTTTATCGCTTTTCGAGGGTGCTTAGGTAAATCCTTACATTTAACTTCGACAACACTTGCGTAACAGTTTGGATCGTTTGCAATGTTCCACGCGATACCTTTCGCTAACGGATCTCGATGCGATCCATAATGTTTACCGCAAAGCATAGAACCTCCTGGAATTTGAAAACATTTTTCTTCATTTCGCATCATTTGGGCTTCCTCCCACAAAGATACTCTCACGCGTTTCATAACTTCAATCGCGGCTTCCTTGTACCTCTCTCCAGGCGCGACGTCGCCGAGATGCTTATACTGTCCGTATGAAGGCATCACGGACACCCCTAAGCATGGTTCGAGTAAATTCACGTGCTCTTTTCTGGGGTCTAAATAAATTGTCGTTTCCCCGAGTTCAACTTTCACATGCGAATCCTCTTTCACGAGATCGTCTCGAGATATAAAAATCAGTGGAATCGCATCGTCGGATAAATGTATTGCTTTTCCTCCGATCACGCTAATAGTCACTTCAAAGCTCGCGAACGGTAAATACCCCCCGCTTCCAATCTCATCGCTCGAAAATGTGATTTTTGAATCCGAACTCAAATGTATGCCATTCTTTTTCCTTTTTTCTAGTACTCTATCATTGACATTTCTGAAACCGTTTCGACTGTTGCCGATATCCCCGCACGCACCAGAACCGGCATTTCTGACGTGCGCATCGAGCCAATCGAGGAGGATACGCTTGGCGCCGGAATTGCAGGATTCTGGTGTAACCAAACGCAAATCAGCCAATGTTTCTTCATATTCGTCCTCGCTGTCGTACTGGTAATCACTGTCTTCCGTTGCAAAGACATTTAGATTACCTAAACCGAGAGCGATGCGTTGTGGTCCGGTTAGTTTTGTCGCGAGGATTTGAGTGGGCGTCAACGGTTTCGATTTAGGAAGTAACCCCGTATCGTTGAATATGCTGTTCTTTGCTTTGATATCCTCCGAATCGTCCGATTCAAATCCATAATCATCATCTTCTTCTTCTTCGCTGCTCGTTTCGTCGCCTTCATGAAGTTTGAATTTTTTCTCCTCCTCCTTCACGATGCTCGGTCGAAGTTGTATCACAACTTGCGCAAAATCATCCACTTTCAACGGTTTCGGTCCTTTACTCAACACAACCGTATCGCCTTGAACGATTCCCATAAAATCCATGATCGATTTCGGCAAAGCCACGTGACCTGGTCGTAAGTGTACGTGTGAGGAATATTTTATTTGTACGAGCGCAGAGCGTTCGTTACGAAATTTTCTCTCCTCTGAATATATTCGCACGCGACATAACCGACCCTCGCGACAAGGTAAAACTTGCTCGTTTTTATCTTTCGACACCCGAAGTAACGCAATTCCACTCAACTCGCAATTAAAATCGTTAATAATTGCATCGTTCGTAGCTTTGAAATCGCGGTTTATTTTTACTGTGAGTTCATCCAAAATGTGATACGTCGGTCTTTGTACGCGCGCGCAAAACGATTTCATTTTTTCCTCTTCTTCATCGTCGTCGCCTTGAAGTGTATCCTCCTCAGAAGACTTTTTATCTTCTTTCGCCGGTGGCGCGACGATGAGCTCTGTATTTGGTGCTAATCGAACAACCGACGGAAAGACTTGACTATTTTTACTATTATTTTCACTATTTTCTACGTAAGCTTCCACTTTTGTGCATTTCAACACGATTGGTTTCCCGCCCGCCTGGACGCTTGGGAAAAACGCAAACTTCATTCCTTCGTAAGCACTACCTAGTTGTTTCAACAAAGACTCTTCCACTCGGTCGCTTTGCGCGAAAACAACGTCCCAATCGTCTTTTTGCATGGGTGAAACGTACACCGCGGACGCAATCGGCGCAAAAAACACCGGCCAAACTCGGCACAAGTCTCCGTCTTCTAAACCTAAACATTTCGCCGCCGCAACTGGAACATCCATAAATATCTGTCCTCCCAATTCTGACGTCGACCCTGCCCAAGAAACGTATTTAATCACCGAGAATACTTTCTCTTTCTCGTGCGCGGGAATATCGTAAGGTCCCCCCCCGCCGGTATTATTCCTACTAGTATTCGCACCTCTCTCGATAACTTTTACTTTCATCGGCAACGGAAACTTTGGCGCTTTGCCTAGTAAACGTTCGCATACTCTCGACGGCAAACGAATAAACGCGGAATTATCGTAAATTAGCCGAACGCGAAGTTCCATCACGTCTCGGATGTCTATTTTGTCGTTGCCGTCCATGTCAATATCGAGCGATGATTTAAACGCGTTCAGAAATCCTTTCATCATGTTGGTATAACTCTTCCTCTTGCTTTTGATTACATGCGTTTCCCGCCTTTACCAATTTTCACGACTGGTTTCTGTTTCTTCGGCCGTGTACTTTCACCTTTTTCCTTGCCTTCTGGAGCTTTAACCAAACGTAAAGTCCCACCTGAACTCGTCGCTCTTCGTGCAAACTCCAACTCGTTTTTCAAGTTTACCTCTCGAGTAATTTGCAACGATGCTTTTAAGTTATCCGTCAACTTGTTGCTTTTCTTTTGAAACTTGCCTTTCCTGGTTTCGATGCGTTTGCCGTGTCGATTCTTCGCTATTTGTTTTTGTTTCTTCAACGAATTCGCCAATTGATGCGAGGCAGATTTCTTCGATTTCTTAAACGACGATTGTTGCGGCATTCGACTCGTTTTATTATTATATTATTATTATTATGCGCGCGCGCGTAGATGTGCGACGACGGAAAGAAAGAACGAAAGAAACGCCTTCCTCCCTCTCTTTGTCTTCTTCTTTGTCTTCTTCTTTGTCTTCTTCTTTGTCTTCTTCTCGCTTTTTTTTGTGTCAAATCGGTGTACATAAAAGTTTTGTTAGTAAAGTCGATGTTTGGTACCACGTGTTCGACTTTTTTGTACAATTTTTGGCAAAAAAGGGACCTCCTAATAATAGTTAATTTTTGTGTGTGTGTGGCGGCTCGAAACGAGGAGAACTTTGATGAAAAGGAAGAAAACGAGAGAAAAAGGCACGCGTTGCGAGAGGAAGAGGAGGAGCGCGACCGACATGTTTGGGCAACGCGCTCGACTAGCGAGCGCGTTGACGAGCATCGGGAGTGGCCGGAACGCGTCTCCCTCGTTCGCGTTCAGAGGCAACAGAGCGAAAAGGAGGGCGAACAAAACGATTGAAGCTCGAATCCGTCCGGGAAGACAAGCGGAACAACGTAGATTTCGAATGGAACGAGAAAAGGAGTCTATTGGGATTTATGAGTACTTGGAAACGATTGGAGTGGCAAAATCAGCGGCGTTGAGAGTCATGTCGCAAGCGACGATGCAGTTTGAAGCGGAAAGGACAAAAATGGGGATGAAGTTGGATGGGTCGGTGAAATTTGACGAAAAAGAAGTGAGAAAAGTGGTGGAGTTTTTACAATCGAGAGATATTCGAGAGCAAGCGTTGGGGGAATTGTTCATGAATTTTCCATCGGTTTTAGCGTATGATGTAGAAACCAGGTTGGAACCGCTATTTATGTATGTGGAGAAAGAGTTAGGGATTACCGGAACTGAGTTTGCGAAGGAGGTGCAACGACGACCGAGTTTGTTGGGATTAAGAGCGGATGAAAATTTGGCAAAGATAGTCGGGTATTTAGAATCCACCGGGAGTACGCGGGAAGAGGTTGTAGAGTATTTGATTAAAACGTTGTAATTATGTGTATATGTTTTGTTAGCGTACTGTATGTTAAATAAATTTCGTGTTTTTGTCAATCGGTTCAATTTAGTTGTCAGGCGCGTCCAACTCAGCTGCGATTTCCTTCACGAGTTCGTCGCGGTAATCTTCAAAGTCACCGTTAAATTTCGTTACCACGCCATCGTCAACGACCCATATTTCACTCGTTTCATCGTCCAGAACTTTGGAACAGATGTGCGCGTCGTGGGTGATGAGAACGACGCCGCCCTCAAACGCAGTCAATGCATCTGCCAACGCGTCGATGGACTGCATGTCCAAGTGGTTCGTCGGCTCGTCCATGAGCAAAATGTGCGGGTTCGATAACGAAATCGACGCGAAAACGACGCGCGCTTTTTGACCACCCGACAATTTCACGATCGGTTGCAAATGATTGTGTCCAGGCAAACCAAATTTACCCAATATCGCGCGAATGTCGTGGTCTTTGTAACTGCCTCCATCTTGCCTTTTATACTTTCTTTGTAAATAACTCACTGGCGTTTCGTCCATGGCTAAAACGTCCACGAAGTGTTGTGAGTACCGGCCGATGCGCAAGGCGTGCGACCTTCTGGAATCTCCTTCGGTGGGTGTTAAGTCCCCGGCTAGTAAATTCATCAAGGTTGATTTCCCGGCGCCGTTTGGCCCGATAATTGCCACTCGCGTTCCCATATCGATGCCTAAATCGATGTTGTCCAAGCTGAAACCTTCCAAACCAGGGTACCGAAACGAGCACTCCTGCAGAGAAATTAACGGCGGGTTCAACTCCGTCGGCTCTGGAAATTTGAATTCGACATCGTAATCGTTCCATTTCGTCGGCGCTTTTGCAATGTTCAAAGAATCATCCGCATCGTCCATCATCCCTTTGTCCTTTTTCTTCTCGTTCTTTTTCATCGCGTCCTTCTTCGCCTTAGCCGTGATATCTTCCTGCTTCTTCTTGTTCGATTGCTGTTTGGCTTGTTTCAAGTTCTTTTCGTACTTTTCAAACAATTTATTCGCCTCTTTACGCCTTTGCTCGTACATCTCTTCAAAGGATTCAAAGTTTCCTTTGTATTGATCGAGTTGATGGTCGTGCAAATGGATGATATCCGTCGTTACGCCGTTTAAGAAATCGCGATCGTGCGAAACCACTATTAAAGTTTTCTTCCAACGCATTAAATATTCTTCCAGCCAAATGACCGCTCGTAAATCTAAGTGGTTCGTGGGTTCGTCTAACAACAAACACATCGGCTCGATGAACAAAGCTCTGGCTAAGGAAATTCGCATTCTCCAACCTCCAGAAAAGCTCTTCGTCGAGTTGTGCATTGAAAATCGATCCGGGCCTTTTGTTTCGCCTTTTTTCACGACGGTAAAACCTAAACCGTGTAAAATCTTAGACGCTCTCGCCTCTGCGGTATCGTCGCCTTTCAGTTTCAACTTGTCGTACGTCTTCGTCAACGCTTGTGATACGTCCAACTCGTTCCCGGTCTCTTCGTCTTTAAACGTCAACTGGTTCATTTCCTTAATTAAAGCTTCGTTTTTAGTCTCGTCCGCGTGCGCCATCTTCTCCATCAATTGTTCGTACTCCAATTTCTTCTTTCTCAACTCCATCAGCTCCACGTCCGCGGCAACCACAGATTCCAATGCCGTTCTTTCGTCGCAAACAACTTCTTGCTCAACCAACAAAATGTCGATAAATTCCGGCACCGGAATCTTACGTCTCGCTAATAACTTCATCAGCGTCGTTTTCCCGGTCCCGTTTGGTCCAACAATACCGTATCGTCTCCCGTGCGCAATCGTGATGCTCGTATCCGTCAACAACGGCTTCCCTCTTACGGATACCGAGAAATTATCAATCTTAATATCCCGCGAGTTCGCCATTTGCGCCATCGCTTGTTCATCCATCGCCGGTAACCGAACGTTAAACGCATCGTCGTCGTCTCTCATCGCCTCTTCTTTCGCCATTGCCTCTTTCCTCGCCATTTCAATCTCCTTTTTCCTCGCTTTCGCGGCTTCCTTCTCCGACGGTCCATCGAACGTTGTTGTGGATAAATCTCTCTCCACCTTCTCTTCCACGTCTTCGTCGTCTGAAGACGACGGTAAGTCCATTCCGGCCAAGTAATCGCTTTTGTTCTTCTCTTCCATCACTGGTGGACCTCTCGTCTTCGGTTTCTTCTCTTTCAACGCGGCGTTACTCCCTCCGCTTTGTTTAGACGCTTTCGCCGACTTTTCTTTGCGTTCGTCTCTTGATTTTCCATCGGACGATTTTGACTTCGCCGCTTTTCTCGCCGCTCTTTCCTCCGGAGTCTCGTCTCTCTTCTTCTCCTTCTTCGATTTTCCCTCTCGCTTCTCCTTCTCTTTGCGCTTGGCGCGCTCTTCCGGCGTCTCGTCCCGCTTTCCCATCTTTATGTACGCGTGGAGAAAAAAATGGAGAAAAACAAAGAACAAAAAACGAAGACAAAATTTTGAAAGCTCACATATATAGATTACATTTACAACAACAGCTTTCTCTCTCTCTCTTTCTCTACTCTACTCTGCTCTGCTCTGCTCTGCTCTCTGCTCTGCTCTCTGCTCTTTCGAGAGCATTCAGGTGGCAGAGAAGAAATTCACTTTCTTGACTCCCGCGTTTCCAAACAATGTTGTCCAATCCACCGCCTTTTTCCCCTTCACGCCCGCTAAACAAAGCACGCACCTGTTGTGCATGAGATGCGTTTCGCCGACGACGGTGTTCGGAAAAGTCCCGCCAGAATTTTCGAAATCATCGTCGGAAGAAATCGCCGAACGAATTGTTAAGGAGTGGTAATCGATAATGCCTTCGGGGTCTTCGTTTACCGAGGTTATGACTTTGACGCCTTCTTGCTTCCATCGTTCGATTTCGTCGACGGTGATCGGCAACCGTCCCGTACTTTCTGCCAAAAAGAAAACCGTCACGGGAGCTATGGAAGCGTGTGCGAGTAAAGCAGGCCAAGAGAGTAAACTCTTCGCTTGCGAGAACCCTTCCGAGCCTTTGGCGACGATCACGATCGGCGCTTTGATCGTTTCTGAAACCATCGCATTATCCAACGTCTTCTCCTTTGAAAAGAGCGGGTTGGAAAATCCAAAGCCGCGCGGCATGGAAATTTTCATCTTCACATTTGGCTCTAATTTTGCTAAGTGTGTTTCCTCCTCTTTTTTACTGTCTACGATAAATTGTGCCTTCGTATATGTCGAGGCAGAAGAAGATTTCGTTCTGGCCATGTGTATATCCGTCGGTGATTGCGCGATGGGTATGCGATGCGTCAAGCGGCCTAAACTCTCGTCGACGACGTCCTCTCTCAACCAATCTTCTTGCTTAAACAACTTAAACTGTACGCTTTGCCCTGGAAAAACATATTTAGATAACCATTCGGAATCAAAATCCGACCCGTTTTTAACGTATTCTCCTCCATTAATGCTCGAGTCTCGCGTCGTGTGCGTCCTCCCCGTCGTCGTTTTCCCGTTCGCCTTTTCTTTATTCATCTTCAACTGTTTCGAGAGTTGCGACACCGACGCCACGTCGTCGTCTATTTCCAACGTGATTAGGCGAATGCTCTCGTCCGGGCACATCGGTTCGTTCGAGAGCACCGTGCAGTTAAAATATTCGTGGTTGACGTTGTTGTTGTTGTTGTTGTTGTTGTTGTTCGAGGAGCTGCTGTTGGTATTCTTCTTCCCATCGTCGTTTTGAGCGTTCACCTCCGAAGACGACGAGGAAC
>MDTG01234864.1_pt1 | contig 14705 bp, 14 predicted proteins | sample 811421 | NCBI WGS metagenome assembly MDTG01 (sample SAMN05326645, study PRJNA326480) | marine metagenome | isolation source: seawater | place: Pacific Ocean: South East | collected 2011
ACATCCAAAAGCATGTTAAAAAATAACGAGATTAATTAAAAATGTTACTGATCTTCAAAATTGGTGCTTTTTCATAGAAAAACGTACAAAATTTGGGTTTTTTTAGGTCCATTTTCGACATATTTTTTATGTTACCATAATTAGTAACATATTAAATCGCTTTTAAAATCTACCTTACCATTTTTTGAAAAATACCTAATTTGGTGCTAAACGTACGCATTTAGCACAATTGCATTTATCGTAACAATTATAACCCACACAGATTAATATTGTTACTGAGATTTTTAGAACCTTGTGCTAAATTCACAAAATATTTAGCATTATTTAGCACATAAATAAATTAGTTAAAAATGTAGTATGACACCATAACTTAAATAAACACCAAATAGCTACATAAATATATATAAAAACATATTGTTATAACTGCATAAATAGAAAGCCTTAAAATATCATTTTAAATATTAAATGTAGGTATTAAAATATTTTAATTAAAATATTAAAAATATATAATATATATTATTAAATGGATAAAGGGTCAATGCTTGAAAAAAAACCTATTTATTATTGTAGTTTATGTCAATATTCGACTCAACATAAAGGCATGTGGAAACGGCATTATTTAACCCAAAAGCATGCTAAAAATATATTAAAAAAAAAAGAATTAAAAAATACAACAATAGCCAAGGAAAAAAAATATTTTTGCGATAAATGTAATTATCATACATCGCATCATGGGGCATGGCAGCGCCATTTAAATACATTAAAGCATAAATATCAATCAGACGAATTATATTTATCAACCGGAGAGAATAATTATCAATTTGTATGTGAATGTGGTAAAGAATACAAATATAAATCTGGATTAAATAAACACCAAATAAATTGTACAGCAGTAATAAGCGAGACAAATACAGCAGAAAAGGAGCTGGTTAAAACATTAATCAGTTCCAATAAAGAATTGCAAGAAATGTTAAAAGAACAAATTCAACATACTACTGAATTAATGAAAAAGCAAGAAAGTTTATCTACTACATCTAATTGCATTACACATAATACTATGAATAATCAATTTAATATTAACTTCTTTTTAAATGAGCAGTGTAAAAATGCCCTTAATTTGACGGATTTTATTAATTCTCTCCAGTTACACCTAGAAGATTTAAAAAATACAAATAGACTGGGCTTTGCAGAAGGTATATCGAATGCATTTATACGTGGTTTAAAAGAACTAGATATGTATAAACGTCCAATACATTGCAGTGATATAAAACGAACCATTATGTATGTTAAAGATGATGATCAATGGTTAAAAGAAGATAATGAAAAAGAAACGCTTAAGCGAGGTATAAAAGAAATTGGACATGTTAAATTTATTAAATTAATAAAAGAATGGGAGCAAAATAATCCGGATTGGGCAATAACAGATCAAGGAACAGTAGAGTATACAAAAATGGTTCAAAATGTTACGCGTGATCTAGGGGAAAATACTGAAAATAAAATTATAAAAAATATAGCAAAAGAGGTTTTAATCGATAAAAATATATAATTAAAATCATAATATTATTTTAATTATAGTATATAGTTATGAATCGTAATTATATTAGACAAAATATTACCTTATTCTCGGTATTAATATTTGTTATTTTATATGGATCAGTAATATCATTAAAGCCAAGTTATATATATGATTTAGACGGAAGTTTGAGAGCTTTTGGATTAGGAACTAAACGGAAAACAATATTACCAGCATGGTTCTTGGCTATAATTTTAGCAATAATTTCTTATTTTTTGGTTTTATATTATTTGGCAATGCCTCGATTAGTTAATTTTTAATTACTCTAAAGAGTATGTTTGATACGATGTAGATACCGCATTTGATTGTTCTAATTCTTCTTCATATGCTTCATGTCTTTGTTTCATATCAGCAGCAGATTTTGTACATCCACTAGTTATAATATAATTATAACTCACCGTAGATACAAATATACCAGTGAGAAGGAACCACATAAATTCCCCTATTAAATCTTTTAATAAAATAAAACCCTTTATTTTATTTTTATTGCTGTTGTTATCTTTTCCACGTGGGAATAATCCAGATCGACGAAGATTTTCCCATTGTTCATCAAAATTAAATAATGTAAATTCGTTTATAATTAATGAATTATCTTTATAAATATTTGCCAGAGCGGCGACTCTATTCATATTAGCTACGTTTTCAGTATCTGAGCTACCACCTGTCAAAGGTTTATTATGAACATTAGATGCTCCAGTAGTTTCAGTCTGTTGTTTAGTAATGGCCGTTTCAATATCAAAGCGTCTTGGATCCGAAAAATCGAATATATTATTTACTACTTTTTTAAGACCTGCCAAATTGGCAATAAATAAGCCAAATGTGTTCGAAAATGGTGTTTTCCATGATGGGAATAACTGTAAAAATAATAATAATGTACCCATTATAACAATCCATGGAATAAATGTAGCCATAGCAGTTAGATTCCAGTCTGTATCTCCACAATTGCCCTTAACTATTTTATTATTTAAGAAAAATTCAGCAATTATTACTATTAAAAAGTATCCCATTAAACTAACTACAGGTTGAGTGTCATGAGTAACAATTCTATATGTATAAACTGCACATGTTATAGCAACGAAAATTAATATAGTAGATGCTGCGCTTGGCATACTATTGGTAGTATCACTCATTTATAAATAATATGTATAAATTAATTTGAAAAAATGACGGTATTTATTAAATGTCTGAAATAAGGCCAAGATTAAGTGAAACAGGATTTAAATATTATATTCGCGATACATTAAAGCAATGTCGGAATTTTAAAGATGAATATACTAGTTATGTATATAATTTAGGTATGTTAGTATTATTTGTAATATTGACTGGGGGTATATTATTATATAAATATAAGGGTAAACTAACCCCGCAAGAACAGGCACATAAAAAGCGGCAAATGCATGAGTATATATTATCAAAATTACAAACAATGGCTGTTTATAATAAACAACAACGACGAGCCAGTGGAGATTTAATAACAGATATTCCTTTATGGAATGATCATCCAGAAGCCGTATTATTAAGGAAATAAAATATATTTAATATTTATATAATGTCTCAGTCATTTAATGATGTGTTAAATGAGTATTATAAATTAAAATCTCAATATGAAAGTTCTTTACATAAGAAAAAATACGGAATAATTCGTAATACAAATTTAACGGCTAAAGAAAAGAAACAGATGTTTGCTCGATTAAAGCCGAAATGTATAAATTGTAAAAAAGACGGTGGGACTATTTTTTCTAATAAAGATAATGTTTTAAAGGCAGTATGTGGGAATACATCAACTCCATGTAACTTAAATATAGAAATTCGAAAAGGTGATTATATTCAAATTGAAGATATTATGAATATATTTAATGCAGATATCAAACAATATAAGGCGGATATTATAAAAACTAAACTGCATTTTCTATTTGGCTATGAAGATGAAACAAACGCGTCGGAACAGTTTGACCAACTTAAAGAAGATTTTACAAATGATTCGCAGATATTAGGAGGATTAAAGAATAATTATAATAACATTATTAATAAAAATAAAGAAGCACTTTTATTAGAAGAGTCAAAGCTGGAAAAGTTAATACATCAAGTAAAGGAATATAATATATTATCAAAAGATAACCCGGAGGTGCTTAATGATATTGTTGATTTATATATATCAAATATACAACCTGTAGAACAGCAAATACGAGAATTAAAATATAAAAATATGGACGTACAATATTTTGAAGATACAGATGAATATAAATTAATACAACAACAACATACGTTAGATGATTTGGAGATAACTTTAGGCGACTCTGAAAATACGATGAAAGTAATATCTAATGTAAAATAATTTATATGTAAATATATATATGTTTTTTAAGTTTGTAAATTTAGGTATTTTTATATTAAGTTTTTTAGTAGGACTAGTGTTTAATTATGTAACAGATGAACCTAAAACGGAAATATACGTTTATCCTACGCCGGATAATTGTAAACATATAGAATATATTGACAAAGCAGGGAATTGTTATGAGTTTGAAGCGGTGGGCGTAAAATGTCCAAAAGACGCGGATGATATACGCGAAATACCATGTCAATAATACAATAATAAATTATTCATTATAAATTAATGATATTTTTTAATGTTATTAATTTATAAGTATGTTTAAAAATTTTAAAAGAATCATGTACACAAAATTAGGACAAAGTATTATATCAATTGTATTAGGGTTAGGAATGGCCTCCTTATTTAGGAATTTTTGCAAAGACAAAGACTGCTTTGAATTTAAGGGTGGACCTTTTACGGAAATAGTGGAACATACATATAAATATAATGACAGTTGTTATAAATTTAAAGAGCATGCCATTAAATGTGGGAATAAGCAACGATCTGTTGTTTTTTCGTAATTCGTAAAATGCTTAATATATTTATTATTGATGAATATATTATGTCAGGAACAACTAGTTTAAGTGAATTGCCATATTCTAAGCAGCAGGCCTCGCCGACTAATCCGGTAAATATGACAGTTAACCAATCTATGGATGTGCGCCCTCCGGTTGCAAATACAAATGCAAATGTAAGCGTAAATGTCAATGAGTTATCTAATAATAATAATAATAATAATAATGCGATTGCAGAACAAAAAGATTATAACACATTAGTTACCGGTATTCAGCAAGCCAGCGCAGCTGGAATGACCTCATTACCTAGTCGTGATATACCACAAATGCAATCAACAGTAACGCAAGATGATACTGTACGCGCAAATTATGTGCCGCCAGTCAGTAATAGTGTTGATAAAGATTATATCGGATCAGTTATGACAAATGATGATATAATTAAAGCGCAACAAAATAAACAAAAAAATGAGCAAACGGTAAATAATATTTATGATACATTGCAAACCCCTGTTATGATAGCAATGTTATTTTTTATATTTCAAACACCGATTTTAAAAACAACAGCATTAAAATATATTCCATCTTTATTTAATAAAGATGGTAACCCGAATTTAGGAGGTTATTTATTTCAAAGTGTATTATTTGGAGGAACCTATTATGGCGTTACACGACTTATGGAATTATGGAATTAATAAAATAAAAATATAGATTTAAATTTGCGAAATTGTAATATTTGATTCTTTTGCAAATTGTGGTACTAAAACATCATTATGATAATCGTTTATATAATATATTTTATTTATACCGGAAGCTATGAGCAGTTTTAAACAATTTAAACACGGATAATGCGTAATAAAAGCGGTGCTTTCATTGCATGAAACACCTCGTTTTGCACAATCAGTAATTGCATTTTGTTCAGCATGAACAGTTGCTACTTCATGTCCATCGCGTATAACTTGTTTATGTGAGCATCCCGGCAAATAACCATTATATCCTTGACTTATTATTCTATTATTTTTAACAAGTAAACAACCAACATGTAGTTTTTTACATGCGGATCTTGTAGAGGTCATTACACATATAGTTTTAAAATATTCATTCCATGTAGGACGTTCACAAGACATAATAATAATGTCTTGCATTCTATTTATATATTTTGTACAAATGATATTTTATACAATATATATATATATATATATATATGAGTACATATAATACGTTCTTAGAAAATAAAGAGTTAGCAATATTAAGGGCCGCGGTTGATTCTGCACAAGATAAAATGGGACGTAAAATGACTTCCAATCCAGATATAATGGATATTATAGGTATTTTAGAAAGTTTTTTAATCTCAAAAAAATTAATTTGCTATGGGGGAACAGCAATTAATAATATTTTACCCGAGAATGACCAATTTTACAATAAAGATATTGAAATCCCAGATTATGATTTTTTTTCGCCTAATGCTTTAAGTGACGCCAAAGAGTTAGCTAATATATATTATAAGCACGGGTATAATGAAGTAGTTGCCCAAGCAGGTGTGCATGTTGGCACATTTAAAGTGTTTGTTAATTTTATACCAATAGCAGATATTACACATATCGATAATTCTCTTTTTAAAATTATTAAAAAAGAAGCAATTACAGTAGATGGAATATTATATTCGCCGCCAAATTATCTTAGAATGCTTATGTATTTGGAATTATCAAGACCAGGAGGCGATGTTAGTAGATGGGAAAAAGTTTTAAAACGGTTAACTTTATTAAACAAGCATTATCCTTTACAAGGTTTAGAATGTAATGCACGTGATTATTCTCGTAAATTTGAAGGCGATGCAAAAAGTGGCGAGACTATTTTTAATATTGTGAGAAACTCTTTTGCAGCCCAAGGACTTGTTTTCTTTGGTGGGTTTGCTACAACCTTATATAGTAAATATATGACTCGTAATTTAAAAAAACAATTAAAATCAAGTCCCGATTTTGATGTTTTAGCTACAGATCCCGAAAGAGCAGCCAATTTAGTAAAAGAACAATTGACAGCAGCTAATTTTACCGATATCAAAATATTAGAAAAACCAGGTGTTGGGGAAATTATCGCAGCACATTATGAATTAAAGGTAGGAAAAAATACGATTGCATTTTTGTATAAACCGTTGGCTTGCCATAGTTATAATGAAATAAGATTTGGTAACAAATTAATAAAAGTAGCAACAATAGACTCTATGCTGAGCTTTTACCTGGCGTTTATATATGCAAACAGACCATATTATGACGTAAATCGTATATTATGTATCGCGGAATTTTTATTTAGAGTTCAGGCCAAAAATAGATTGGAACAACGCGGGTTATTAAAGAGGTTTAGTGTTGATTGTTACGGAGATCAAACAACAATAGAAGATATGCGCAGTGAAAAAGCAGCTAAGTTTAAAGAATTAAAAAATAGCAGAGGCACAGATGAATTTGATAATTATTTCTTGCGTTATATACCACGGGAAAATGATAAAAAAAATAAAACGCCAAAAAAAAGAAAAACGGTAAAAACAACGAGTAAATCATCGAGTAAAACACCGAGCAAAACAACTAGTAAATCGCCCAGTAAAACAGCAAGCAAGTCTACAAAAAAAACGCCTCGTACAAAAAAAAATAAATTAGGCAATATTGAATTTTAATATTCATAATCAAAGTCCATTTTACATAACCAAAATATAATTATTAAAAAACACCATTGAGTTAAACCTTCTATGCAATTTCCATCACAGTAGTTATATCCAAATATATATTCCATTACAGTATTACATAAGCCCATAATTATTGGTGTTATTTAAAATAATACCAATATTTTAACTAATATATTAATGTTCAAAATTTCCGAATTTACCACTATATGATCTTTTATCATAATTATGCTGAGGATCAGCCTTTTTAATTGTATTTGTATCTATTGTTTCAGGATTATATAATAAATTGTTATTTTTAAGAATAAACGCGGTGCCAGCATCATCGAATAACTGTGTATAGTATTCCAAATAAGAATCAAAGTTCGGGTAATTAAGGGCAACTATTTGACATCCTAGTATGATAGCTGTACCAGGATTAATATTATTATTACTAGATCCTAGGTCAGGAACACAAATAGACATGTATTTTTTATTATATTCAATTAACTCGCTTGTATCGTCACAATATTTAACATCATATTCTTTAAGAAGTCTAAAATATATTGATCCACTACGCGCATTAGTAAATTCATATAAATCAGTATCCATTATATTTACTGTAGTGTAATCAGTATTTACAATAATAATAATCTTATTAAGGAACGTGCACAGAGGTAGGGCCCCTAAATTGTTTCCGCCATACTCGTAGCTATATTCTTTGCCCAATAATTTTTTAGATGATTCAAATTTAGTTTTTAATATATCAGCAATTTTATTAAATGTGCTGGCTATATCAGTTTTAATTCTAAAATGCAATATTAAAGGGTCTTTTGGATTGGGACACCCAACACTTCCGTCAGGGGTACCGCCGCTAAATGCATATTTATCTATAACATCTATCACATTTGAAAAAGTAATATAATTATATGTTTCTTTAAGCGTAACATCACTAGATGATGATGTAGCAACGATTGGCTGATCATTTAAGGTATATATTTCAAAATCTAAAAATCTAGCTCCTTGAGCGATAACATTTTTTAAAGCGCAGGTACCAACATAATCATTTTTAAACTGTCCAGTTGCACAGCAATTATAAGCAGCTTTAATTGTAAAATCACGTAAGCTATTTTTTTCGGCGTCACTTCTGCTTTTATTTGATATTTTATTAATTGTATCGCTATATATAGATTCAATATTCGCGCAATTACGATTTTTTAAAGTTAATTTATTTGAAAACCAAAAAATCGATATCAAAACTATTAAAACAATAAAAACTTTAGATAATATTGATGAAATATTTTGCTGTCGTTGAAATATAGCTTTCATAGTAGCAGTAGTTTTACTAGCAAATTCACTAATATTATTTGTTGTACTCATGATATATTATATAATATATAATATTAAAAATATTATATAATAATATAAATTATTATAGTATATGGCAGGAGGTTTATTAAATCTAGTATCTTATGGAAGTCAAAATGTAATACTTAATGGTAATCCGTCAAAAACATTTTTTAAATGTGCGTATGCAAAATATACCAATTTTGGTATGCAAAAATTCAGAGTAGATTATGATGGGCAAAAAACATTACGTTTATCACAGGATTCTAAATTTACATTTAAGTTTCCTAGATATGCCGATTTATTAATGGACACATATTTAGTTGTAACATTACCTACAATTTGGAGTCCATTTTATTCACCCGACGATGATAGTAGCACATGTTTCCCGTATGAGTTTAAATGGATAGATAATTTAGGCACGCAAATGATAAAAGAAATAACTTTTTCAGTTTCTGGACATATAATACAAAAATTTTCAGGACAATATTTATATAATTTAGTCGAACGAGATTTTAGTGTTAAGCGAGGGTTGTATTATAAAATGACCGGAAACGTAGACGAATTAAATGATCCGGCCGCATTTAATGATGGATTATATCCAAATGCTGTTCCGACAGTAGAATCCCATGGAGCAGAACCGTCTATTCGTAGTCGCAAATTGTATATACCTATTAATGTTTGGTTTACATTAATGCATAAATTAGCATTTCCATTAGTAAGCGTTCAGTATGGAGAACTTCAAATGGAGATTACGCTGCGCCCGATTGAAGATTTATTTGTTGTTCGCGATGTTACTGGTGACGATCCAACTAAATATGTAAAAGCAAATCAAAACATATCAGAGTATGGATTTTATCGTTTTTTGCATCAACCACCGATTGATGGTGAGTATACAGATAAACGAACAGATTGGATGGCGGATATACATTTACTAAGCACATATTGTTTTTTATCGGAAGAAGAGGTACGGGTATTTGCAGCTCAACCACAAAATTATTTAATTAAACAGGTGTATGAATATACGATAGAAAATTCGACGGGCAATGGGCGTGCTACAATAGATAGTTTAGGTATGGTATCAAATTGGATGTGGTACTTTCAGAGAAGCGATGTAAATTTAAGAAATGAATGGAGTAATTATTCTAATTGGCCATATAAAGGCGTTAAGCCATATCCTGTGATGGAAGATGATACATGTGAAAGTCCAAATGCAGGAGTATTTCAGATAGAAAATCAAGAAGAAATTTTATTAGGATGGGGTATTTTATTAAATGGTGAATATCGCGAAAATTATATGGATTCTGGAGTATATAAATACGTTGAGCAATATACGCGCACATCTGGATATACAAATGATGGATTATATTGTTATAATTTTTGTTTAAATACAGATCCGTTAACCTGTCAGCCATCAGGAGGATTAAATGTCAGTAATTTTAAAACAGTCGAATTTGAGTATGCAACACATCAACCACCATTAGATCCTGACGCGCAAACATTAACAATATGTGATCCTGATTCTACAGATGGACTACCAATAGGCATTAATAAACCAGTGTGGCGTTTATATGATTATAATTATAACCTTCATATTTTTGAGGAGAGATATAATGTATTAAAGATTCAATCCGGAAATGCAGGGTTAATGTATGCTCGCTAGTTTTAGCAATTTATTAAATACATATTGTGTTATTTAATAAATTAATATATTAAAAAGTATATATATATGGTAAAAAATAAGGTATATCAACCAATAAATGAAATTAAAAAAAACAAGGATAAAAAAAAACAACGGTTTTTAAATTTAAAAAGTCGTTTTTTTAGACCTTCTAAGCGTGAAGGACTTACTAATTTAGATAACATGCCGACAGATACAAATTCATTAGCTGCAGCATCAGGTATGTCTGCTACGGGCAATACAAGTGATAATTGGGTTTTATTCGCAAAATGGGTAGTTATTGATTTAATATTAACAGTATTTGTTGCCTTGGTTGGTACAAATATAATATTTTATGCAAATTTAACACGCAAAGATTTAGATAGAATATTTCCCACTGACCGAAGTAGTTGCCCATATCAAGATAAAAACTGCCCCGAAGGATGTAACAATAATGATGAGCCCGGTAAGCAGCGCGGTGGCGCAGGAGGGCCCGAGCAACAAAATATCAATAGTGCCGCTGCACATGCGGCGGAGACCACCATATCTAGCATCCCCCCATCTAGCACCCAATCATCTAGCGCCCAATCATCTGGCACTCACCCATCTAACGCCCAAACGACGGGCGATCCAGCAAAAATACAGCAAGAATTAAAGATTTGCGCTGATAACAAGCAATTAAATACATTAGAGGCGGAGAAGCGAGGACTTGAAGCTACATTAAAGGAAAAAGAACAAAGTAATATGCATGAGGAAGCTACAAAAATAAAGGAGAATATTAGCGAAATAGAGAAAGAAATTGCTTCCTTATCTACAAATACAGATTATACTCCCTCAAAGTGTACAAGACTTGAAGAATTATTGGAAAATGCATTTGAAAATGATGCACTGAATGACGATGCGGCGTCGAACAATGATGATAATAATGCAAATGGAATTGTTAAAGTGCTTTATATAGAAGATGAAGATATAATGCTTGATAAGTTAATGCCAGATGGTTCAACTATTAACTTTGGAGATGATGAACATGTTACTAATATTGTTAAAAGAAATCGCGGAATGTGGAAAAGATCTTTAAAGGCAACACGTAATAAATCCGAATTATCTGATATACCTAGAGAAATGGTAAGTAAGTTACCATTAGACATAGCATGTGAAGCGTCGCAAATCCCTAATATGCAGGTAGTATATGTACCCGGACGCGATTGGACTCAATTAAAAAAGGCCGAATTTCAATACCGCATGGATACCAAAGATCCTAGCGGCCGTATCAAGCCTAGTGATAAAAACTCCCCAGGAGCTTCTTGGCGAAAAATAATAACTGATATAATAGGCAAAAGAGCAGAAAGAAGTGATTTAGAAGGTAAGACAATTCAGATTTTAAAAAATTTTAAGGCTAACCCAGAGGAAAGAAATATAATTAGCTCTCATATGAAAACACAACGCCCCGAAGAAGATCTAAATGGAAAATTCAATAAAAATCAATATATCTTTTTAGTAAAGGCACCGACATATTTATGGACAAATAAAGAAAAGCCATGTAGACGTAGAGCCGAATTAAAAAGAAATGCAATAGCTGTAGATGATAATGCCTTTGCTAATGCAGCAGCAAACTTTTTACATTTTGGCGAGCGGTTAATTGGTATGCCTTTTGCAGGTATATCTGAGGCTATAAAACGGAGAGTCAGCGCACGTGCTACTGGAAGAACACATGCTCCAAAATGGGGTGTTGCAGATTTACCAGATAAATGTCCTGGAACAAACTTAGGCGAAGCACAAAAGGGTGGAGCTTCTTGTGTAGGAGAGAATTCACAAACAAACTTTGTTTGTAATAGACCACTGTTTAAAATGGATGATAGTAATTTTTGTGAATCAGTAGACAATTATATTGGCACCCGAATGTGTAATAGTGCCCCATATACCTGGATATCACCTATTATATCAAATAAAAATATGAATTCTCGTTCATATATTAGTCAATTATGGTTTAATCAGGACTACCATACAGTAACTCTTGGCGAAGATTCAGCAACATATTGGGGAGTAGTAGTCCAAGAAACGTGGATATTTTTACGTGTATTATTTAAATCTTTTATTACTTCATTATGGAAGAGGGATTGGTTTTTAATATTAGTAGCTACAATATTAGTTATTACCATATCAGTCTGGATATGGATTGGTTTAGTGGCAACTACCTGGGCAACAATTGCTGGATTTTTAACGTTATGTAGAAAGGCACACGGAAGAATATTATTATTCAGCGAAAGTTTTTCAGTAACATGGATACTAACCCTTTTTATATTCTCGGTATTCTGGGGTGGTGTATTTGGACCAATTACAGCATTAACAGCTGTTCCGTATAATATATTAGGTACAATATTAGCAGTACCAATAATGATAAGTAGAAGAAAATGGAAGGAAATATTAAGATGTAATAAATCTACATATTTAATGTTGTTTGGATTTTTAGTAATTAAATCAGCGTATATATCTTTAACAAAGGATTCTGCGAATATGATGTTTGCAGTTTATATCGGACTGTGTTTATATAATTTATTTATAAATTTTTCATCTTCAGGAGCAGAAGTAGAACAAAAAAGACAAAAAATGGTAAACAATATGGCAAATACAATGTCGGCTAAGTTATAATAATATGATTATTTAATTTAATTTACATACCTAAATTAAATTGAGAAGCAAATAATAAACAACACCCAAGGTTAGCAAGCAACATAAACACATTATCAGTTGATCGAGGAGCATATAGCTCAACAAAAGTAGATACAACCGAACATGTAAATGCCAAGAGATAGGCAATTGGATTCATTTTATAATAAGCTGCTGCGGATATAAGGCATACAAAACTAGATACAAATACAGCAATGGTCCCCTCATAGCTTTTTTTATTGGTTTCGCCCATTCCCCACACCTGAATTTTTTGCTTTCCCCAAGTTGAACCAATAATTTCTCCAAATGAATCACCAACGATAATAGGCATAAAAATCATATACGATACTGGGCGCATAATATTTTCATCGAGATGTTGCCCAAGTAATTGTTCTAGTAAAAACGAAAGAGGCAGCATATATTTATCGCAAATCCACCCAAAAATTTCATTTTCTCTACCAAGATATCCATCCATTATTCGGGATTTTGATCCATAAACAATAAATCCTATGCGACCGTTATTATTATAGCTAATACCATATACGAACAATTGAAACAAAATAATTGCACCACTTAAAGAAATTACATCAATGAGAGTTTCATTATTTTCCCCGAGCTGCTGAACCGAAAGTATAAATACTACTAGCCCATCAATAATATGTGATAATTTTTTTGGAAATGCGTCGGCAGTGCGTAGTCGACGGGCAATTGGGCGTGTATCTAATTCATTGATAGTATATTCGATATTATTATCAATTATATCATTATTCATTCTTATTTGTTCGTCTAGTAGTATATTATTAAGATTCCATATATGATTACTTCTAGTAGACATAATAACATTAAATGTATCAGGTTTAATATTATAATTTTTAAGCATAGCCCATTTTAGTATAACATAAATACCGCGTAGATTAAACAAAACTAGGGTTGATATAAACGCAGAAATAATTTGAATAGTAATTTCAATGGTATTTAATTGCGGAGGCCAAATAGCAAATAAGATAACCAACGCACTAGTGAACGCAAAAATATTAAATTTGATAAATCTAGCTATTATTTTTTTTTTATTTTGCGCATGTTCATTTGTAAAGTTGCCAATATTAGATGGTGCAATACTAGGTAACGTGTGTCTACATTTAGGCGGAGTATAATCACATATATCTGGTATGCGAAATGTTATTTGAACAAATACTAGTTGACATATTAGTTTCCAGTAAATAAAGCTAATAAACAAAACTTCTCCTCGCCTAACATCAAAAATACTAGTGTCAATAAGTATTTTTCCTGTTGAGGAAATAGTTTGATGTGTTTTACTTAGCTCTCCTAATTGAACTGTTTCGATAATACCAATAGTTGAAATGATTATAGATATGCATGAATATGAAAATAACATGAAATTTTTAGTTTGCATTTTACGGGGGTTTGTCGGTGAAAATATAATAAGAAGAATAAAGCAGGTTAAAAGGGTTACCATATCATTTCTGACAAGATAATGCGAATCAAGGATTGGAGCAGGATTAGCAAGATCTACTCGATTAAATATAAGGAATGCTAATAACAGGAGCGTAGTAGTAGTTAAACCTTTCCAATTTCGATAATAGCTGTTTGTGATACCAGATAATATACTAATAGATAGCATAATAGGATTTGGCGTATCCATATAATTACAATACTGATATGGAGTAGGAACATAAACAGATGTGTTATTTATAAGTGTATTTAAAATTGCAGCATGATTATTAAATAATACGGTTTTTAAATAGTCGATTGAAAATAAATTATCGTTTAAACAATAATAATCGCCCCATTTAGCTTCGTCGCGTTTAAAAGCATCAGATAAATAGTTTTCGTAATTGTTTATTTTTATAGTTATATTTTCAATAGTTAGCACTCCGTTTGTTAATATGTCAACAAACTCA
>MDTG01063004.1_pt1 | contig 14704 bp, 11 predicted proteins | sample 811421 | NCBI WGS metagenome assembly MDTG01 (sample SAMN05326645, study PRJNA326480) | marine metagenome | isolation source: seawater | place: Pacific Ocean: South East | collected 2011
GGACAAGATGCAGGTGCAGGGCAAGATGCAGGTGCAGGGCAAGATGCAGGTGCAGGGCAAGATGCAGGTGCAGCAGAAGAGGCAGAACCAGAAAAAGTAGAATCTTTACAAGAAGTATATGGTAATTATAGATTAAACTGTGATGCAACAGAAACAACTACAGTAAGAAGTGCATGGTTTAAACAAGTAGAATATGTAATATTTAGAAATGAATTAAAGTCAATAAAAAATAATATAAAAGTCGTATTAAAAGAATGTAAAGAGAATAAACGGTTATTAGATTTAAAATATGATGATTTAAATAACACAGTAAATAATATACAAACATCAGTTATTTTGTTTTCAACATTATCAGGGTTTTTAGAGGCAACCAGAGAACAATTCCAAATATCAACTAAAATAATATCAATAATATCAATATCAATATCGACTTATATATCATTATTACTATCAATATCTAAATATTATAAATTAGATGAAATGAAAGAGCGTATACAAACCTTACGTGAGAAGTTTTCATTATTGCATAATGAGTTAGATTATAGAATGGATGTAGTAGGTCCATGGGGTGATAAGAAGATATGGATTCATCAAGACCCGGTAAAGAAGTTATTAGAATGGGCAAATGTGCAAAAAGTTATAAATAAGGAATACGATAAAATAATAGATACGAAAAAGAGTCTTGTCACAGAGTTCGAAATAATAATGGATACAAAATCAAGAAACGCATATCATATAAAAAATAGGGAATTAAATTATAATAATAGAGTTATATTATATTCTTGGGATCAAAAAGAGGCACATTTAGAGAAGAGTATATCAAAAGGAGTATCAAGAAGACCATCATCAATAACATTACAACATGAAGAGTTAGATAACTGGGAAGATAGTGGCAGTGATTTGGATTTTTAATTATCTTCTGGTTTGTAAATCAGTAGAATTAACAAGTTCTAATTTTTTCATAGAGCGTTCAAATGCATTTTCACGGTCTAAATTATTAAATAAATAGTCGGTATTAGGGCTATGTTCATTTTTCTTAATTTGTTTATAGATAGAGTTAATTTTTTGAACAACAGTAGCAACCACAGTTTTATTATTAATTAATTCAATATCGGTTCTAACCGATTCTGTTAATAATGAAACGGCAAAATATAAAAGATATCTACGTTTTTTGCAGGAAGCAGTAGTATATTTAATACAAAAAAGATTAAATAAGGAAAGAATAGTTTTCTGAATAAAATCGGTTTTATCATTACTATAATGAAAGATAGCGTCCCATAATATCCATATAATATCATTTCTGCATTTAGGGTCTACATTTGCAAACATACGGCTTTCGCAAACACATTTATTTTTCCTTTTTTTGCATAAAGCTTCGAATTCAATGGTCCATTCAATCCAATAACATGCATTTAACATATTTTTTTTATCAGGGGAAATATTGAAAGCAAATTCATTTGCAACAATAAAAAGTTCTTTGGGGTCATCTTTTTTAAAAATAGGTTCAATATAACGAATATTGGGTGCAATTAGTTTTTCAGACATTTGTGTAATATCAAATTCTTCTTCGCGTTTAATTTTAACAGTTTCGGTGCTATTTTTTTTTTCAGATAGACATATAGTGCAGGTAATTTCAGCAAAAAGTTGTCTAATAGTAGGGTGATTTCGTAATTGTAGTTCATTTAGAAATTGACCTTGCGACATAATATTTTTAAAAATATTGTAGCGTTTTTCAAGGTATAAAACAATTTTTGGATTTCCTAAATGAATAAATTTGCATACATAGTGTAAATAAATTTCCCATAAGTCAATAAAATGTCCAGCACATAAAAGTTCAGCTGACCAATAGCAAGATTCTTCAATTTTTGATTTTTTCATATTATTAATCAATTGTGTTTTAACTTCTGTTTTTTTAAATCCAGAAAGAGAAATCCCTTTAAATTGTGGTTGAGTGCGTATATCATTAATTTCAGTATTATCTTTAACCGATATCATTTCTTCATCATCGTTCATATTTATAAGAATTAATTATATTTCTAATAGACAAAATATAAAGATATTGAACTAAATAGAGTAATGTATAGAATACGAATATATTCGAGTTTTGGAGAAAGTGATATATGTAAAGGAATATTTGAAAGGATATGTGAAACGGATAAAATAGAAGATTATGGAGAAGAAAAAAAGTATTATATAACAAATAAAGACGATTATACTCATGTAATATTATTGAATACAGCAATGCCAGATATTCCATCACATATACCAAAAGATAATGTAATAGGGTTAGCATTTGAACCATTGCCATATTTGGGATTAACACAAAATTATGTAAATTATGTTAAACAAAAAGTAGGTAAATATTTTATAGGTGATGTAGGTGATGGTAGTATATTAACAAAACCATTTATAGAACATTATGGATATATGTGGCATACGACACCTTTAAAACATATACCTTTTAAAGATAAAAGAATATCAATAATGGTAAGCATGAAACAAGAGATGAAAGGACACATATATAGACACATATTAGTAAATAAAATATTAGAACAAGACTTACCAATAGATATATACGGTAGAGGTTGTAAAATATACCATAATAAAAAACAATTAAAAGGAGAATTTACAGAAGTAGAACCATATGAAAATTATGAGTTTCATATAGCTATAGAAAATGTGGAATCAAATCATTATTTTAGTGAAAAAATAACGAATCCATTGTTATGTGGAACAGTGCCAATATATTTGGGTTGTAGAAATATAGAAGAATATTTTCCAGGTAAGGTGATTCGACTAAATGGAGATATAGAACATGATATAGAATTATTGAAAAATATATTGCGAGAACCAGAGAAATATAAAAAAGAAATAAAAATAAATGAAGTAAAGGAAAAGATATCTTTGATAAAGAATTTAGACAAGATTTTTGCGTGATTTTTTACCGCCTTTGCTCTTGCTTCTGCTTCTCTTCCGTTTTTTAGTGGCAGGACTTTTACTTTTATTATTTTCTTCATTAAAATCAGAAAATAATTGTTTACCTTTAAGCAGTTTACCATCTTCAGTAAATATAGGGACATTTTCATCATGAGCAGTGGTTAGTGGGCAAAGGGTATAAAGACTATTGCCATGTTTGTCAAGTTTTTCAGTAGCAGGTATAGGCACGTCTTTATAATTAATTTCAAATGTTTTAATACGATTGTTTAGAATATTATTTTCATTTTTTAAGCTTGAAATTTGTTCATACTGGTCATTAATAAATTCATCATTATAATTATCAGGGCTATCTATAATAGTACTTGCTATAGAATTATCAGGGCTATCTATAATAGTACTTGCTATAGAATTATGAGGGGATTGAATATTATCAGAATCAGAAGAAGTATGTCTTGTAGTAGAGGAATTATTAGAACTGGGTCTTCTTGATGGAATAATATTCATATTTGCAAAATCATCGTTTAATTTAGGGTCCATATTTTGTTATGTATATAATAAAAAAATATATTATGACTAAATAAAAAAGATGAATAATTAAATATAATATATTTATTCAGTAATAATTCTGGGAACAACATTAATTGTTTGTAATTCTTGCGACATTAGTTTATATGCATAAGGAATATCAATTTTCGCAAAGTTAGTTCTATTATCGCAAGTTTTACATTCATATACAGTAAAATCGGAGGAAGAATACATTTTATTTTTTTTGCCATCATTATAAGAAGCAATAAGACCACATTTTTTACATACATGAACACTATATTTATCGGAAACGTCAAACATGCGTTCTTTACAAAATCGAGTGATACCATGAGCAATCATGACATCTCTTTCCATTTCACCAATTCTAAATCCACCATCACGGCTTCTACCTTCAGCAGGTTGTCTTGTAAGATTAACCATAGGTCCAATAGAACGACTATGTTGTTTATCACTAACCATATGTTTTAATCGTTGATAGAATACAGGACCAATAAAGATGGAAGTTTCGAGTTGTTCGCCAGTAAGACCGTTATACATAACTTCATTACCATAACTTTCATAACCTAATTTAAGTAATTGGTCAGCAATGGTTTTGACATCAAGATTGCCAAAACTGGTGCCATCTCCAAACATACCAAGTTCAAGAAGAACTTTACCAAGAAGAGTTTCTTTAAGTTGACCAATAGTCATACGAGAAGGAATAGCATGTGGATTAATAATAATATCGGGTTTAAGACCATTTTTAGTAAAAGGCATATCGCATTCGGGAATAATATTACCAACAGTGCCTTTTTGTCCATGTCTTGAACTAAATTTATCGCCAAAAACAGGTTTTCTTAATGTACGAATACGGACTTTTGCAAAATTATATCCATCACCATTTCTTCCAGTAAAGTTTTTATCGACATAAGTTTCTTCATTAGTTCTAAAAGTTTTACTTTGGTCTTCATATTTAATAGTTTTAGTGGGGTCATTTCTGTTTTCTTTAATAGGAACAGTTTTAGCAATGATGACATCTCTATTTTCAACTAATGTATCTTTTTGGATAAATCCTTCAGAATTTAATTTATCATAATTACCAAATTTAATACCTTTAGTTTTAGCAGGGTCGGGTTTACAACGAATGATTTCATCACGAATAATATTTTTATCTTCATCCTTTTCAGTGTGATAAATAGTAGCTAAAAATAGACCACGGTCAATAGAGCCTTTATTGACAAGAACACTATCTTCTTGATTATATCCGGTATGTGTCATAATAGCAACATGAATTTGAGTTCCTGAAGGAATTTGATTAAGATGAATGAAGTTCATAACTCGTGTATCGACCAAAGGTCTTCCAGGATAGTTTAATACATAAGCAGTTTTATCCATGCGTGTATCATAATTAGTAGCATAGACTCCCATAGCCTGTTTTGCCATAGCACATTGGTATGTATTTCTGGGGGCTTGGTTATGGTCAGGAAATGGAACACATGATGCGACAACACCAAATATGGTGCTTGGATGAATTTCACAATGTGTATAATTAAATTTAAGATGTGTAGGTTGTAAATAATTATCTTTACATTTCATAGCAATCATAGAGAGGTTTTGTTCTTCAGGGTCAATATATTCAATAACAGATTCATCAAGAACACAGTTAGTCAAAAGGTCATTCCATGAAATATCTTTATCAATAAGTTTTTTAATAATTTCATTAGTAATGAGGGCTTTATTATCACGAACTTTAAGAATAGGTCGAGTGAGTCTTCCGCCGTCATTACAAATGCGAATTTCGAGAGTTTTATAATTAAATGTAATAGAAGTATAAATATTAATAATGCCCTTATACTTTAATTGTTTTAAGTGATTATAAAGTTCAATAGGGTTTTCAGATATACCTTGCCATGCACCATTAATGAAAACTTTAACTTTACCATGTAATTGTGCAGAAGTGCAATCATGTAGTTGTTTAATAAGAGGTAATATATATTCATATAAAGGAGAACTATTAGTAGGAATTGTAAGATGTGCCATATAACTAATATTCTTGACAATACCAATAGATTGACCTTCAGGAGTTTCAGCAGGACAAAGAAAGCCCCAAATAGTATTATGTAATTTTCTGGGAGCAATAAGTTCACCACTTTTTTCCAAGGGAGTATTAATTCTTCTTAAATGGCTTAAACTGGAAGCATAGGTAAGTCGATTGAGAACTTGTGCAACGCCAACTTTACTACTATTAGATTGTTTAATACTAAAATCGCCAGTAGAAAGAGCTCTATTAATTCCATTTTCAATAGTAGTAGATTTCATAATTTTATAGATATTAGTCATATTTACAATACTTTCATAATCTTGGGTGGAACGCCATGAACCATTATTGATTTCTCTAACAATTTGTTTTTGCATTTCTTTAACGAGTTTATTAAAATAATTTCTAAAAAGATTATTTAATAGAGAGCCAGTAAGTTCAATGCGTTTATTAAGATAAGAATCTCTATCATCAGTAGGAATCCATTCTAAACTGGTTCTAATAAGTTTATTAGCCATATATCCCAAGAAATAAATTTTTTGTTGTTTAGTTTTGCAGTGAGGAAATAGGTCATTATCAAGGATTTCAAGAGTGAATTCGGTTTTCTTTTTATGTCCAGTTTCTCTATCCATATTAATAGGGTTATATGCAGCATAAGTAGTAATATGTTTAATAGAATCTTCATAAGATGTATATTTATTGGCATCAATAATAGAAGCTTGTAAATAATTTAAAATAGGTGCAGAATGTTGGTCATCAATATCCAAAACAATATATTCGCAAATTTCTTTATCAGTTAATACACCAAGAGCTCTAAAAAGAACAAATCATTCAATATGTTGTTTAATTCTTGGGATAGAAACGTAAATACCTTTACCAAAACCATTATTTTTACTTGAAATCATCATTTCAACTTGTTTTGGTGAAATACATTTGAAATCAGGAACAGATTTAATTTCAGCAAGCCAGTCCCATTTAGTGCTATTTTTACTACCAAAACAATAAACTTTATTTTCAGCAGCTCGTTCTTGTCCTAATACAGTTTTTTCAGAACCTTTAATAATAAAATATCCACCAGCGTCCATAGAACATTCCTGTGAATTAGCATTATTTAAAATATCTTGTTGAGATAAAACGCAGATAGAAGACCTTAACATAATAGGCATTTTACCAATATTGATTTTAGGAAGGACTTTAGAAATGGTTTTAGGATTATCCATAGATTCTGTATTTCTAACGATATAATCAATATTAATATCAACTGTCATAGTAGATGCATATGTAAAATTTCTAATTTTAGCTTCTTGTGGATACATAGTTTTAGTAGCTCCATTGTTTTCATGAATTTGTGGCGGATACAATTTAAAATTACTGAATGAAATAAGGATTTCTAAAAAGTATTGGTCTTTTTCAGCGACATAATCATTTTCAGAACGAATTTTAACAGGATTAAACATTTGAATGGTTCTTTGAATTTGATAATTAACAAAATGGTTATAAGATTCAATTTGATGTCTAACTAATCTTTCAAGATGTTTGCCTTCAAAATAAGATTCAATAATAGAATAAGGGTCTTCAGTTTGGTCATTTAAATGATTTAATAAGAATTTTTCATTATTAGTAATAGAATTATGAACTTCATCAACATATTTATCAATATTATTTTCATGTTGAATAATATCTTTTATAGTTTTAGTAGTAGTATTTTCATTTTTCTTACTAACTGTCCTTTTTTTTCTGGGTTTAGGTGTGGGTTTGATAACTGGATTAGAAGCAGACGCAACCTTCATTTCTTGCATCATATTAAATAATATAATGGATAAATTTTATCAAACTTTTAAATCAATTTTATTAAAAGGAATTTGAAAAGAATATATAAAGTAAATCTTTTATATATTATTAAAAATGTTAAATACGTCAAAAAATTTTGTGAAATATTTAGATAATTATGATAAACAGTGTCAAACAAAATATAATAGACGTTTACTATACAATATAACTGCAGAGTATAATCAATATTATTTAGATAAATCGGGTAATACAGCATTGACTAATAGTTTAAATATAAATCCATTTTATGATTTATATGGTAAAAGTAAAACGTTTACTTTAGATAAGAAAACATTAGAAGATATATCTTTAAATAAAAAAGTAGAAAAGAAGAAATATGTAGAGATAACAGAAAAGATAGAAACTATATCAGATTTAATAGATATAACAAATAAATATGAAGATAGTGAAGATATAGAATATAATATAGACTTTCAATCAATTGTAAAAATAAAGACAGACTTAGAAAGTCTAAATAATATGATAGGTATGGATAAATTAAAGGAGAATGTATTTGATCAATTGTTATATTTTGTGCAAAATTTACATATATCAAATAATGGAGGAGATTATAAACATACTGTAATATATGGTCCACCAGGAACAGGTAAAACAGAAATAGCAAAAATAATAGGTAGAATGTATTCAAAAATAGGTGTATTACCAAATAATAAATTTGTAAAAGTAACCAGACAAGATTTAATAGCAGGATATTTGGGACAAACAGCAATAAAAACATCAAAAGTAATAGAAGATGCATTGGGAGGAGTATTGTTTATAGATGAAGCATATTCATTAGCAAGTGGAGAAAAAGAAGATAGTTTTTCAAAAGAATGTTTAGATACATTATGTGAGTCATTAAGCAATTATAAAAATAATTTAATGGTAATAATAGCAGGATATGAAGAAGAATTAAAAACAACATTTTTTAGAATGAATAAGGGATTAAATTCGCGTTTTATTTGGAGGTTTACGATGGAGCCATATTCAGCTATAGAATTAATGCAAATATATAAAAAAATAGTAGAAAGTAATGAATGGAATTTATATACAAATAATGAATTAGAAGAGAAATGGTTTAAGAAACATAGTGAAGATTTTAAAAATTATGGTAGAGATATGGAACAATTATTTACGTATACAAAGATATGTCATAGTCGTCGGGTATATGGAAAAGATAAGAATGAAAGAAAAAAAATAAAAATGGACGATATAAAGAATGGGTATTTAATGTTTTTAGATAATCGAAAAGAAAAAGAAAAAAAAGAAATAATTTATGGATTATATGTTTAAAAATGCGTTAAACAAATAATCATTTCCTATATAATAAATATATACATAACGATTTATATATTTATAGAATGAGTGATAAGAAAATATTGTCAATAAATCCAAATTTATTTTCATTTTCAAATACGACAAAGAAACAGAAAAAACCAAAAGAAGAACAGAATCGTATAAAAATGAAACCAATATCGAATACAAATGCAAAGAATACTGATACTTTACGTAAAAAAACCATATTAAAAATGATAAGACAACATCAGGAGGAAACAAATAAAGAAAATTTTACATCATATGAAAAAAGTTTAAAACCAAAAGAAACAAAAAAACAAGATTTTGAATTAGCACAACAATTTTTTGATAATATGGTGGTGAAAACACCACAAGATAAGAATTATACACTAAAAAATCCAGTAGTGGAGAATAAACCATTACCAAATTTAGGAATAGATATTAAAGAAAAAATGACTGATATATCAAATACACTTAATACAACTGGTGAAACAGGTATACAATTAAATAATACATTATTACCAACACCAAAATATGGTTGTTTAAAGAATGGTAGTTTACCAACATATAGGAATTATATGAATACTACCAGGAAAAATATAAGTGGAGCAGATGAAAATACTCAAATAAATGCGAATTCACTAATACCATCAGTATTAGACCAATATAGTGGAGGTTCTGAAGTATTTAAACGAGCAAATATAATGCAACAGACAGAAAAGTTAACAAATTTAAAAAAGAAAAAGAAACAATATCGTAAAAAAACAATAAAGAGAACTTTTAAAATAGGAAAATCTAAAGTAAAACCGTCAGTATCAGTATTAGTTTCAAATAAAACAGTTAGAAATAGAATATTAGAAAAAAAACAATTAATAAATCAAGTGCCAATTAATGAAATAAGAACATATTTAATAAAACATGGTTTTTTAAAGATAGGTTCAATAACACCGAATGATGTATTAAGAAAAATGTATGAAACTGCATTAACAATATGCGGTGAAATACAAAATCATAATCCAGAAACATTAATGTATAATTTTATGAATGATAAAGACCCATTATAAATTTTTAAGACTATGAACAACGTAAAATATAAAACCAAAAAGTGCTAAAGAATAACCAGTAGATGCTATATTAATCAGATAATCATATTCGTCCTTATTATCTTTATAATGTTCGATAATATTGTCTTCAGATATAGAGTTTAATTTATGAAAATTTTTATATATTTTTTGTTTATATTTTTCTCGCGAGAAAGGATAATAGTTTATATTATTTTCGTAATCCAGGTCGTAGAAATGTCCATAATCATTATCATCGATAGGTTCCATTTTATCATTAGGTTTATTATGAATAGGATATTGAATAGGATACTTGGGTTGGGTAATTTTCATCAATTTTATATATATTAAAATATATTTAAATATATTCTAATAAATAAATTTATAATGTTAAAGCCAGTAAAAAAGAATGATTCAGAGTATAATATGCATTATGAGTATTTTCATTGTTCAAATGAATTAATAGAAAAATATGGAGAACATAGTGTAGTATTAATGCAAGTAGGAGCATTTTTTGAAATATATGGTTTAAAATCATTAGATAGTTCAGGAGATATAGGATATAGTAATATAGTTAGATTATCAGAAGTATGTAATTTAAATATATCAGAAAAAACGACTTATTTAGATGTAATAGAAGATGGTGAGAATAAAAGAAGAAAGTTAGTTATGGCTGGGTTTCGTGATTATACAATAGATAAATATTTATCAAAGTTAACAGATGCGGGATATACAGCAGCAGTATATATACAACAAGATGGTAATGATAAAAAAGGAAAAAAGATAAGGGTATTAGAACAAATATATTCACCTGGAACATATATTTCGTACGATAACGATAATAGTATGAAATTATCAAATAATATAATGTGCATTTGGTTGGAGAGATTTACATCAAGAAATAAGAAGATAAAGAAAAATATGTTAGTAAGTGGTGCATGTGCAATAAATATATTTACAGGAGAAGTGTATACATTTCAAACAGAAATAGATTATTGTATGAATATATCAACGTTTGATGAGTTAGAAAAGTTTGTTTCAATATATAATCCAAGTGAGGTAATAATAATAAGCGATTTTCAAAAAGATAATTTGTCAAAAATAGTGCAATATTCAAATATAAATACGAGTAATATACATTTTTTGGATTTTGATAATAATAAAGTTGAAAAGGTAAAAAGTCAAAAATATATGAAAGAAATCATTAGTAAAATATACGATGAACAAGCATATGATATATGTGGTGATTTTACAGAATATGAATTAGCAACGCAATCAATGTGTTATTTATTAGATTTTTTGCAGGAACATAATCCAAAATTAATAAATAAATTACAATTACCAAAATTTAATAATGTATCTACAAATGTTTTATTGGCGAATCATACGTTATCGCAATTAAATATAATATCAGATAATTCATTTGGTAGTCAAACTGCAGGAAAATATTCATCAGTAATGACATTTTTGAATAAGTGTTGTACAGCAATGGGTAAAAGAATGTTTCAATATCAAATAACACACCCAACAATAAATGTAGATTGGTTAAATAATGAATATGATATGATAGAAGAATTGAATAAAATAGAATATTACAATAATATTATTGCGTTTCGTAAAGAAATGGGAAAAATAAGAGATATGGATAAGGCATTACGTCAATTAGTATTGAAAAGTATATATCCAAATGCAATATATAATTTGCATGAAGGAACTAAATCAATAAATAAGGTATTAGAATTAATAAAATGTGATAAATTAAATAATTATTTACAGGAAGGATATGATATAAATTTAATAAATAAAATAGAAAAAATAAAAGAATTTTTAGAAAAACATTTTCAATTAGAATATTGTCAAATGATATCAAGTATGACTGTATTTTCAAATAATATAATACAAAATGGTATATCATTAGAATTAGATAATTTACAAGAAAAATATAATTTATTAAATAGACAACTGCACGTGATAAAAGACTATTTTAATGTTTTATATAAAAAAATGGAAATAGATGGGACCAGTGGTAATTATTCAAGAATGCCTGAAGAAAAAGAATATGTAAAAATACACGAAACTGAAAAATCTGGATATACATTGCAGTTAACAACAATTAGGTCAAATGCACTAAAAAAATATATAGATTCAATAAAAGATAAAGAGGTATTATTGGAATTAGATATAACAATAAATTTAAATGAAGTAAAATTTACAAAAGCATCAAGTAGTAATGTAGATATAAATATAAAAGTGTTGCAAGATACATGTCAATCTATATTGAAAACAAAAGTAGGATTGAATACATTAATCGGAAAGGTATATCAAGAAGTGTTAAATAAATTAGAAGAAGATTGTTTTAGTGATATAGAATCCGTATCGAAGTGTGCAGCAAAATTAGATGTAATATTATGTAAAACATATATTGCTAATGAGAATAAGTATTATAAACCAAAAATAGATGATTCTTGTGAGAAATCATATATAAAAGCAAAGGGATTAAGGCATTGTTTAATAGAAAAAATACAAGAAAATGAAATATATGTAGAAAATGATATAAGTTTAGGTGTGGAAAATGAAATGGGAATATTATTATACGGAACAAATGCAGTAGGAAAAACAAGTTTAATACGAGCTATAGGAGTAGCAGTAATAATGGCACAATGTGGCCTGTATGTGCCGTGTAGTTCATTTATATTTAAACCATATAATGCAATATTTTCAAGAATATTAGGAAATGATAATTTATTTAAAGGATTATCTACATTTGCAGTAGAAATGAGTGAATTGAGAACTATAATTAATTTATCAGATGAAAATAGTTTAGTATTAGGAGATGAATTATGTTCAGGAACAGAAACTGAATCAGCATTAAGTATTTTTGCAGCGGGATTAAAACATTTGTATAAAAATGAATCGTCATTTATTTTTGCAACACATTTCCATGAAGTTATACAGTTTAATGAAATTAGTGAAATGGATAAGCTGTTGTTAAAGCATTTGGAAGTATCTTATGATGCAGAGAATGATTGTTTGGTATATGATAGAAAATTAAAAGAAGGTTCAGGACCACGAATTTATGGTTTAGAAGTATGCAAGTCATTATATATGAATAATGATTTTATAGAAGAAGCATTTAGTATAAGAAATAAATATTTTCCAGAAGCAAGAGGAATATTATCAGGTGATGTATCAAAGTATAATGCAACCAAGGTTAGAGGAATATGTGAAATATGTAATAAAAGTGTAGGTGTAGAGGTTCATCATTTACAGCAACAGAAAGATGCAGATGATAAAGGGTTTATTAATAATTTTCATAAAAATCATAAAGCAAATTTAATATCTATATGTGAGAAATGTCATGATAATATTCATAGTGGTAAGGAAGATAATAGTCCAACGAAAAAGAAAAAAACCACAAAAGGTATGAAAATATATTAATTATATGGTATTTAATCTAATTTTTGTTTGATATCTTCAATAGGTCTAAATGCTTCAGCTACTAAATTAAGTTTTTTAGTTAGCAGTTTCATTGTATCAGTTAATTCATTCATTTCTCTATTTTTTTGGTTAAAATAAAGTATAGTATTATTACATTTTGTATAAAATTCATTATCTGGATTGATTAAATTAACGGTATCAATATTTTGACATATGTATTTAACATTGTCAACGCATTCTATAAATTCAGTATGTTCTTTTATAAAAATTTCATTTTTTTCTTCATTTTCATCAAATACATCCTTTTCATTTGGAAGACTATTTAATATAGTGTTAAATAAGATTTTAGTATCATTACGGAATTCATCAGCAAAATAGTTTTCGATAATTTCAGGTTTATTTTTATATTTATTTTGAAATAAAGTTAAAGTAGCATATAGCAAAGTCATGCCATTTATATCATCGTTTATTTCAAATAAGTTGTTAATAGCTGCACAGTTGATTTCGATTGGATTGATATTCTCAAAGAAATCGTTTATATCTTTACTGTTAAATTCAATTGGATTCATATTCAAATAGTTGATATAAATATATATAGTAAATAAGTATCAATTTTATTCTAAAGATATTAATAAAATTAATTAGGTTGAATATTGAATAGTTTATCATAGAGTTTTTTATTATCATAAGTTCATTCTGTATTGTCTTTTTTATAAAAAGTATCGTCAGGGTTTTGTTTTTCTTTAGGTAATTTATCATTATATGCTGAACTTAATAAAATACTATCGTTATAATCAGGAACGTATTTTTGATTACCGTATTTATAATAACCAATTGGATTGTAAGTTTGCTGTGTTTGTTTATTAGGAATCATAAATGCAACAACTTTTTGAGTTTCGGGGTCATACATATATGTAGGTTGCAAATCTAATCCATAATCATTTTGTTTTTCTAATTCTTCAGGAGATTCATGATATTCAATATCATAATTATTAGGTTCAAATGTCATGTTTTCAATATTGGATAAAGTAAATAAATTAATACCAATAATCAAAATTAATAAACCAATAAGTAAAAAATTAAAGTTAAGTTTCATATATATAATTTGTATATAATAAAATTGATTATATAGAAAACAATATTATATAATATTATATAGTAAAAATGATTATACCAGTTAAATGTTTTACATGCGGGAATGTTTTGGCAGATAAATATAGATATTATCAAGGTGAAGTAAGAAGAAATAAATTATTGCAAGGAATTAATGATGAAAAGGTAATATATTTAACTAAAGAGAACACAGAAAAAACAATAGAAGGAAAAGTATTAGATGATTTAGGATTAAAAAATGTATGTTGTCGCAGACATATGTTAACTCATGTAGATATTCAATAAAAAAATCTATATTCAATATATAAATGTTAAGTTTTTTTAATAGTATTTGTCCTCCAGCAAAGTTTTACTTGATATTGTCAGTAATTTCTTATATAATATCAACAATTCAAAGTTTTGGCCAAGATAATTTATATTGTTTAGGCATGTTAGGTTGTTCTGCAGAGAACGGAATATATCTTCA
>MDTG01298963.1_pt1 | contig 14704 bp, 15 predicted proteins | sample 811421 | NCBI WGS metagenome assembly MDTG01 (sample SAMN05326645, study PRJNA326480) | marine metagenome | isolation source: seawater | place: Pacific Ocean: South East | collected 2011
CTGCCTTCGCTTCCGCCTCCCGCACCCCCATCTCCATATTTGCCTCCCCCATCTCCTCTGCCGCCTCCCCCATCTCCTCTGCCTTCGCTTCCGCCTCCCGCATCTCCTCTGCTGCCTCCCCCATCTCCTCTGCCTTCGCTTCCGCCTCCCGCATCTCCACATTTTTCATCTGTTTCGGATTTATCTGTTGTCATGAATTATTCTACTCTGCAGCAATTGTACTGCCAGGGGTATGATCAAACAATATATTCTTTTCAAAACTCAAGTGTAAATATTTGTCATACGAATTGCAATATCACGGGGCAAAGCCTCGCTCGCTACAAACTTCAAAACCTTTACAAAACATGTAACTGTTGCAACATTGATTGCGTGCAAAACACACAATTCATATTCTTTAAGAACAATACATTTTCAATTCGGAACCATTCACATGAATTGTGCTCACTCTCCTGGTGAGAGTACAATGATATCACACGTCTTGCAATTGATCAATGCCGACATTCCCACCGGATGTTTGTGTCCATGGCACCACAACGGAGCCGAATCTGCAGCGTGTGATGCGGTTCGTATACTGCGCGAGTCAAAATAATTATGTTTTTACCATGTATGGTAATGAGACCTCAGTCCGCCAAAGCAAAGGGGCGGCGTTTGCAACAGTTCATTGCGCAAGAATTGTTGCGCATTTTCCCGCACTTGAGCGAAGACGACATTCGTTCGACGTCCATGGGTGCGGGTGGCGAAGACATTCAACTCTCGAGCGCGGCGAGACGTTGTATCCCATTCAGCATTGAAGCAAAGAATCAAGAGCGTCTGAACGTTTGGGCGGCGTTAGATCAGGCCAAGGCAAATGCTCCCACAAACTGCGAACCGATCGTCGTTTTAAAAAAAAACTCTTGCAAACCTCATGTGCTCCTGTCGTGGGATTGCTTCGCGCGCATGCTATCCAATGTCGATGAGGGCGGCAAGATGATGAGTGAAAAGGAACTCTTTTTACACATGGCAGATAAGCTTCAAATGCTTGCATCGTCGATGCAAGACTAAGTACATTCGAAGCGCGTTGTCACCGAGTTGCCTAAGGTTCTCCGGTGAAGGTTTCAGTGGAATCGACCCGTGTACGGTGTGAGCGTGCAACGGAGCGATGACGCTGCGGACATCCATTGATTGCGTTGTGCTTTGTTTTGTTGCCGGGAACCGTTGAGTCTTTCGCGTTGCGACGCTTCACCTTGCGCGTGTCGTTCCGGTCTTGCGTGCCTGCTTCTTCTAATAATTTTTACAGGCCGCTGCACCATCCCGCCTCCCGCCTCGTGCACGGCAATATCTTGTCGCAACAATCCCGCCGCGTGCACGGCAAGAATCCCGCCGCGTGCACTCAATCGGGCGATCGGAGTTGCACTCTGCGCAGGCCGTCGGCTTGTGGTTCTGTCTTTTCACCCTACATTTTGAAAGGCACATCGATGCAGTGAAAAAAAAAGAAAAAAAGAAAAACGTCATTGATTTAGCATTTAGCGATGGCATTGCTCACGGCCGTTCGCCGCATGTTGGTTGGCGCGCCGATTGCGTGCATCGTCGCGTCTATGCCGAAGAGCTCAAAATTTTTGAGGAGAGGGCCGACAAAGCTATCGGTAGCGGGATTTACATACATCGCGGTGAACACGGTCTGAGACAAGCTCGTGCGCTCCTCAGGCGTGCCACTCATGTACTCGCACACAATGTCATCGAATGACATGCTATTTAGGCCCTCTACTGTGTACTTTCCCAGAGCTGTCGGCGTGCCGCGCGTCATGTTGCGTGCGAGAAAATATTCTTCTTTCATCTGGTCGTATAACTGGTCGGAAACAAGGTTCTCGCACCCCGATTGAAAGTGCGCGCTCGAGGTGACTCGGATAAAATGACTGAGTTCAACAGTTGTATACATTCCCGATACGAAGCCATCTCTCTCGATCGCGCCTAAATCTTCTTTGAATTTGTCCAAACGTCCGTTGTTCATGTTGTCAATGTAGCATGCACTCTCGTAGCGCCACGAGGCGTAAGCCCAGCCGAACAAGCCAGCGAACGTGCTTGCCAGTGCGAACAGAAATATGGAGGCGATGCACGGGTTTGACAAAACAACCATTGACGGCGCGACGGGCGAATGCGATGACTTGGTCGGACGAATCCCGCGTCCTGCCGCAATTTCGCTGCGGGATGTCATCGCTCTTGTTTTGGGTTATCGAAACATTTTTTCCGCGCACCTCGGTCGATTTTTTTTTCGCATCTCTATGGCACGCGCATCTCTAATCCAATTTTACTTTGACCTGTGCGAGGACTACAAAGTTTACGCTTTCCTGCCCCATCGCGCAGCGGAGTTGTATGACCTGTCATCAAACAACGGTCACGAACTGCGGTCTCATGGCGCAACGTGCTTCGCACTTGCACAAAAGTCCATCGATGTCACGCACATATCGAGGCAAGATCTTGCCGTCGCGTTTGGCACAGACCAGGACAAGATCCGTCGAATGGAACATGAGTTGATGCCGATATTTTTTGTCACATCGCCCATGCCACCGGAGCACAAGTTTGAGCAGAACATCCCCGCGGACTTGACTCCTCATGAGCGCGACAACGCCATTCGATTCTTTCATCTCAGCGTTTTTGAAGATGATGCTCTGTCCGTTCGCATATTGGCGGCGATTGAAGCGATGCGTATGCATCACTCTCTGGGGGAGCGTTCCGCGGATGCAGCGGTGAAAGACTGCGCAAACCGGCTACGGTCGCGCACGATTAGCAGCCTCGGAATCCGGTTGGCGATTGCTGCGACGCAAACGTAAATGCCGTTGCGCGATCATACCGCAGACCGCACACCCCACTCCGACGATAAGAAACACCCAGTTTTCTTGCTGCAGGTTGGCTATCTCGTTTATGCTGCGTAACGAGTAGCCAACCCCCGCACCGCCGACAAGTGACGTGAACAACTCGAGCACGGGCTCGCTGTGCCAGCGAAGCGCAAGCCCACCCACCACGCTGCCAACGACGATGAGACCCCAGTACGCGACGGAGCGATCCGCAATCGTCGGCTGATCGCCAATCTCGTGTAGAGTAGGAAAGGCCGAGTATACTAGATGGACGGTGGCACCGACGGCGGCGGCTCCGATGAAAAAGAGACCGGCTTTCATTATGCACCCCGCAGCAAACGCGGCTGCAATGCCAATGGCGAAAGAAACGATGACGAGCGCTTCGCAAGTGATTCGTTCTCCGGAAGCGCGCCCGAACGAGTACACAACCCAAAACGCGAAGACGGCTGCCGCAACCGCGGCTGTGATGCGAAACAGCCGCGCACCGAAAAAGAGAAAAACGAGTGACACCAGAAGAGCTATCGCTGACACGGTCACTCCACTCGGGTCGACCACTTCCGCTTGTGCGCGTGAGCGAAATTCCACGAGACGTTCGAAACTGTAGTCGATGTGTTTACACATTGTATTGTCAAAAAACACGACGCCCGTCGTTTCGTCGCCGCCAAGAGTGGTATTCTCAAGAGTGGCAAAGGCTTTCATGGTTGTCTTGCTACCTCGATCGATTTTTTTTTCGATTAATTCGACTGCCACGCGTGAATTTAAGGAGACGCACAATCATTTTCGCAAAGAGCCTCACAACTACGAAAATCAACGGCTCCCGGCGCAAGCGAGCGTAAACTTCGCCCTCTCGGGCAGCTGTGTCCACCGAGTGTAGAAAAAACATGCAACGACTCAAGACGGTCTGCGATGCGCCGACGGCTCCTCCCAAGAGTATGATGGACGTGCGATACTTTGTCGGTAGATATATACAAGATATACCTATCGAAATAAAGTCGTTGATAAATAGTAATCTTTCGTGTAGAGACATCGCAAACCTTTGTTTAAGTAACTCGAAATTGTGCGAATTTATGAAACAACTTGATTACACAGGTAAAGAACATGAACGTAAAATGTTTCAAGATTTTGCAGGATGCTTGCTGAAAGAAGCAAACTCTAGTTTGCGTGAGATCGAACATAAAAATTCCATGAAAAAATTCAACCCACCCATCACAAATCGAACACTCTTCTTCTTTGCAATATTCAAAACTTTATGAGGTCATTGTTTTTTGCAGAAACATTTTGGGTTTAAGCATCATCCCGTGAGAATTCGATGTGCAAGGTTTTTGGCTGTGCCGAACTTTGCGCAATCCTATGAGAAAGTTGAGGTCTATACCGAGTCATGATTTTTTTTATTTGTGTACGACAAATATGACCTATACGTTAAAGTGCATCGCCACGGACATATTATCACGTAAAGCTCCCACACTGCAGACGGAGACAGAATTGGAACACGCGTGCGCTGGGAGTGCACCTCCCAAGTGCGCAGAGGGTGATGTGCAAATCGCACCGCTCTATGCTGAAGCAGCTGGCGCATACCAAAGAGGGCACGAAAGTCGCATCGCGTATAATGTGGTCAGAACATGCGATCAACAACGGGAAACAAAGTGAAAAGTCGAATTATCCCACCGACCTTTCACTTGAAAAACATTAGGCTCGTCGACAAGAACGCTAAGCACACACCCACCTTTTGCAACAGACTAAGTTCTTCTTTTAAAACAAACACACCGATCAGCGAAATGATAACGACGTTGCCGCATTGCCACGCCGTGTTCATTGTCGTCAAGTTGGCGTGTTTCATCGCGTTTGCGAAGAGGAGTGCCAATGACACGTACGCGATCATTCCAAAAACGAGCCACATCGTCACGTTCGTCTTGGCCCATCTTTGAAGCAAAAGCTCTGCGATGATCTCGACAGTCAACAAACTCGTCAAGGTGCTGATCAACATATACAATGTGGCACACGTTTTTTTTTCCTGCGCGGCTGCGAGCCTGATTCGTTTGCGCTCTGGGAATATATCCACCAGCTGCCACTGGCTTTGAATACAAACTGGCGATCTCGCTCGCGCTCAGCGTCGGGTGGGTGAAGAAGAAGCCAACACCTGGGCACTCGTAAATGCTCCGGTTGCAGAACACCTTCTGCGTGCCTGATCCGCAGTCATCGTGTTTGCGTATTGGCTTCAGGCACGCACGCTGCTCGGAACCAGTCTGAAGGCACACGGGACATTGAACGCACTCGTCCCCCGTGTTGTGAGGCACATTCTGTTGTCCTGCGGTCATCTGCACGCCACCCCCGCCCCACACGAGAAGAAGCAGCAGCAGCAGCGACGGCCGCGCGACGACGATTTCGCGGATGCCCGGGTCGATGCCCACAATGTGCAGCTGCTCGAGGCGGCTCACGCGCTTGAGCTCGTCGATCGCGTAAAGGCCGCGCGTCGAAAGCGACGTGAGCGGGCCGGTGCAGTTCACGTGGCCGACCGCCTGACACGGGAGGCGTGCGGAAACGCCGCCGGTGAAGGCAAAGTCGAAGCGCCCGCGCTGCCTGACGTTGGCGGCGCGCAGGTCCAGCACCTCGCCAAAGACCTGCGCCTTCTCGTCCACCATCGCGACCTTGTCGCGGCGCTCTCTCTTTGACCTGCCCGTCTCGACGGTGGTGGCACCTGCGACGGCGTGTGCCTCCTTCGTCGCTTCGCCGTCTGGTGAAAAAAAAAGTAAAGTCCGAAAAAAAAAATGTCCGGCATGCCGAGGGTTGATGTTGGCGACTGCGTGTGCGTACACGACGAACACAAAGGGGTCCCGTCCGTCGTTCCGCAACAACGAAACGTGGATGTTGTCATCGGCGACGGGGTCGTTCGCATCGGAATCCCCTCCGATCGATCGCGTTCCGTTCCCCTGGACGACATGCCAAAACTCTCGAACGCGCGTCGCGTCCTGCGGCTAGCCATGGTTTTGGACGAAGTGCGTTCCATTTGCAAGCTCTTCGTGCACAACACCACCGACGATGTCCGTTTGCGGATCTCCGCGGAGGAGTTTCGCGAGTTGGGCGGCAGCGCGGTCCAAGGAAAAGAGTATTCGTTGTATCGACAGCTGGTCTACGCCAAGCGAGACGCCAAAGCCTTGTCGCAACGCATGTCGTTTCCAAAAAGTCTTGAAGTTCAGAAGGCGCATCACGTGTACAAGTTCTATCCGAGCGACTCGGAAGACGTGGACGAGCTTGACGCAAAGGGGCCCATGAAACGCCAAGATGCGTCACGCATCTTTCGCATTGCCCTTGTGCTGAAACGCTTTCGAATCTTTCTGAAAAAACACGGGGCAGCGCTGGCGAGCGACGCTGCTCGCAACGACTTCCATGCCATTCATCTGACTAAGCGCGAGTTTGTTCTCTGCGGCGGGTTCGGTACCGTTTCGTCGAAGACGAATTACTCGTTTTATCGACAGATCGTCTACGCCAAGCGGGACATTGAACTTATTCTGCGTCGCGGTCATTTTGGCAAGGGTCGCCTCGACTTCAGATTCGGTTTGCTCTGGCGCGAGTGCAAGCATGAGCCCGCTTCCAAGAGCGACTGTCTGCAAAATGACTCCCTCTTGGCGGCTTTGACCAAACAGCGCGCGATTACTCCGCGCGAGTGCATGTTTACGCTTGCTGAATGGCATTCCTTCAATCAGCCTCGTTTGTCGATAAAGAATTATGTCAAGGTTGAGGACGACGCTTTCTACTTTCCGGTAGTCGGCGACAACATGTCGTCGGAGGAGGAAGAGGATTCGGACGATAGCGTTTGTCTTCGTGCACTTGATGTGTTGCATGCGGACGGCGAGCAGTCCTTACTGGAGACGACGCTTGACGACGGATTGGACGACGGATTGGGGGACGATGAGGAAGGCGACGAGAACGAGCTGTCTGGGGCAGACGCATTGGACGTCAACGATGATGATGATGCGTGCGTTGACTGATACTGACAACACCTCGGATGTGCTCGTGCGTCAACACATTCCGAATAGCATCATCATGCTCGGAGAACATATAAGCATTTTGTGTCAATTACAACGTATTGTTTTACCTTGGCGATCTCGCTGGAAAATATGAGTTTCTCATATTTCACATGCATGGGAGCAGTTAGCATGTAAATTATTTTTTGAGATCGTCGCATTCAATCGTGATTTGATTTTCCATGAATGCTGCAAACGCACTAATCTTAATATTTATTTGTTGATTTTCTGTTTGTATGTATTCACGGCGTAGAGCAATAAATACACGTTCTATCATATCCTTATGTTTGTGTAGCCACGGAGATCCCGGTGACCAATTAGGCGGGGTGTTCATTTTTGTGATACTGTATAATTATTAAATTTGCGAACGCAAAGACTCAAAACATATATCTCCTTATCCGTTTAACCCTTTCCAGCACAGTGTATCACATTTGATACGAGCGCCGTCGTCCGATTTTGGTGCGCTCCTATAAACCCTCTTTTTTTGCTTTGCGACAGATTAAAGAGTAGAAACTCAGAGGCAAGAGGCATCCACGATGCCACCAACCTCGGACGGTGGTGATACAGGGTTAAATGACGAGTGAAGAGCAAATTTTCTTCTGTGCTTCAAAATCGAACAACGGATCAAAATTTTGGCTATTTGCCGAATCACGCCCTAATATTGGTTTGCGATGCCCTCGGTCGTGCAACGACAGATTTGCAAGGCCGATCATCGCCTTCTTTGTGAAAAATACCGTCGGCAATGGTGGTTCACGCGACACGCTCGCCGTTTGTAACGAACAAGATGGTTGAAATGTCGCGCGAGAGGCGTGAACGCATGCGAGAGCGAGGGGGGCGGTCGCACAAATAGACTACTGCTCCGCCGGATGCGGACAATCGTGTTTCGCGTGAGGGGTCATCCGTGGACATTTGTGTTTCGGAATCAAATTCTCGCTCTTCTTCCCGCTTCGACGGACGGCTCGTGCCGCGCCACATCCGCTTCGACGAAAAGGCGCTGTGCGACTTGCTCGGTCTCGGGCAGAGCGACTTCACCGAGCAGAAGGTACATCTCATAACAACCTATTCCACTGCGAGGCTCGAAGCATTCGCCGTCGCAGCTGGGGGTTGTTGAGATGGAATCCGACGTCACCTAACGCCTGGCTTATATTTTTAAGACGCCATAGGAAGCAAACGGGGGTCGTCGGCTCTGGCGTTTGGCGCGTCAGACACTCTAGCCCGGTGATTGACCTACAGCACGGCGGCTCTGTGAGCTCAACCCGCGACCTCAAGATGGCGCAAATACAAAGTAAATGCAACACGAAACATTCAGCTGGGCAAGGACTTGCGATTTGAGAGCATGTCCAAGTGACCTCGAGAACGCATAACCAACCCCCTGTGGACACGGGATACAATGACGTATTGACCGACAGCGACGCAAACGTGAAATGCGGCATGAGAAAGAGTCCACAATCGAACCCCATCGTCAACACGAACGCCGCTTCCGGCGACGACCGAGCCAGCATAGAAAGATATCGTCGCAATCCAAAGTGCCCACATCCACGGAGTGATCTGTCCTCCTATGTGACGAACGGCCAACGCCGTGTAAAACAGGAAGGACACTCGCGCAGTCACACGATCGACGATTGCTATCGTTCGATTCTCGTAATGCAACCAGTGTACCAGCTCCTCCAGTTTGTTGGGGAGCTGAGAGGGGTCCATGATTGCAGCGCACCCGCTGCAACCCGCGTGCTCGAGTTTCGCCCGTTTTGTCCGAAAAAAAAAAATCAAATGACGACACCATCGATTCAGGCGATTGTCAAGGCGCTCGACGCACCCATGCGCGGGCTCGCGACGTTTGTGCAGCTCAAAGCATGGCGCCTCAGCCCCAATGCACTCAAGAAATTGCCGCCGTGTGACAAGGATTTCGTTCGCTTTGTCATTAAACTAGCAAATGCAATTCCATACCAAGTGTTGCGTACGGCGTCATGCGTTTGCCTCGATTTGCTGCTCAATCAAGATATGCCTTCGCAATGCGATCATCTCGACAATCTGCTGACCTTTCTTTTGGAGACGCCACTTCGCGACGACATCGTGTGGACGGAGCGTTTGGACGTCGGCATTGTGCTGTATGCATTGCGCGAGAATGCCAAGATGCACGTTTGGCACGGTCACAAGTACAAGGATGCGCTTCGTGATCGTGACTTCGCGTGTCAGGCGAATGCACTCATGCGCATGCGATCGGGGAGGGAGATGGCATGGCTTAACCGTATGGATCGACAGGAAACGACGAGTCTGGCGAGTAGCCAACTCAAGTTTGCCGAGCTCACGCAGAGTATGGCGACGCGGCCTCTGTCGATGCCGTCGCGCAGCGCCTCACGGGACAAGTGGATCGCGTTCCTATACGAAGTTTCGGCAGCGTGGGGGGGGCAGGCCATGAAACGACTTGGTTACGAAGACGACACGAAAAAGATCGGCTTGGACTTCAAAACGCAAGTGCACGATCGATTTGTCGGACAAGACATTGGCAATGGCGTTCTGAAAACATATTTACAAGTTGGCAGCACGATTCCATCGGACTGGTCGATCATGGGCACTATCCTACCGCATGCGGTAGGAATGGAAGCAGTCTTCGACATGTTTCTCTTGACCGAGAAACGCTGGGTTTGCGCGACGACGGAAGAGATAACGGCGCTGTTTTGCGAATGCAGCCTCGACGCTTTTGCCAACGCGTTCGAACATGCAACAGTCAAAGACCCTCGCGTCGATTGCTCGCACAAGCCGATGGAGCGCGAAGACGCTGACCGGAATGCGGAACGTTTGATCCAAGAAGAAGTTGACCAGCAAGCGCGTGTGCAAGTGAAGAATCAGAAGCTTCGTGACAAACGCAAGCGACGCAAAACGAAGGCAAGGATCGATTGTTGCGATTACATCGACTTGTCGGACAACTGCTCCAACTGTTCGTCGGATCGGAGCTCCGAGTCGAATGTGTGCCTGGAGAATGTGATAGCAGACGTTGAGCTAGAGGCAACCATCAAGATGAAGCAGCGCAAGTCGAAGACAAAGGGACGACCCACGAATGAGGCGGAGAAGGCGACCGATGCGGCCAAAGTGCAACTTCCGCAGAATGAGACCGGCGCACAGGCTGTCGCGACGGTGGTCGAGACGGGGGCCGCACGGGGACCAAGACGACTTACAGATGATGATGGTCAAGCCGCGCAAATTCTGAACGATCTCAAATATTTGTTCGAGAAGAGCGACTTGAGCGACATGTTTCGCGATTAACCTCTCTCTCTCTCTCTGCCTGACGCGGTGCCGCGGAGGTGAAGTGCCCGCGCATTTTTGGAGAAAAAAATATCTCACTTGTTCAACATGCATGCATGCATTGTTCTTGTCCAGGCACGAGGACCGGTTTGCAAAATTCGCGAAACAATGGCCTTTTGAGAGTACTCACATCCACGTACACCAACTCGCGTCGAATTCGACACAGCAATATGCACACCCCGACATCCTTAGGGCGTACGAACACCGCGTCGCCAAATACGGGTGGAACGGACGCGTTAAACCCTCCAAGTTCACCGTGTCTTGCAGCAACACGCACATGAGAACATGGCGTCACATTGCGGAACATCTGACTGAAGCCATTGTTTTTGAAGATGACGCCATCACCGAGTTTCCAATCGGCCTCACCATTGCATTCATCAACTCATCACGGCACTTGCAGTGGGACCACCTGAATTTGGGTCCATGCTGGGACTTTTGCAGCACCCGGCGACCAGTCGCCCACTTTGGCAAACGTCGCGAATTTACAGTGTATCAATCGCTGAGCGCTTGCTGCACGCACGCGTATGTAATGTCGAAACGAGGCGCGACGACCATGCTGCAGCACTCTCGTGCATATGTCACCAGCGTCGACCTATTACTCTCATGGGCGCACCGGTCGCAGCTGATCCGCAGCTTCAGCGTGGCGCCGCGGCTTTGGGAGCAACGCAAAACACGAAACCGCGTCCACGACCGCCGACCGCTGGTGCACTGTGATGCAAAGGAAGGTTGGTATTGGCCGACTATAGTGCACCCCTGCACCTACATTCGCGGACGGCGGTGCCGGAACGTGATCCTAAGCGGCAGGTACCAGGATGGCGACCGCGCAATGCTTGACGTAGTGCGCCAACCCACATGACTTCGGCTGTTCACTTCAGCATAAGACGCACAAGCTCTTCAAACTTGGTGGTTGCCACCCAGCCTAGCTTTTCCCGCGCCTTGCTAGGATCACCCAGTAACTGCTCAACTTCCGCATGTCGGTAGTACTTGGGGTTGACACGAACACGCACGGTTCCGGTTGAATCCGTCGCAGTCGTGGCGTCGCCCACGCCAGCCCAGCAAAGCGAAATTCCCTTCTCCCTGAACGCGAGGGTGACAAATTCACGCACACTGTGCATTTCTGCAGTGGCCAGCACGAAATCTTCCGGATGGTCTTGTTGCAGCATTCGCCACATGCCCTCCACGTAATCCTTGGCATATCCCCAATCGCGCCGAGCGTCCAAATTCCCAAGCTCGAGGCACTCCTGTTTGCCGGACACGATATCCTTGACCGCATTGCTGATTTTCTGCGTCACAAACGTTGGGCCGCGGCGCTCGCTCTCGTGATTGAACAGGATCCCCGAACACGCGTACATGTCGTACGACTCGCGAAAATTGACGGTGATCCAATGTGCGTACATCTTCGCGACCGCGTAGGGAGAGCGAGGATAAAAGGGGGTCGTCTCGCTCTGCGGTACCTCTTGCACCTTGCCATACAACTCGGAAGTGGACGCTTGATAAAACCGCGCTCGCGTTTCCAGTCCGAGCGACCGAATGGCCTCTAGGAAATTCAGCGCGCCCATGGCGTCCGCGTACGCGGTGTACGATGGCAAAGAGAAGGACACGTGGACGTGGCTCATTGCTGCCAAATTGTAAATTTCGATGCGACCGTCCGACTCTGCAACATGACGAAGAATGCGGAGAATGTTGTGTGCATCCTGAACGTCGCCATAATGCAAAATCAACTTGGACCTAATGTGGTCAATGTTTGGAAGGTGAATGGTGGCGTGACGCCGAATAATACCGTGCACCACGTAACCTTTGTCAAGAAGGAGTTCCGCCAGGTATGATCCATCTTGGCCGGATATTCCGCTGATAAGGGCGGTTGACATTTTGGTAGAATGCGACAAAATCTTTTTTTTTTTTAAACGAACTTAAAAAGATGTTGACTTTGCGTGTCTAAGAGATTAGAGACGTACCTTAAAAATGTGTAACTTTTGGGTGAATATACCACATTTTGAAGCTGTGCTGCGGAAACTAAGAACTAATATCACATCTTAGACGTAGCGCTTCACAATTACCGTGTTGTATGCAGGCAAAGCTTGTTCAATACAATGAGCATCGCAAACGGCACTACAACAAGCATTCTCGGACTGTTTAAAAAAAATAGAATTTATGTATTCTAATACGGACACACTCATGGGGAGACACGAACGTACAACGATGACGAATGCCACACCCGTATTGAAAAGAAGACGCATGTTCGTGTAAATCGATATGGTGAAGAGAGCGATGTAAAGTAACCATACTGTGTTAAAAGGTTGAATGTCGGCTCTGCGTGTTTGCAAAACTATGTGCGCAGTCAATGCTGTAATAAAGAATTGCACTGTAGCCAAACTTGCTGGGACGTTTGCTTCTTGCAGGCAAAGCTTGTTTAATACAATGAGCAACGCGGCAGAAATCGCAAACAGTACTACGACAAGCATTTTTGTATGTGTGTTAAAAAAAAAAGAATGTAAGGAACTCAGTCACGCATATCGTTCACTTACTAAATTTTTGTGTTTTTAATTGCGCAGAAGGTGTCAACTATTGATGAGAAAGTTGCTTTGAACCGGGGTAACGAACCAAATCTTTTGAAAGAGTATGTGCGTTCAGAAAACACACCTCGTATGTTATGGTCGCGCCCTGAATATTCAAATAAGTGCACTTGATATTTCGACAAACACCAGCCGATTTGCTACTTCTACAACGCGGTAATTGTGAAGCGCTACGTCTAAGATATGATATTAGTTCTTAGTTTCTGCATCACAGCTTCAAAATGTGGTATATTCACCAAAAAGTTACACCTTTTGTACATTGTGATGCTCTTTTTTATAGTACACTGATTATTTGATTCGGTTATCTTAGGATCGTGGCCATCCGATACAATGTGATTAATTTGAAGTTTATCCATATCAACACCAAATGCGTTGGAAAACTTTGGACCCGGTTGCAACTCAATGACAGTAGTGTTCATTCTGGCGTACACAAGCGATTTTAGAAAAGACGAATGTGGCGATACTATGAGAGAATGCTCGGAAAACATCATTATTTGGTCTCGTAACGGCATACTGTCATGCAATACTTTATGATGTACGATACTGCAGTATTTCGACATACTGAGAACGACCGAATTGTTATTGATGATTTGCCTTGCGTAATTTGTATCGCGTTGAATAAGTATACAAGATTTATTCCATTCGTTTTCCTTAAATGCAATATTCAAAGTGCGAAAGAATGTATTTCGGAAAATGGTAGCAATTTTGGATGTTTGAAATAGTTGTTCATGTGGCCACCCAAATGTTGCTCGGTCAAAACACACAGGTGTGTATGGAATCCACACAAGTTCTGGGCCGCCAATGTATGCTAGTACGATGTAAAATGCACGAGTCATGGCACGGGTAAAACGAGCCGTACTTAATGAAGTATAGTATCTTTTATACATTACAACTCGCGTGATCTCGTGTTTGCTCCCAATTTCAAAAAGTTGACATAATTTGTACATAAAGTGACCATATACAGCAAAATCCACTCCAGTGTCAAAGACGAATGTAAGACCGGCTTGTGTTGTGTGAACTCGATACTTTTGGATGCTCTGAATGAATTGTTGATTGTAACTGAATGCTCGTTTTACACACCCCAATTTTGGGAATACATACGTGCGATTGATGATACACACATGATTTCCCGTACAACCAAGAGTCGATATGAATGATGGCGCCGGTAGTATCGTTCGTGTTTTTACCGCCTCCCAAATTGCTCTATATCCCTTGTCACCGTAACGCGTGCAGTCTGTGGTGTAGTTGCGTTTCGAGCCTGGATGATCATACCACATGTCACGAAGAAGATCGATTACTGGAGTATAGATGAATTGTTGTGGTACAAACCTGCGCATGTATACATCGCGCATTCTATTATTTTGTAATGCATTGGGGGTCAATGGATGACAATTACGCGTACCGTGATGCACAAAGCACCCCGTGTCGCTAAAATGTTGCGGGGTGGGCCCAATCCAATTTACTGTAGGAATAGGGACTCTTGTCAATAGGAACATCGAAAGTGGATGTATCCATGATCGATTGTATGCGAGCAATTTTTTGTCATCACATTCAACATGCGCTCCTGTTTGGACGATTACGGTGGATCCTGGGCTATACGACGAGCCTATTGCGTTGGTGACGCATGGCAAATCCTTGACATGGAATCCCGAGACATAAAGAGCTGTATCGCCACAAACCGACGCACATGGCGATATGCTCTTGCATTTGAATTGAAAAAGCGTCCATATGAGACCGCGCATGATGGAATCGCCGACCAATATTGTATGATACATTTAATTTTTAGATCACATTTTCGTGTGCGTTATTTGTCCTCACCGTGAAGTTGGAGTACACGATGTCGGGGCGGTGCACGTAAACGAGGCCGCGTTTCGCCCGCTCGATCGAGAGCGCCCGCAGCACGAGCTCGAACGCCGGGTCCATTTTTTGTCGTCGGCAACCCCCCAAAAGTTCTACCGCAGTCCCCACCCCACCCCCC
>MDTG01304181.1_pt1 | contig 14704 bp, 15 predicted proteins | sample 811421 | NCBI WGS metagenome assembly MDTG01 (sample SAMN05326645, study PRJNA326480) | marine metagenome | isolation source: seawater | place: Pacific Ocean: South East | collected 2011
CCGTCCCCGAATGCGCGGGCGCCGACGGCCTGCGCGCGCTCGTCGTCCACATGGCCGAGCGCCTGGTCCCGGCCAGCCTCCGCCAGACGGCCGCCTGAGCATGGCGACGTGGCGCGACCGCGGGCTGGCCCTGCGGGATCGGGTCTTGGCCGACCCCCGCTTCCAGCGCTGGGCCGCGCGCTTCCCCCTCACCCGGCCGATCGCCGAGCGCCGCGCGACCGCTCTCTTCGACCTCTGCGCCGGCTTCGTGTACTCGCAGGTCCTATTCGCCTGCGTCCACCTCGGGCTGCTCGAGGCGCTCGCGGAGCACGGGCCGTCCGCCCCGAGTGAGCTCGCCCGGACGCTCCAGCTCTCCCGGGGCGCCACCGAGCGGCTCCTCGACGCCGCCGCCGATCTCGCCCTCGTCGAGCGCCGCTCCGGGAACCGCTGGGGGCTCGGGAAGCACGGCACCTCCTACGTCGGCAACCCGGGGATCGCGGCGATGGTCCGGCACCACGCGCTGCTGTACCGCGACCTCGCCGACCCCATCGCGCTCCTCCGCGGCGCCCCGGAGACCGAGCTCCGCCGCTTCTGGGACTACACGCCGGACGCCGACGAGGGCGCCGTGGCTGCCTACTCGCGGCTCATGGCGGACTCCCTCGGGCTGCTCGCGGAGGACGTGATCGAGGCCTGGCCCCTCCGCGGGCGGCGCCACCTGATCGACCTCGGCGGGGGCCTGGGCGTCTTCGTCGAGCACGCCTCCCGACACGCGCCCGACCTCGCGCTGACCCTCTTCGATCTCCCGCCGGTGGCGGCCCAGGCCGAGCGACGCCTCGCCGCCTGCGACCTCGAACGCATCCAGGTGGTCGGCGGAGACCTCTTCGTCGATCCCCTCCCCGGCCCCGCCGACGTCGTCTCGCTCGTGCGCGTCCTCCACGATCACGACGACGAGGGCGCGCTCCAGATCCTCCGCGCCGCCCGCCGCGCCCTCGAGCCGGGCGGCACGCTGCTGGTCGCCGAGCCGATGCGCGGGACGCGTGGCGCCGAGCCCGTCGGCGCGTACTTCACGTTCTACCTCCTCGCCATGGGCCAAGGTCGGCCGCGCTCCGCCGAGGAGGTCCGGGCGCTGATGCACGAGGCCGGTTTCCGCGCCGTGGAGCCCCTCCGAACCCGCCGCCCGATGCTGACCCGACTGGTCGTCGGACGCGCCTGACCTCCGACCGCGGCGCTCCCGGGCCCCCCGACGCGAGAGCGTGTCAATTAGACTTGACACCTACCATGGTCCATGTAGCCTGACACCCGATGCTGCATGGAGTCGCCGTGGTCTTCGAGGGCCCCCGGAACCTCACCTTGCGCACGCTCCCCCTTGGCGAGCGCGCGTCCGGCGAGGTGGTGGTCGAGGTCGAGTGGAGCTCGATCAGCACGGGCACCGAGCGCCTCCTCTACACGGGCGAGATGCCGCCCTTCCCCGGCATGGGCTACCCGCTGGTGCCGGGCTACGAGACCGTCGGGCGCGTCGTCGAGGCGGAGCCGGACGGCGCGCTTCAGCCCGGCGACCGGGTCTTCGTCCCCGGTGCGAGCTGCTACGGCGAGGTCCGCGGGCTCTTCGGCGGCGCCTCGTCGCGCCTCCGGGTGCCGGCGGCCCGCGTGACGCGCATCGACGAAACGCTCGGGGAGAGCGGCGTGATGCTCGCCCTGGCGGCGACGGCCCGTCACGCCCTGGCCACCGGCGACGCGCTCCCGGACCTGATCGTCGGTCACGGGACGCTCGGTCGGCTCCTCGCGCGGATCGCCGTCGCGATGGGTGGAGCGCCCCGGGTCTGGGAGAAGAACCCGGCGCGCATGGGCGGCGCCGTGGGCTACGAGGTCGTGGCGCCGGAGGCGGACGAGCGGCGCGACTACGGCTGCGTCATGGACGCCAGCGGCGACGCCTCCCTCGTCGAGCCGCTCCTGATGCGCCTCCGGAAGGGCGGCGAGCTCGTCCTCGCCGGCTTCTACACGGCGCCCGTGAGCTTCGCCTTCCCGATCGCCTTCATGCGCGAGGCCCGGATCCGCGTCGCCGCCGAGTGGCAGCCGCCGGACATGGAGGCCGTGCTCGGGCACGTCCAAGCCGGCGAGCTCGATCTCTCGCGACTGATCACCCACCGGAAGAGCTTCGAGGATGCCAGCGAAGCCTACGACACAGCCTTCGAGAACCCGGATTGCCTGAAGATGGTTCTGGACTGGAGAAGCGAATGACTGACCGCGTATCCGCGAATCACATCGCGAAGATGGCGGATGCCCTTCGCGAGGAAGCCGCGATCGAGCCCCCGCCGCCCTCGACGGAGCCCGTCACGAAGGAGACGCAGATCATCGCGATCTACGGCAAGGGCGGCATCGGCAAGAGCTTCACGCTCGCCAACCTCTCCTACATGATGGCGCAGCAGGGGAAGAAGGTGCTGCTCATCGGCTGCGACCCGAAGAGCGACACGACCTCGCTCCTCTTCGGCGGCCGCGCCTGCCCCACGATCATCGAGACCTCCGCCCGCAAGAAGCAGGCGGGCGACCACGTCGAGATCGGCGACGTCTGCTTCAAGCGCGACGGCGTGTTCGCCATGGAGCTCGGAGGCCCCGAGGTGGGTCGGGGCTGCGGCGGGCGCGGCATCATCCACGGCTTCGAGACGCTCGAGAAGCTGGGCTTCCACGACTGGGGCTTCGACTACGTGCTCCTCGACTTCCTCGGGGACGTGGTCTGCGGCGGCTTCGGCCTGCCGATCGCCCGCGACATGTGCCAGAAGGTCATCGTCGTCGGCTCGAACGACCTGCAGTCGCTCTACGTCGCGAACAACGTCTGCTCCGCCGCCGAGTACTTCCGCAAGCTCGGCGGCCACGTGGGCGTCGCCGGGATCGTCATCAACAAGGACGACCACACGGGCGAAGCCCAGGCCTTTGCCGAGAAGGTCGGCATCCCCGTGCTCGCGGCCATCCCCGCCGACGAAGACATCCGCCGCAAGAGCGCGATGTACGAGATCGTCGGCAAGCCGGGCAGCCCCTGGGCCCCGCTCTTCGAGGAGCTCGCCCGCAACGTCGCGGACGCGCCGCCCCTCGGCCCCGCGCCGCTCGAGCACGAGGCGCTCCTCGACCTCTTCAAGGGCGAGGCCGTCGGCCGGGACGTCGTCCTCGAGCCCGCGACCCTCGAGGACATGTGCGGAGGCGAGCTGCCCCCGCGCAAGCCGAGCCTCGAGATCATCTACGACCAGGTGGTGTGAGATGGAGCCCGCCGAGACCCGCGCGCCCGCCGCGCCCGCTCCGGGAGAGGCCGCCTGCGACGGGGGCAAGGCGAAGCTCCGGGCCGAGGCCGCCGAGGCCGGCCAGGGGGAGCTGCTCGACCGCTACGCCCGGGACTACCCGGTCGGGCCCCACGACCAACCCCAGAGCATGTGCCCGGCCTTCGGCTCGCTGCGGGTCGGCTTGCGCATGCGCCGGACGGCCACGGTGCTCAGCGGCTCGGCCTGCTGCGTCTACGGGCTGACCTTCACCTCGCACTTCTACGGCGCCCGGCGCACCGTCGGCTACGTGCCCTTCGACTCGGAGAGCCTGGTCACGGGCAAGCTCTTCGAGGACCTCCGGGACGCGGTCCACGCGCTCGCGCGGCCCGAGGAGTACGACACCGTCGTCGTCATCAACCTCTGCGTGCCGACCGCGTCCGGTGTGCCGCTCCGCCTGCTCCCCGAGAGCATCGACGGCGTCCGCATCATCGGCATCGACGTCCCCGGCTTCGGCGTCCCCACCCACGCGGAGGCCAAGGACGTGCTCACGGGCGCCATGCTCGCCTACGCCCGCCGCGAGGCGGAGCAGGGCCCGGTCCTCCCACCGCGCGGAGGACGCCGAGAGGCGCCGACGGTGACCTTCCTCGGCGAGATGTTCCCGGCCGATCCGGTCATCCTCGGCCGGCTCCTCGAGCCCCTCGGTCTGGCCGCCGGCCCGGCCGTGCCCACGCGGGAGTGGCGCGAGCTCTACGGGGCCCTCGACTGCGCCGCCGGCGCGGCGATTCATCCCTTCTACACGGCCTCCATCCGCGAGCTCCAGGCCGCGGGCCGCCCCATCGTGGGCTCGGCCCCGGTCGGCCGCGACGGAACGGCCGCCTGGCTCGAATCCATCGGCGACGCCTGCGGCATCGCGCGCAGCAAGATCGACGCGGCGAAGGCCGCCGCGCTCCCGGCGATCGAGGGCGCCCTCTCGGCCCTCCCGATCCGTGGCCGCATCACCCTCTCCGGCTACGAGGGCTCGGAGCTCCTCGTCGCCCGGCTCCTCGTCGAGAGCGGCGCCGACGTGCGCTACGTGGGCACGGCCTGCCCCCGGACCGAGTGGTCCGCCACCGACCGCGAGTGGCTCGAGGCCCGCGGCGTCGCGGTGCGCTTTCGCGCCTCGCTCGAGCAGGATCTCGCCGCCATGCAGGAGCACGGGCCGGACCTGGTCATCGGCACGACGCCCATCGTGCAGGCGGCGAAGGAGCAGGGCACGCCCGCGCTCTACTTCACCAACCTCATCTCCGCGCGCCCGCTCATGGGGCCGGCCGGAGCGGGCTCCCTGGCCCAGGTCGTGAACGCCGCGCTGGCGAACAAGGGCCGCATGGACACCATGCGCGACTTCTTCGAGGGCGTCGGCACGGGCCACGCCGCCGGGGTCTGGGAGGACGTGCCGCGCGACCGCCCGGCCTTCCGGGACAAGCAGCTCGTGAAGCTGCGCCGCCGCAAGGACGCCCTCGAGAAGAAGCGCGCCGCCATGAAGGCGGGCCGCGCCGGCTCGGAGAAGGAGGGGGCGACGTGCTAGTGCTCGACCACGATCGCGCCGGCGGCTACTGGGGCGCCGTCTACGTCTTCACCGCGATCAAGGGCCTGCAGGTCATCATCGACGGCCCCGTCGGCTGCGAGAACCTGCCCGTCACCTCCGTCCTCCACTACACGGACGGGCTCCCGCCGCACGAGCTCCCGGTCGTCGTGACCGGCCTCGCCGAGGAGGAGCTCGGCCAGAAGGGCACGGAGGAGGCCATGCAGCGCGCCCACGGCACGCTCGACCCGGCGCTCCCGAGCGTCGTCGTGACCGGCTCCATCGCGGAGATGATCGGCGGCGGCGTGACGCCCGAGGGCACGGGCATCCAGCGCTTCCTCCCGCGCACCATCGACGAGGACCAGTGGCAGTGCGCCGACCGGGCGCTCCTCTGGCTCTGGAAGCAGTACGGGCGGAAGAAGGTCGGCGAGCGCAAGCGCGAAGAAGGCCAGCGCCCGCGCGTGAACATCATCGGGCCGAGCTACGGCACCTTCAACAGCTGGTCCGACCTCGCGGAGGTCCGCCGGCTGATCGAGGGCATCGGCGCCGAGGTGAACATGGTCTTCCCGCTCGGGACCCACCTCGAGGAGATCCGCCAGCTCACGAACGCCGACGCGAACGTCGTCATGTACCGGGAGTACGGGCGGCTGCTCTGCGAGGAGCTCGGCCGCCCCTATCTCCAAGCGCCGCTCGGGCTGCACGCCACGACGCGCTTTCTTCGCGCGCTCGGCGAGACCCTCGAGCTCGATCCGGAGCCCTTCATCGAGCGCGAGAAGCACACCACGCTCAAGCCCCTCTGGGACCTCTGGCGCTCGGTCACGCAGGACTTCTTCGGCACCGCCAGCTTCGGCGTCGTCGCGAACGAGACCTACAGCCGCGGCCTCCGGGCCTTTCTCGAGGACGAGCTCGGCCTGCCCTGCCACTTCGCCGTCGCGCGCAAGCCCGGGGAGAAGACCGACAACGCGGCCGTGCGGGTGCTGGTGCACGAGAAGACGCCGCTCGTCCTCTTCGGCTCCTTCAACGAGCGCATGTACCTCGCCGAGGCCGGCGGGCGCGGCGTCTACGTCCCGGCCTCCTTTCCGGGCACGGCGATCCGGCGCCACACGGGCACCCCCTTCATGGGCTACTCGGGCGCGGCCTACCTCCTCCAGGAGGTCTGCAACGCGCTCTTCGACGCGCTCTTCCACATCCTCCCGCTCGGGACCGAGCTCGACGCGATCGATCCCACCCCTGCGCGCGCTGCCCTCCCCTGGGCCCGCGACGCGGAGGCCGCCCTCGAGGCCCACCTCGAGGCGGAGCCCATGCTCACCCGCATCTCCGCCGCCAAGCGGCTTCGAGACGCGGCCGAGCGCGCGGCCCGCGCGGCCGGCGCGGACGAGGTCACGCTCGCCGCCCTCGCCCTCGCCACCTCGGCGAGCCACGGCGGCCCGCCCAGCTACGCCCCATCGGCGCAGAAAAACCACCCCGCCTGAGCGGGAACACGAGGAGGTTCGAAGAGGTAATGGCAGACGACAAACAAGCAAGCTCCATGTCGGGGCTGACCGAAGCCGAAGCAAAGGAGTTCCACGCGATCTTCATGCGAAGCTTCATCATCTTCACGCTCATCGCCGTCGGTGCGCACGTCCTGGCTTGGATGTGGCGCCCCTGGCTGCCGAGCGTGGACGGCTACAGCCTGCTCGAGTCCGGGCAGGCCGTGGCTCAAACCCTGATGGGTTGAGGGAGTAGTTCGATGCACAAGCTTTGGCTCCTCTTCGACCCGCGTCAGGCCATCGTGGGACTGTTCGCCTTTCTGTTCACCCTGGCGATCGTCATCCACTTCATCCTGCTCAGCACCGACCGGTTCAACTGGTTGGAAGGCCCGAGCTCGGGGGCGGCGCAGTCGCACAACTCCGCGCTGCCCGACTGAGCAGAATCGTGGGGGAACGCGTTCCCCCGAACGACGGAGGACGCCCCCTCGGAGCCCAACTCCGGGGGGGCTTTTTCCGTTCTCGGCCGTGACGTCGACGACCCCTGCTGCCGGCTCGTCGCGGGAGCCTGCGCCTCGCCCCGTCTCCGCGCCCCCTGGAGGACGCACGGCGTTCAGGAGCGGTCCTCGCCGACGGCCCCTCGAAATCGGACTTCGACGACTTTCCCGGGGAAGTCGACGCGCCTTCGGCGCTTCGACCGGTCCGATGACTCATCCGCCCCGCCCGGCCGATCGGCGGGCCGAACGCGGCTTCACCGCTGGGCCGAACGAATTCCCCTTCCGCACCCGGGTTCTGCGGAGGAGTCCCCCGTCACCCGGCCACGGGACCGCTCAGGAGTCGAGCTCGCCGAGGCCGTGGCGCCGGAGCTTCGAGTAGAGGCTCTGACGGCTGAGGCGGAGCAGCTGCGCCGCGGCCGCGCGGTTGTTGTTGCTCACGTCGAGCGCGGCCTCGATGCAGAGCCGCTCGATGAGATCGGTCGACTCCTTCACGATCTCCTTCAGGGAGACCCGGCCCACCAGCCCGCGCAGCTGCTCCACGGAGCGCGGCAGGAAGGTCGTCGGCTCCGGCTCGGCGAAGCGCGGCGACGCCACGGTCCGGATCGAGAAGCCGTAGCAGGGCACCTTGCCGTCGTCGGCCGAGACCGCCGTCACCACGGCCTCCTGCTCGACGCCGAAGTCGGTGCGGATGACCGTCGCGAAGTCCCTCACGACGCCGTACTCGCGCAGGTTCGCGAGGATGATGTTGAGGTCGAGGCCGGGCCGACCGAGCCAGGTGTCGAGGCTCTTGCCGACCACGGCGTCCTCGTCGATGCGCTGGACGATGTCGCAGAACCCCGCGTTCGCGCTGAGGATGCGCCGATCCTCGTCGGTCACGACGAAGCCATCCGGCAGCACGTCGAGCACGTCGAGCATGCGCGTCTCACGCCCGGCGGACGTGCTCCGCTCGCCCACCGGCCAGAAGCGCAGGAGCATCAGCACGGAGCCCGACTGGCGGAACATGGACGCCGAGGCGGTCAGCGCTTCGCCGCTGGAGCGCGCCTCGAGCTGCACCCGCGTGTGCGCCGCGCCGGCCTCGACGGCCCCGAGGAGCGTCAGCAGGTTGTCGCGGCTCGCGTCGGTGAAGAGCTCGGTCAGGGCCGACCCGGCCAGCGCCGCCGCGTCCGCGCCGAGCAGCTCGGTGGCGGCGGGGTTGGCCTCCTCCACGACGCGGTCGTCTCCGCGGACCACGAGGACCCCCTCGGAGCAGACGTGGAAGAGCACGCGGTAGCGCGTGTCCGCCTGCCGGAGGCGCCGGTACTCCCGGTCCATGGCCTGCTGCGAGCTCACCAGCCGCTGCTGGATCTCGGCGAGCGGCCGCAGGTCCTGGCCGGGGGCGATCACGTGGTCGTCGTCGACCAGCACCCCGCCGAAGCGGATCGGCACGTCTCCGAGGCCGTCGACGTGCTGGTTGACCTCGCGGGCCGGGCTGGCCGTCCCCGAGAAGGCGTTGGCGAGGAGGCGCTCCACCTTGCGCCGGCTGTCCGGAAGCACCGTGTCGGCCCATTGGCGACCCACGAGGGTCGTCCACGCCGCCTCCTCCGCCTCCGAGAGGTCGTCGCTCAGCCAGACGTCGACGATCTCACCCCGCCGGTCCAGGACGAGCGTGAGATCGGCACAGGAACCGGCCACGCGCCGGGTGAGCGGATCGTGCGCGACGGAGCTGCGAGGCGGGGCGTCGCTCGTCGGGGCGTGGAGGCGTTCGGGCATCGGGGAATCGGCGGTGAAGCGGAGGCAGACGCTGCCTCATCATACGGTGGTTCGGTCGACCCCTTCGGGGATCTCCCCCAGGTAGCGGACGAACTCCTTCGCATCGCTGAGATAGTCGGCGCCCACCTCCGATGCAAGCTCGCGGAGCCCGTCCGCGGCCCCTCCGAGGGCGATCCGCAGGTTGGGATTTCGAGAGTAGCGACGCGCCTGCCCGAGCAAGGCCTGCGCGCCGGACGCGAGGCCGCGGTTGCTGACCGTCACGCCGACGGCCGTCACGTGCTCGCTCGCGACCAGATCGACGAGCTCGCCCTCGTCCATGCCGGGGTCGACGTGGACGGCCCAGCCCGCCTGCCGCGCGAACTCGGCCAGCACGTGCAGCGAGAGCACGTGCTGCTCGCCGGGCGCCGCGGCCAGGACCACCATCCCGGCCCGCGAGACCGGGGTCTCCGACTTCTGGCCGAGCACGGCGACGATCCGCTGGAGCGTCCCCAAGCCGACGGTCACGTCCGAGAAGCTGCAGCGGTCCTCGAGCCAGTCCTCACCGAGCCGACGGGCGGTCGGGGCGACCAGGCCGAGGAGCAGGTCCGGCAAGCTCAGGCCGTCCCGGCACATGGCCTCGACCACGCCGAGGGCCTCGCCCATGTCCTGCGCCACCGCCAGCCGCGCGAAGTGGATGATCTCGTCCAGCCTCGGCGGCTCGCGCCGCGTCTTGCCGCAGCGGTCGCGCGCCAGGGGCTCGCGATGGGCGAGCAGCAGACGCGGGATGATCTGGTCCTCGATCGTGGAGGCGAGGGCCAGCTCCGTCGGCAGCCGGAAGCGCACCCCCGAGTCGCGGGAGAGCATCGGATCGATGATGCGATTCCCGTCCTTCGAGCGTACCGGGCTCGAGCGACCTGGGTCCCCTTCGGCGTCCAACTCCGCCGCACTCGTTCGCTTCGCCATCTGCACCCCCGCGTCGGTCTTCATCGCCACTTACCCTGGAGGCGCTCACCGAGGTCGACCACCCTACCTGTTTCCACGACCAACTGCATCGGGATAATCACCACGAGAAGCCGATGTGAATAAACCACATTGTTGACGGGGTTCACTTTTCCACCCCCGGTGACGCCGGGAGGTCGGCCCGCAGCACCCAGCTCCACAGCAGCGCGTCCGGCAGCGGCACGGCGAGGAAGAGGTGCTCGAGCGCCGCGAGCCCGAGAATCGTGGCCAGGAGCGTGGCCGAGACCCCTTCGAAGCTCGCCCCCGCGTTCCCCGCGGTGATGGCCCATGCGACCGTGACACCCACCGAAACCACGAGAGAAACCGGCATCAACGGGTTGAGTCGGGCCCGCCGGAAGTAGGTCACGAGGTACTTCAGGCGCGCGGGCACGAACTGCTCGGAGATGTTCCGCACACCGAGGAAGACGTTGAGCTTGGCCGAGAGGCGCATGGCCCAGAGCACCAGGAAGGTGCCGCTCGCGACCCGGTTCGGCGCGCCCCCGGTCAGCGCGACGAGCCCGCCCGCCGTGGCCGCCAGGGCGATCTCGTGGTGTATGACCGTGGCCGCCGCGAGGCGGAAGCGGCGCCACCCGCGGGCTCCCGGGGGCGAGGGGACCTTCCGCGGCCCGGTCACGACGCCGAGCAGGAAGGAAAGCTCGTGCCAGGCCCAGATGGCGAGCGCGCAGCCGAAGGCCAGGTAGGCGGCCCCCGGCGTCTCGAGCTCCCGGGTCGCGACCACCCCCCACAGGGCGTGCGCGGCGAGCACGCTGCTGGCGGCGAGGCTCACGCCGTGGGTCGCCCGCCGGAGCCAGACGAGGCGCAGCACCACGGCGGTGCCGAGCCACCAGGCTCCGAGGACGACCAGAGATGCCAGCGCGAGCTCGCCCATCGGCCTACCAGGCGGGCGCGACGCGCATGTCGTCGGGCAGCGCGTTCTTCTTGGTGGGGAGGAAGTAGAGCTTCGCGAAGGTCGCGCCGGCGCGGAGCTTCAGCGGGAGGGCCTTCAGCTTGCCCCGCAGCCCCCGGGCCTCGGTCTCCGCGATCTCCTCGGAGAGGCGCCGGAGCTCGCGGAGCCCCTCGAGGAAGGCCGGCTGCTCGATGTCGAGGAGGACGGGGAAGACCTGCTCGGAGACCTCCTGCACGATGCGGAAGACCTCCATGCCGTACTCCTCCGGGTCGAGGCCGAGCGCCTCGTGGAACTCCGGGCGCGAGTGGTCGCGCACGTACATGGTGGCGAAGACCGCGAGCTGGAAGAAGCGGATCCAGAACAGGTTGAGTCCGCGCAGGGTCTTCGGGTTGGCCCGCATCAGGAGCGCGAGCGCTTCGCCGTGCCGGAACTCGTCATTGCACCAGCGCTCGAACTTCTCGAAGATCGGATGGAAGCGATGCTCCGGATGCGCCTCGAGGTGGCGGAAGATCCGGATGTAGCGCGCGTAGCCGATCTTCTCGGAGAGATAGGTCGCGTAGAGGATGAACTTCGGGCTGAAGTGCGTGTACTCCTTGGTCTTCACGAGGAAGCCCATGTCCACGTCGAGCCCGAACTCCTTCAGGCACTCGTTGATGAAGCCCGCGTGGCGCGCCTCGTCGCGCGCCATGTAGCGGAAGAGCTTCTGCATGTCCGGGTTGAAGCCCTTCTTGTGGAGCTCGGCGTAGAGCACGCACCCGGAGAACTCGGCGGTCAGCGAGCTCACGAGGAAGTCGAGGAACTCCTTTCGGAGCCCCTCCGGGAGCGACTCGGGGTCGAAGCTCCAGTCCTCTCCCTGGTGGAAGTGGCCCTGGTTGGCGTCCTCCTCGAACTCGGCCATCAGCGCGTCCCACTCGTCGCGAATGGTGTCGATGGAGAGCCGGTTCATCGACTTCACGTCGGTGGTGTAGAAGCGCGGGCTGAGCATGGTCGTCTGCCGCGCGCGCTCGGTCGTCTCGTTGGGCGCGCGGGAGAGGGGCTTCGCCTTGGCTCTCGGCTTCGGGGTCGCGGTCGGGGTCGGGGTCGCGTAGCTCGTGACGCTCATAGTCTTCTCCGGTCGCTGAAGCTCACTTCCAGGAGCTCCATGAATTCGAGGTCGCCGGTCAGGCGGACCCATTGTCTCGAGAGCCAGCTCGCGCGGACGACGGTGGCGGTGCGTCGCTCGACGAGCACCTCACCGAAGCGCGGCGTGATCGGCTCGCCGTGCACCTTCACCCGGTCGCCGGGGCCCACGTCGACCCCATCGAGCTCCACCTCGGCCGAGAGCTCCTCGGTCGTGTGGACGACGCGGACCGTGCAGGGCACCTCGAAGGTGCGGCGCGCGCGGCTCATCGCGCGGCCTCCAGCACGGCGACGAACGCCTCGTAGTTGGTGTGGCCGAAGGAGCGGAGCTCGACCTCGTGGCCGGTCTGGGGATCGCGGATCTGGAGCTTCCCGTCGCGGAGGCGCTCGAGCACGAAGGGCTCGTCGGGCCCGAGGCCCTCGATGCGCCGCGTCCGGTACATGCCTCGGAGCACGCCGCGGATGAAGCCGTTCGACTCGGGCTGCACCCGGTACACCTCGGCCCCTCCCTCCCCGAAGACCGAGATGCCTCCGTCGTCGCGGTCCGTGAAGCGCAGCTCCACGGACTCGAGGACGGCCGCGCGCGGGGTGGGATCCTCGAGCTGAGCGCTCCGCGCCGTGGCCGCCAGGCCGATGGCGAAGACCATCAGCAGGCCCGCGGCGATCAACACCGGGCGGGGCACGTGCTGCTCGTGGTGGTGGCTCACGAGGTCGCTCCCCGGGGGAGGGAGGTGAGCTCCGGGCGCGGCTCGGCGGGGGCCTCCGAAGGCTCGCCGGCGGCGCGGGTGACCTCGATGGCGTCGTTCGCTTCGGCCCAGCGGCTGACGGCGTCGGCGAGCAGGCGCGCGACGCGCTCGGGCTCGCGGATGGCCTTGAGGGCGGGCCGCGGCGAGAGGAAGTGGCCGCCCTTGAGGTGCGGCCAGAAGATGAAGCGGCGGACGCGGGCCGGCGGCTTGATGCGGAGCGCGATGTCCCCGTCGTCCTCGTCGCGGAGGGCGAGGTCGGCGGCCGCGAGCTGCTCGAAGGGCAGGTTGCAGGCGAGGTTGATCGCGACGCCCACGCGCATGACGACGCGCCGGTTGGTGATGGTGTAGACGGTCGCGCGGGCGGGGAGCCACGCGAGCCAGGCCACGAAGCCGAGGCAGAGCCCGAAGAGCGCGAGCATCTGGCCGAGCCCCTCGAGCGCCTCGCCTCGGTTCAGGCCGAAGGCGATCTTCGCGACCACGACGACGCCGAGGTAGAGCGCGACCCAGCGGATCTTCAGGGCGCTGACGGCGAAGCGCTTCCAGTCCGGGCGGCCCTGCCAGAGGATCTCCTCGCCGGGAGGCGGCGCGCTGGGGAGCCCCCAGACCGGCTCGTGCTCGTCGTGGCCGCTCATACCACCGGCCCCAGGTTCTTCGGGTCGGCGTAGAGGCGCGCGCCGGCGAAGAAGGCGACGACGCGCTCCTCTTCATCGAGCGTGACCTGCTCGGCGCTCGCGAGCGTCGGCGCGTGCGCGAGCTGGGCGGCCTTCACGGCCTCCATCTGGACGCTGCGCGAGCGCTTCTGGACGAGCACGGTCTGGATCGGGACCAGGCGCGTACCGCGGGCGGCCATTGGCGCGGAGACAGGCGCCTCGGAGACCGGGGCCTCGGCCGCCTCTTCCTCGGCGCTCTCGTCCTCGTCAGCACCCTCGGCTTCGTCCGACTCGTCCTCGTCGGCGGCTTCGTCCGACTCTTCCTCGTCGGCGTCTTCGTCCGACTCGTCCTCGTCGGCGGCTTCGTCCGACTCTTCCTCGTCGGCGGCGACCTCTTCTTCGGCGGTGCCCTCGTCCTCCGCCTTCTCGTCGGCGGCCTCGTCCGACTCTTCGGCCTTCTCGGCGGCGGCCTCGTCCGCCTCTTCCTCGGCGGCCTCTTCCTCGCTGGCCTCCTCCTCGGCGGCGGCCTCTTCCTCGGCCTTCTTCGCCGCGGCCTCTTCCTCCACCCGCTTCTTCGCCTCGGCGGCAGCCCCCTCGGCGGCGTCCTCCCCCTCGGCGGGCAGCTCGACCTCCACGTAGCGCACGAGCATCTCGGCCCGGTCGACCCAGAGGTCCTTCACCGTGCCGGCCACCTCGCCGTCGGCCCCGACCACGTCCCAGCCGCGCGGGTCCGGCCCGGCGCTGATGTCGTAGCTCTCGTCCGCGCGCAGCGGGACGATGGCGATGTGCCCCTCGCGCGTGAGCTCCGGGTGCTTCTCGCGCTCCGTGAAGGACGCCGGGCCCACCCCGGAGAGGAGCGGATCACCGACGGGCTCGTGCGTCGATCCCGCGGCCGCCGCCGTGCGCTCCGACTTCATCGGGCGCAGATCCCGCTCCGCGTTCGGCGCCCGGTACTCGGACCCGTCCGGGCGGAGGAAGGTCTTCGGCGGCGGGATCAGGATGTTCGCGGCCAGCCCCACCTTGCGGGGGTTGTCGGTCTCGAGCGGGTAGCCCTCCCGACGATCCTCTCGTCGCAGCCAGTAGATCAGGCCGACGAAGAAGATCCAGAAGACGTAGAGGACGACCTGCGCGACGTCGATGTTCTCTGTGATCATGGGATGAACCGGTGCGTTGAAGGGCGCCCCGTGGGCGCGCGCGAGCTAGTTGGGGATCTCCGCCAGGCCGAAGCGGGTGGAGGCCTGGCGGCCGGGCGCCCCGGCGCGAACGAGCGGGCCGATCGCGATGAGGGTGCCGAAGAGGAGAGCGATCTCGATGTGGTAGACGAAGCTGTATCCGACCGAGGCGTCGGTGAGCCCCGGGCCCAGCGCGCCCTGTACGGCGAGGCCCGAGATGCCGTCGCGGAGGGCGCCGCCGATCGCGATGCCGGCGCCCGCGGCGGTCGCCTGCACGGCGCCCCAGGCGCCGATGGCGATGCCCGACTGGCCGGACGCGGAGAGCGCCATGGACGCGGTGAGCGTGCCCACGGCGAACCAGCCGCCGCCGAACCCGATGATGGTCGTGCCCGCCCAGAAGAGGGGCACGCTCGAGAGCGGCGCCGCGAAGATCACCGCCGAGAAGCCCCCGACCCCGATGAGGGCGCCGAAGGCCGAGAGCTTGTGCGCGCAGCGGCCGCGGTCGAGCCAACGCGCCGCCGCGAAGAGCCCGACGAGCGTGCCGCCCGCCATCATCGCCGTGAGCACGGTCGTCGCCGAGACCGAGAGGTTCAGCAGCTCGCCGCCGTAGGGCTCGAGCAGGATGTCCTGCA
>MDTG01431957.1_pt1 | contig 14704 bp, 11 predicted proteins | sample 811421 | NCBI WGS metagenome assembly MDTG01 (sample SAMN05326645, study PRJNA326480) | marine metagenome | isolation source: seawater | place: Pacific Ocean: South East | collected 2011
CAAGGTTCTTCTGGTTCTCAATTGTTTTGTAAACTCAGGCATCTGTGGTGATAGATGTGTGAGATAGAACTTCTCAAGCATCTGAACCGATGTGCGTGCATTTTTCGCAAGACCAAACAGGTCGTTTCCCCCAGACTTTAGTATCTGAAAACACAACGCGGAATGTCGCAATGAATATGTGGTGTGGGGTTGTCCGTATGCGTCCGTGCCAATACCCGCTGCGTTCACGAGAACCTTGAACATTTTTGATACTCTCTCACCCACGTAGGACCTGTCTTTAATAGCGTCGAAAAAGAGGTATGCGTTGGGATGATCATGGCGAAGAAGAATTTTCTTTCGGAAGATATCGGCAGCAATTTCGGTAGTCGTACTGTCGATACTTCCCTTTGCATTCTTTGTCTTTGAATTTGGGACAGACAAAACTAATTGTTCGATCCCATCTTCCTCAATGCAACGAACATGTTTTGTCTGAAGAAGTTTCCATTCACTGGGTCGCAGGAACGAGTGGATCATGAAGACAATGAAGTCATAGAGTTCACCCCAATCGAAGTCATATTGATCCTGGGGACCATCCCTAAACTCGCGGCAGGTTTTAAGTAATTGAGCGTATTGTTCTGGACTAAACCAAGGTCGCGGGTTTTCTGTCCGTTTCACGGCGGGGAGGGCAGGGATGTGTTCAATCGTTCCGTCACGTTGCGCTTCCTTGAGAACTTTACGAACAAGTACGACATATTTCTTAAGCGAGGACTGTGACAGGTTTCTCTCCGAATGGAGGTCTGCAATGAGACTGTCGATTAGGTTGTAATCAATCCTCCTGACATGGACGTGTCCCAGTCGGGGCAGGAGATCATTGTCGAGTTTTAGTTTGTCATTGTAGAGCATCTCCTCTGACAGTTCACCGCGAACGATTTCTCGCCTTTGCGTGATTTGTAATTTATCGGAGTATGCTCTGAATGAAGTTTCCTCGAAATCTCTTCGCGTGCGTCTCTCTACGACCCGATCCTCATACCAATCTTTTGCGAACTCTTTCGCGTCAGTAAGAAGTTCGCACCTGGTACTTTGTTTAACGAACCGTCCTCTAGAGGGAAGGTACATACCAACGTACCAGTACTTTGATGCGGGCATGCGGAATATCTGCAGTGTTTCAGGATAACCGCGTCCAAGAGACTTTATATCTGACTTTCTATGTCTGGAGTTTTTGACCTTCACGTCACTATATTGTTGGTCAGTTGTTGGTCAGTCAAGAAAATAATAATATATTATGAAAACAATAGGTTAAGATATTTGCAAGGGTTTTCAAGACCAGTGCATTCAATCACTCTGCCACCCCTCCGTTCAAGGTTGCTTAGTGTTGGTATAATTGATTTTACTGGGTAATCTTATTCTAGGGAAGTTTCAAGACTCTAGTGAAGTAAATACAAATTCCCCTCAGTTTTTAGGGGGGGTGGTGTATCTTCAATAGTAAAGAGACCGTTTATAGATTAGAGGAGACCTACCCATAAGAAATTTATGGTGCTGGTCTTTATATACACTACGCATCATAAAGTAATAGAGAAACATAACTTCACCACCATTCCCTTTTTTTCTGCCCAGAACTAAAACTCTATGTCAGAATTTCTTAATGAGAAAACTGACCGCCACATTCTGCCTGACGATAACCGTGCTTCTTGCGAGCGTGGAAAATAAGGAATAGTGCCATGGACGCAGAATTGAAATTATTTACACGAATTTGGTTTGGTTTGCTAATATTACTGAATATTGCTGGAATTGTTGGATACGCAATCGCCGCACAATCGATTTAGGATTTGGTGAATTGGGTACAACAGACATACTCTCCATTTAATATCTATACACACGCTCTAAACCTTGTGCTCATATCCCCAGCAATAGTCACCTATTTTTGGCGGAAAAAAAGGTTTAAAAAAATCATCTACGGACACGACCCCCGGCGCAAGAACTACGGAATAGTTTATCATGTGGCACAAATAAAGAAACTTTGGAAAATAATGATATACCAAATACTGGACCTCAGAATTTGAAATTATCGTAAACGAATTCGGAAGGTTTATAGAAAACGTAAACTATTTATCGTCATTATATTACGTGAGTATGTTGCCCTTTACAAAACAGGAAATTTCTAGAGCGATAATTCAGTCCTATAAAATTTCTTCCGATGACAAAATAAGAGAGATGTTGAAAATAGCTCTGCTCTCACTTTCGCATTTTCAAGAAAACATCGGACATTTGCCAGTTCAAGGTTCTGTAGATTTGACGCAGATTAATATTGAATAACTGTCACCCGAAAAATATTTGGAAATAAACGCAGGTATAGATGAAGAGCGATATAAGAAACTTACAGAGACAGCAGATAAAGAATACCAAGGGTATATCAGAATACTATGATTCCCGTGAACATGTCCGCAAGAAATACAACGGGTGTTGAGGGAAATTCCACCCTCTATCCATTCCAAAATTTATCTGTCTGACTATTTACCTGATTTGTGGCAACCTTGGACATAGTCGTATAGGCAAAAACGATCTTTCTATTTTTTGCCGACATCGTTTTGGCAAGTCATTTTTGATCAACTTTAATACAAAAACAGGACTTTAATCGGTTATAATATTTAACTAAAGTCATTATTTTAACTTCTTTTCAATAGCTGAAGCAAAAGAGAAAAGTTCTGCGTCTTGTTCTTCGAAACCAATAACCTGCAATCCAAGAGGCATACCATCGCATTCCAGAACAGGTAATGAAATAGCGGGTGTTCCCAACATGGAGGTTGGCACAGTAAACACAGGGTCTCCTGTGGAACCTAAACCCATGGGCGCAGCGCCAGTTGCCGACAAGGTAACGCACAAATCAAATTCTTTCTTGGCCTTTGAATACGTGGCACGAGCATTCAACCTTCGTGCCAACACGTCCCCATATTCATGTTGGCTCATATTATTGGCCGCTTTAAGTCTTTCCTTTGATGGTTCTGATAATTTGGAAACGTCCATGTCCAGAGCATAAGTATTTAACGGCCATTTGCCCTCCCATGCATTTATATCCCGAGAAATTGAAACCGAATCTATAATTGCATCTTCAATTTCCGAGACAATCTTATTATCATGCCGAGAGAATACAGAAACGCCACTATCCTGCAATTTTGTCAGCGCATTTTGAAGGGCAGTTTTCGCATTTGCACTTGCGAGAAGCCAACCAGAAGTCTCAAGAAACGCAATTGTTTTTGGTAATCGAGGAGGGGGCATCTCAAGAGGACCCAAAACCCCCAGACTTCCCGCGTCTCCTCCAACTCGGCTTGTTATAGCGCGTACAACATTCCAACTGTCCGAGAGGCTCGCACCAAGTATCCCAGTACAACTTTGACTAAAGCCATCAAAACTACCACCCCTATTTATGCCTCCGATACTAGGTTTGTATCCAACTGCACCACAAAAACTAGCTGGCCTAATTATTGATCCTATGACCTGAGTACCCAATGCAGCAGGGAGCATTCCAATACCCACAGAAGCTGCAGAACCGCTGCTCGAGCCTCCTGGCGTCCGCGACGTATCCCATGGGTTCCGCGTGTCACGAGGCTGGGTTGCCGCAAACTCTGTTGTTACAGATTTGGCAACAATTACTGCACCAGCATCTCGTAATGCAGCTACCGCAGCACAATCACGACCTCCGCTCCAGTTTTTAAACAACGGAGAACCTTGTTCTGTGGGCATACTCGCAGTTTCCATAACATCCTTTATAGCAATGGGCATCCCATCGATTATTGATAAAGGAGTTCCGTTCTGCCATCTAGTGTCCGATTGTTTTGCCGCGATGCGAGAATTTCTAAAATCAGTGTTGACGAAGGCCCTAACATCATTTTCAAGACTATTTATTTTATTTATACAACGTTCAAGAAAACTTGATGGTGAGTCACTCCCATCAATAAAGTTTTTACTAGCAACATCGTACGAGCAGCGTTCCGCCTCCGATTTCTCAATGGAAAAATTGTTTACCATCATACACACCTTTTAATAAAAAATAGGACAATCTGCTTTAGAAATAATTATTTGCGAAATATAAAATGGGGGTTGCTGATTAGCTGTATCATAATCTCAAATCAATTATCGCACAGAGCAGGCAAAACGTCATTGAAAATGTTTTTTTACAACCTGCGAATAGTATCTATCGGACTATAAAAAAAATCAAATGAATAGACCAACATCTTAAAAAATGTTCTAAACATAAATATGCGCACTTACTTTAAGCGTAATGCATTTTTCGCGCATCATTTGCGCGTCGATCTTCATCCACTAAAAGCCCATGACCTAGTGTTATGCGATTAATCAGACTGAACCGAGCACAAACGCAAATAGCTTTATGGAAGCTCTGCTCATCCCACTCGGCTTCAAAAAATGCATTTGCATCAGTCTGAAAAGCTTGGCTTGCCCCAAGTGTCATTTTTTTTTGGATTGCATCAATAGTATTAATTCCTTCCGGAGTGGAGCCTTACCAATATTTTTCAATTAACAAGTCAAAATATTACTTTCTACTCCCAAATAGTTGCAACCTTTGAATGCCCGGAATAACAATAATTTGCCACATTTAATTGGGACAAATAAGCAGCAATCATTTCTTTTTCAACGTCAGACAGCATTGCTTCAGTATGTATAAAATGTCTGTGAAAAAGCTGATAATGCTCTCCAACCCTTTTTATAAAATCTTTACCATATTTTGAGAACACCCGCGTTATCGGAAAACGATTGAAAATACGGTATACATTTTCTCCAACATCATTTTTCTGTAGCTAGATATTAACGTTCTATAAAGATTTTTGCATTTTGGTTAGAATGAATAACAGTATGAAGTGTTAAAAGTTTACTTTCTAGCAACCGCAGAAACGAATTATTGTTTCTATTTAATTGAAACGTGAAAATTTTTAAAAGCAAAAACATCTGTTCAGATTACATGCAACTTCTATACTTAACTCCCAAAGACATCGCCTACTGAGAGATTCTGAGTTGAAACAAATTCAGAAGAGAGTATTTTCCCTCTACCCTGAAGTCGCAGTCGTTTTACCCAAATTCCGCCGCTTGCGCAGGCAACACCGAAACAACCCTCCCGTATTGCAGTAACGACGCCCGGTTTCCCTTTAATTAAATCATCACGTCTACAATCAAAAATTTGTATAACTTGGCCATTAATCGTACTCCATGCGCCGGGTGATGGATTGCAGCCTCTTATCAAGTTATGGACATCCTCAATAGATCGAGACCAAAATATTTCAGAATCTTTTGATCTACACCAAGATTCATATGTCATTGAAGAATGATCTTGCTGCACTTTTGGTGCGTTGCCAGCCCGCACAAGGTCCACAGCCTCCAATATTGCATCAACACCCATTGGAAATAATTTTTCGAAATATATAGAACCTAACGTATCTTCAGGTTCAATTTGCACTTTCTTTTGTAACAAAATCGGACCGGTATCCAATCCATCATCAGGCCAAAAAATTGAGAGCCCAGTCTCCGTGCTTCCTTTTATAATTGGCCAGTTAATTGAGCTCGGACCTCGGTGCAGAGGAAGTAAGGAAGGATGATACTGTATGGTTCCATGTGTTGGTATGTTAAGAAAACTTGACGGCACAAACTTAGTAACAAACGCCATCACACACAAATCAGCTTTTAACTTTTTACATTCTTCTGCAACAGAATTATTGTTACGGAATGATTTTGGTTGGTACACCGGCAAATTTCTTTCATGTGCTTCTGCAATTAGAGGATCAACACCACTTTTCGCATCTTCAGGGCCATAAACCGCCACAATGTTTTCACCCCGATTTAACAAACTCTCCAGTACAGCCTTACCAAAAGCTTGTTGGCCATGAACTAAAAGACGCATAAAATTCCTCCAAACTTAATGTTAGGAATAAACTTTGTTTATTTTGGAGGCCAAAATGAAGTCATTTTCATGCAAACCATTAATCTTATGTGTAAAGATCTCAATATTTACATAACCCCATCCAAAAGTAATTTCTGGATGGTGTCCTTCGGCCTCTGAAAGATTTCCTACATGATTAACAAATTTCAGAGCACTGATGTAATCAACAAATTTGAACTCCCGTCTTATTCTGTTTGATCCCTCAGATAAAGTCCACATGGGCGTTTTATTTATGTAATTTTGGGCTTCAGCCCGTGTAAGGGGAGAAATGTCCCCCTTACAGGGTTCACAAGTTTTTAAAATTAAATCCATTGAAGATATTCCAATAAAGTATTTTAACAGTTCAATTTATTCACCTACAGGAAGAATACAATAACAGTTAGGTTGCAGACCACAAATGCTTTCGTAAAATTAATAAAATCTTCGTGAGGATTGCAATGGAAAAATTTATTATGCCATCAGACGATGGAGCTAAAAAGATTTATAAAAATTACACCAAAAAACAACTCGATTGGCAGTACGAACATGCCCAAAGGTTTCCTGATACAAGTATTTTTCAAAAAGACAGGTTAGCGCGTAGCGAAGAAGCTCGGAGAAAACATGCTGGAATTTTGGACGTCCCATATGGACCGACATTGGATGAAAAACTAGATATCTTCCCGGCTTCAAAAAAAGGGGCGCCTATCGCTATTTTCATACATGGCGGAGCTTGGCAACGAGGCTCAAAGGAGAACTCAAGTTTTGGTGCCACGGCATTTGTTCCCAAAGGTGTTACTTGGATTGCTAACAACTTCACAAACAGCCCTCCCGCCACATTGGATGAAATGGTTCGCCAAAATCGTGCAGCCGTTGCATGGGTTTATAAAAACGCGGAGAGATTATTTTCTGGAGATCCAAATCGAATTCACGTTTTGGGACACTCATCTGGTGGACACCTATCTAGCATGATGGCAATAACAGATTGGGAAAATCAATATGGTCTTCCATCCGATCTCATTAAAGGAAGTGTCTGCATGAGTGGAATGTATGACCTTGAACCTATTTATTACAGTTACAGAAACCAATATTTAAAACTTACTAGTGACTCATATAAGCTTTTGAGTGCCATAAATAATATTCCCACTGTTTACGCTCCTCCATTAATACTCGGCTGTGGGGAATTTGATACTGAAGAATTTCATCGACAGCCAAAAGAATTTTTGAAAATGTGGAAGGCTTTTGGACACAAAGGGCAATTTATAGAGCTTAAAGGGAGACACCATTTTGCTGTAAACAATGCTTATTGTGAGCCTGGACCTCTCTTAAACGCAATATTTAATCAAATGGGACTTTAATCATTTTTTGAAAAGATTTTTAACGAATTGAGGATTCCTGAACTTTCCACATGGCTGCATATATTTTACCAATTGCCAGCAGTTGTTTATGGGTTCCTCTCTCAACAATTTGTCCTCGATCAAGCACCAAAATTTCGTCAGCGTCGATAATAGTAGACAGCCGATGGGCAATAATTATGGTTGTTCTGTCGCTGGATAAGTCTGATAGTGCCTCTTGTATTTCTCGTTCAGTCTCCGTGTCGAGCGCCGACGTAGCTTCATCAAAAATAAGTATACGGGGATCCTTTAGAATAGTACGGGCTATCGCAACCCTTTGTTTTTCTCCACCAGAGAGTTTTAATCCACGTTCGCCTACCAAGGAAGCGAATTTATCTGGAGTAGAGTTAATAAATTCGAAAATAGACGCTTGTCGCGCAGCTTTCTCGATAGCTAGGACGCTTGCACCTGGTTTTCCATATTCTATATTGTACCCGATGGTGTCGTTAAATAACACTGTATCCTGAGGGACAACACCGATGGCTGAACGAACACTCTCCTGCTGTAAATCCCGTATATCATAGCCATCGATCTCAATCGATCCGTCACAAACATCATAAAACCGGAAAAGTAAACGGGAAATTGTAGTTTTTCCAGCTCCAGACGGACCAACAATTGCTGTTTTTGTGCCGGCTGAAACTTCAAAACTGACATTTTTAAGAATTTGACGACGATTATCGTAAGCAAAGGAGACATTATTAAAGCTGATTGTTCCGATTACGTTTGGAAGGCTAATTGCACCTGGCTTATTAATTATCTCTGTCTTAAACGTAAGAAGTCGAAATAATTTTTCCATATCGATTAATGCTTGTTTTATCTCCCTGTAAACGTAACCAAGAAAATTTAGAGGCAAATAAAGTTGAATAAGGTATGCATTAACAAGCACAAAGTCTCCAATTGACATTTTCTTTTCATTCAGTACATCGCCTGCTGCCATCCATAGTATTAAAGTAAGACCAATACCAATTATAAATGCCTGTCCGATATTAAGTAACGATAACGTAGTTTTATTGAGCACCGCAGCGTTTTCATATTTGCCTAATGCATTATCAAAAAGAGAAGCCTCATGTTTTTCATTTCCAAAATATTTTACAGTTTCATAATTTAAAATACTGTCAATTGCACGAGTATTTGCAACATTATCTGTCTCATTCATTTGGCGTCTGTATTTTAGGCGCCATTCCGTCACAATAAATGTAAAAACGATATAGGATGTAATAGTGACAAAGGTTACAAACGCATACAAAAAACTAAATAAACCCCAAAGTATTCCGCATACCAGAATAATTTCTAAAATTGTTGGTATGATGTTAAACAGCATAAAATTCAAAATAAAATCAACGCTTTTGGTTCCACGTTCGATAGACCTAGACAGGCCACCTGTTTGTCTCTCCAAATGGAAACGAAGAGCAAGATTATGCAAGTGTTCAAAAGACCTAAGCGCTATTGTCCTGATCGCTCTCTGACCAACTTTAGCAAATATAACATCTCTAAGTTCGCCAAAAACAATTGAGAGTATTCGCACAAACCCATAAGAAAAAATTAAAAGTAGAGGAAGAACTATAACAGTATTTTGATAAGTGATTGTTAATGTATCCACTGCCTTAGCAAACAAAATTGGCATGTAAACGCTTGCCGCTTTAGCGAGAAACAAGCAAACTAGAGATCCAACCACTCGCAATTTCATTTCAGATTGGCCATCAGGCCAGAGGTATCGACCTAGAGTTACAAGAACCCCAAATTCAAAACTGTAATGATTGGATTTTTGCCTATCAGCGCTTGATTTTGGTATAGACATTTAAGAGAAAAGCTTTTTTGTGCCTGAATGTAGTAAAACTTTCACCGGTAAAATAGAGGAAATTTAACATCTACTTCAAAATAGAATAATTTTTAATAACCTTGCTAAATATATTTTGTAATATACTTGACCATTAAAATCAAAAATTAGAATTTTATACTATAGCCTCAGTGTCAAGGAAGCTGAGAATTGCTTGATTCGAGTGGCTATGGGAAACTAAATTTTATTTTTATTTTGAGGTGTATCGATGCCCCAGCAAAGGTTTTTAAAAGCGGGCATAAAAGTTTCTCTTTTGGTTATACTTTGTATAAGCTGCAGTTCTTGCGCCAAAGCTCAAACTGATGGTAACAGGAATTTTAATCTTTGGCTGGAAAATATGCGTGCGGAAGCACTAGCCCGCGGCATCTCTCAGGACACAGTTAACAAAGCGTTAAGAAATGTTAATCCGATGCGTAGGGTGCTTAAACGTGATCGCAACCAATCTGAATTTAAATTAACATTAGCCCGGTACAAAAAGCGGGTTATCACTCCACAAAATATAAAAACTGGGCGGAAAAAGTCCTTAAACCATGCAGATTTATTCAATCATATTGAAAAAAGATACGGTGTTCAACGAAGGTTTATTTTAGCTATATGGGGAATAGAAACTAGGTTTGGTCAGGTAAAAGCAGACTTGCCCGTTATTCCTGCAGTTGCCACACTGGCTTTCGATCGTAGACGCTCCAATTATTTCAAAGCACAAATTTTTGCAGTTCTTAGGATGCTAGAAAATGGTTATGTATCACAAAAACAATTGAGAGGATCCTGGGCTGGTGCCATGGGACAGCCTCAATTCATGCCTTCAAGCTACTTAGCCTATGCCGTGGATTTTGACGGGGACGGACGACGAGATATATGGAAGAATACAGGCGATGTTCTTGCTTCAATAGCAAACTATCTCGCTAAACACGGTTGGAATAATAATTTGACATGGGGTAGGGAGGTGATCCTCTCTTCAGTAGCCAAAAAAAGTATTGGGGCTCTTTCTACACGCGCAGCCCCTGGATGCAGAGCGCTAACATCCAAAAGAAAATTTATTTCAATATGGCAAAAACATGGAGTTCGTCGCATAGATGGCAGTTCGCTATCAACTAAAAAGATAAAAGGGGCAATTGTTTTTCCAGACGGTAAAATCGGAAAAATATACTTAGTTTATAAAAACTATAGTTCGATTATGTCGTACAATTGTGCACACCTTTATGGAATAACAGTTGGTTTATTTTCTGACTTATTGGGTTAATTCTGATTATTTAAACATTGATATGCTAAATTTATTTTATGTTAAAAAATTTTTTATTTTTTTAATCCTTCTTATTATCACAACAGGCTGTGCTGAAACTCAGCTTGCCGTCCATACCGCAAAAAAAATTACAACTTTTAATAAGGAAAAAGACGCTCATCGTGGAAAATATAAAGTTGGAAACCCCTATCAAATTAAGGGTATCTGGTATTATCCTACTGTTAATTACCGGTATGAACAAACTGGGATTGCATCATGGTACGGCCCCAACTTTAATGGCAAAAAAACTGCTAATGGTGAGGTGTTCGATATGAATAAAGTCTCAGCTGCACATCGAACGCTGCCAATGCCATCGGTTGTTCGTGTAACCAATCTAAGAAATGGACGAGTGCTAAAAATTCGAATTAATGATCGTGGTCCGTTTGCGCATGGAAGGATTATTGATTTATCTCGTCGCGCAGCTCAGTTGCTGGGATTTATGCAGCAGGGAACTGCACCCGTTAAAGTTATCGTTCTTGAAAATGAAAGCCGTATCGAGGCATTGCGGGCAAAAGGAGCTGTAAAAAGACTTCCGGCTATTCCGACACGGAATGTCGAAATGGCTTTCCTTCCAAATGAAAGAAATAATTCTACTTTTAAAGTTTCACCGCCACAAAAGACGTCATCCAGAAAATACGGAAAATTGGACGAAGCCAATAAATCACAAATTACAGTAAAGCCGTATAAAAAGGTTAAAATTTTTATCCAAGCTGGTGCCTTTATCAAAAAACACCGAGCGGTTGTTTTGAAATATTTACTCGAACGATATGGCTTTACCCGCGTAATGCCCGCTAAGGTTGGTAAACAATTATTTTACAGAGTTCAAATTGGGCCAATCGCGTCTGTAATTGAAAGCGACCGAATTTTAAAAGAAGTTATTTCCAGAGGATATCCTAATGCGAAAGTGATTGTTAACTAATTGGTGGAACGGTATTGGATTTAAATTTCTATGATAAAAAAATGTTTGTATACTAATTGTAAAGTTATTCTTCTTTCTTTTGTTTATTTATCATTATCAGCACCTGCGTTTTCTCAGGAAATTGATACCAAAGCTCTGCAAGCAATTATGGTCGATGTGGAAACCGATGAAATAATTTTGGAAAAAAAACCGGACACTCCAATGCCACCGGCGTCTATGAGTAAACTGATGACCATATATATGGTATTTGAAAAATTAAAAACCGGAAAAATTTCTCTTAAAGACCGATTTTACGTTAGCGAAAAGGCATGGCGAAAAGGTGGCTCCAAGATGTTTGTGATGGTGAATACTCGAGTATCAGTGAGTGATTTACTTAGAGGAATTATAGTTCAAAGTGGCAATGATGCTTGTATCGTTATTGCTGAGGGCTTGGCTGGAACTGAAGAAAATTTTGCTGGGGAGATGACAAAGAAAGCTAAACAAATTGGATTAAGAAATAGTGTTTTTAAAAATGCAACAGGATGGCCCGCAGAAGATCATTATATGACAGCTAGAGATTTAGCTTTTCTAGCAAAAAAGTTGATAAACGATTTTCCAGAGTATTATCCGATGTTTTCTGAAAAAATATTTGTATACTCCGGTATCAGACAGGGAAACCGTAATCCGCTTCTCTATAAAAAATTTGGTGCAGATGGACTGAAAACCGGGCATACAGAGGCGTCAGGATATGGTTTAGTTTCTTCAACTGTACGCAATGGCAGGCGATTAGTTTTAGTGGTGAATGGCTTAAAAAGCTCTAGGGAGAGAGCTTCAGAAGCCATTAGACTTATAAATTGGGGCTTTAAATCAACAAAAAATTATACTCTTTTTAAAAAAGGTGAAAATGTTGGTTTTGCAGACGTTTGGCTTGGCACACAACCCTCTGTGCCGTTAGTAATTGATCGTAATGTAACATTAACATTGAATAAATTTGATCGTAAGCATCTAAAAGTTAAAATTGTATTTAACAACCCAATCCCAGCGCCAATAAAAACTAATTCACCTATTGGAAAGGCCGTAATTAGTATCCGAGGTCAAACGAAATTAGAAATACCGCTTACGGCAGGGAAAGACATTGCTAAGCTAGGTTTTTTCGGACGGCTACATTCTGCAGCCCTTTACTTAATCTTTGGAAGAATTTCTCAATGAGAAGTCATTTTATCACTTTTGAGGGCGGAGAGGGCACAGGAAAATCAACCCAAATAAAGATATTAGCTGATTATTTGACCGCTCAAGGACAAGATATTGTGACAACAAGAGAGCCCGGGGGGGTTGATAATGCAGAAAAGATACGGGAATTATTACTGAGAGAAGTAGAGAATGATTGGGATGGAGTTACAGAAGTTCTTCTTCATTACGCAGCACGTCAAGAGCATGTGAAAAAATTAATTCTGCCAACCATTAAAAGGGGCGGGTGGATACTTTGTGATCGATTTACCGACTCAACTATAGCTTACCAGGGCTACGGGAGTGGTATAAATGAAGAATTAATAAGTTTTATTGATCAAAAAATTTTAAATGGCTTGCGACCGGATTTGACTTTTATTTTTGATCTTTCCTATGAAAAAAGTGTTCAAAGGTTAAAATCACGTTGCTCATCCGATCGATATGAAAATATGAACAAAGAATATCATGAGAGATTACGCAAAGGCTTTCTCAACATTGCTCAAAGGGAGCCAGACCGATGCATTATAATTGATGCTGAAAACGAAATAGATCTTGTAGCAAAGAAAATACGAACAATTATTAACACTCGTATGAATTTATAATAAAAATGTCCGGCGAACCTTCAAAAACACCAGACTTGATTGGGCATGAAACTGCGGAGAAACATTTTTTAGAAAGCTGGAATTCTGGCCGCTTACCACACGCTTGGTTGATAAGTGGAGAGGAAGGAAGCGGCAAAGCGACTTTGGCTTTTCGTATCGCCCGCTTCGTCCTTTTTCAAGGAAACGAAAACTCGAAGCGTCAAGAAAAAGGTGATTTATTTGGAAAAAGTATACATCCAAAATCCCTATATATTGCCCCAGATAACCCAATTTTTCGACGTGTGGCCAGCGAAGGGCATACTGATCTAAAAATTTTAAAACGAACTATCAATAGCAGTAATGGTAAAATAAGAAACTCAATTGCTGTTGAGGATGTGCGCTTATGTGGTAATTTCCTGCGTTTAACTTCCGCGGAAGCAGGCTGGCGAGTGCTCATAATAGATAGTGTAGATGAACTTACAATAAGTGCAGCCAACGCTCTTTTGAAGATATTAGAGGAACCACCAAATGATGCCCTTATTTTAATAGTGTGTCACAACCCATACCTTATATTACCGACAATAAAGTCACGGTGTTGTCAACTAAGTCTAAAACCCCTTGAGAGTGAGAGAATTAGAAGTTTCCTATCAACAACATTGCCAAATATCAATCCAAGCGACATAGAAGCACTAACAATATTATCTAACGGTAGCCCGGGACGCGCACTCAAAATCATTGAAGAAGAAGGTTTGATCCTTTTAAAAGAGCTAGTTATGCTTATATCTAACTTTCCCAAAATATCTACTGCAGACCTACATGATTTTGGCGAAAAACTTGCTAAAAATGGGGCAGAAAATAAGTTCAAATTAACTATGAATTTATTCAATAGTTGGTTGGCTTATCTGATAAAAGAAGCAGCCTCAAACACGCAAAAACCAAAACCAATGTTTCCAGAGGAGTCAGGATGTGGAATTCGCATTGTTCGAGCTGCTGGGGTTGAATTCCTAATACAACTATGGAAGGATATTAACTTAGTCTCAGAGAAAACACTTAGACAAAATCTTGATCGGAAACAGGCTTTCCTTACAATGTTGTATCATCTTAACGACCCTGCCTTTGATAAATAACTGGTCAAGAAATTGAAATGGCTTCGAGCTCAAAAACCTTTTATATAACTACACCAATTTATTATGTAAACGATTCTCCACACATCGGACACGCATACACAACATTAGCATGTGACGTCACGGCACGTTTTAAACGTATGGATGGCTATGATGTATTTTTTTTAACGGGCACAGATGAACATGGACAAAAAGTCGAAAAGTCAGCTTCTTTAGAGGGCCTTGACCCAAAGACATTTACGGATCGTGTATCTCAAAACTTCCGTGATCTGACAAGCGAAATGAATTACTCTCAAGACCAGTTTATCAGAACAACAGAAGAACGACATCAAAGATGCAGTCAGGAAATTTGGAAAAGACTATTAAAAAATGGTCATATATATTTGGATAAATATGCTGGTTGGTATGCAATTCGAGATGAAGCATTCTATCATGAAAAGGAACTCATAAACCAGACCGATGGTA
>MDTG01278362.1_pt1 | contig 14703 bp, 8 predicted proteins | sample 811421 | NCBI WGS metagenome assembly MDTG01 (sample SAMN05326645, study PRJNA326480) | marine metagenome | isolation source: seawater | place: Pacific Ocean: South East | collected 2011
CAAGACAAGAAACTAAGTGTGCACTTTTCTGAGCAGCCCACTAAACAATACGATCTGGTGCTTTCTGCGATTGGAATTGCCCCCAACACAGATCTTGCCAAGCAGTCTGGTCTAAATACCAAGCGCGGCATAATCACAGATACCTATGGCCGCTGTCGTGCCAAGGATGTCTTCGCCCTAGGCGATTGTGCTGAGATATACGGATTAAACTTAACTTATGTGGCGCCAATTAAACAACAGGCGCAAGCCATTGCAAAAACGCTGACAGGAACAAAAACTCCCATTCATTATCCAGCAATGCCCGTCGTCGTGAAAATGCCAACATTTCCTCTAACATTGGTTCCGGTGCGCGAGCCAAAAATAACTGGGCAGTGGGAAATTCAAGACAATGCTGATGACTCAGGAATGATTGCTGCGTTCTACGACGAAAAAAAGCTCAAAGGATTTGCCCTTGCAGGCACCGCGACAAGACAGCGCAACGATTGGCTGGCAAAGATGCCTGGCTCTATCGTATCAGAGGACCAATCAGCACCATAATACGATGTCTAATCTGACAGGTAATTATGGATTAGGTAGTCATCGAAGACGGTAAAAGGCTGTACAATGGCGCTTTTTAATACAAAGAAAATTGAGATTAGGTAGCAAATACGGTATGATGAAACCCATTATTGACGCACGTGTCAATACAGGAGATACCATTGCGATTTTTATGGAATATGGCTTATCGAGGGGTCTTTTATTTAGGCGTTTATGTTAATGCTTGGGAAGGACCAAAAACCTACAGCCTTAAACAACTAAAACTGAACCCAAAAGATTTTAATGCGCGGATAGCAGACGTTGCATTGAAATTGCAAAAACATGGATACGATGCCTATATTGTAGGCGGCAGTATTCGCGACCTTTTACTGCGCGACGGTGTTGTACCAAAAGACTTTGATATTGTCACGTCGGCACTTCCTCAGCAAATTAAGAAATGTTTTTCGCGCAGCCGTATCATCGGAAAACGGTTTCGCATCGTACATGTCCCTGTCGGTAGGGAAGTGGTGGAAGTATGCACATTCAGAGGTGCTACCCCATGGTTAAGCTGGTGCTTCAGTGATCGCTACCGTAATAATATTTATGGCAGTATTGAGCAAGATGTATGGCGTCGCGATTTCAGCTGTAATGCGCTTTATTATGATGTAAAAAATGCAAATGTAGTCGACTTTACAGGTGGGGTACAAGACATCAAAAATAAAAAACTGGCCGTCATTGGAACATGTAAAGCACGCTTCAAAGACGATCCAGTACGGATGCTCAGAGCGCTAAGATTTTTAGCCAAGACAAATTTTCGTATGGATTCGTCCTGCCAGGAGGAAATCAAGCGCCAAAGGAGATGGCTTCGTCAGGTTTCCAAAGATAGACTATTGCTTGAGCTGACCAAGCTTTTCAATCAAGGCCACGCATACGCTTCATTTAAAGCACTGGTCGACTATGACTACCTGGGCACGCTGTTTTCAGGCTACGAACGCCTGGGGATTAAAATAGAAAACTATCAGCAGTTATTCAAAAGCGTTTTCCACGCAATCGATTTGAAGTACCAACGTAATCAACGCCTGAGCAGTAGCTTTCTTTTTGCTGCTTTACTCTGGCCAATATTCGATACGCACGCGAACAAGCTCAACAAAAAAACAACTTACAGTGTGAAAAAAGTCATTTATCGTGTATTAAAATTTGAAAGCCGTTACGTTGCCATCCCAGGTAAGCTCCAGGAAGCAATTCGAGATCTATGGATGCTGCAATTCCTACTCGAGACCAAAGAAAAGCCCTTTAGCGAAGACAGATACCGACAACCACGATTTCAAGTCGGATATGAACTGTTTTGTCTGAGAGCAAAGCACAACGAAGTGTTGGCAGAAAAGGCCATCATGTGGCAGTCACAATTTGAAAGCGCAAATACAAATCATTTATCAGGACAGACAGATGAGTGAAGAGGCCGAGATTGAGTCGGACATAGGAAAAATATATCGTATTCTGAGTTTGAGAAAATGCCCACTATCGCAGCGCGTGTCACTCTACACAAGGGGAATCATTCCTGGAAAAGAAATTCGTTTGCGCCAAATTAGCCCGCTTGGAGATCCGCTCATTGTAGAAATCAATCAACAAACCTTCGCAATCAATCGTGATATGTGGAGCTGCTTCGATCTCGAGGAGTGCCGTTCATGAGTAGTAAAGAGATCAGAGTCGGCATTATTGGCAATCCGAATGTGGGAAAAACATACCTATTCAATCGCCTCACAGCCTGTGAAAGTTGTGTCGGGAATTGGTCAGGTGTGACCCAAACAGCATGCAAAGCCAAATCAAAACAAGGTGGTCATTACGAGGTTCTTGATTTCCCGGGGTGCCATGCAATCCGTGAATATAAACCTGATATTGCCCACCAAGACTCCGTTCATGACCTTGAGCAGCAAATAGACAACAATCAAATCGACGTGTGGTTAAACGTCATCGATATTGAGCATCTCGAAAAGCAGCTCTACCTCACCGTTCAACTGCTTGAGGCAAAACAGCGTGTGATTGTCGTTCTGAACCGGATTGATCGGCTTCCGGCTATCAGTAAAAATATTGATATTCAGCAGCTTGGAAAATTCTTGAATACACCAATTGTTAAGGTATCGGCAAAACTAGGTCTTGGTATTCGTGCATTACAATCAACAATAGAAGATCATCTGAATGTCGAGCAACAGAAGCACGATCACTACCCAGTTCAATATCACGCATCAATTGAGCGCCTACTGACAAAAACCGAGACCCAGCTTGGGCATCAAGCGACGCGCTTCTCAGCATGGTCAGCGTTAATTGCTAGCGACTACAGTGAAAAACCGCCTGCATGGCATTTTGAACCAGCAATAGCAGAGCGAATGCACCCGCAGCATCTAATGACCGATGAGATGACATTAACGCGTTTTGAGATTATACAGCGTTGGATGCATCATGTTGTGACCAAGAAAGCCGCAACGCGCCAACACGCAGATAAACATTGGGACCACTGGTTTCTGCATAAATGGCTGGGCTTGCCTTTATTTTTCAGCATGATGCTACTTGTCTTCTGGATAAGTATGGGGGTTGGGCAATTGCTCCAGGGGGTCGTTGAGCCATTACTACGCATGTTGGTCATTGACGTGCCTGGTCTACTATGCCGTGACTTTGCCGTGCCGCAGGTGATGGCACTTTTAATCACACAAGGGATTGGTCTTTCCATTATGACAGCATTGAGCTTTTTTCCAATTTTATATGTGATGTTTTTAGCGCTACACACCCTTGAGGAAAGTGGTTACATGACGCGTGCCGCAGTGGTCATGGATAGGCTTATGCGCTGGTGTCATTTACCCGGTGAGTCGCTGGTTGCGCTGGTCCTTGGTCTTGGTTGCAATGTGCCAGGCATTCTTGCAACAAGACATATCCCTAATCACAACGATAAAGTTGTCACGGCGCTTATGATGCCGTTCATGTCATGTGGTGCGCGCTTAACTATTTTTGCGGTTTTCTCTTCCGTTTTTTTTCCACAACACGCGGCTGTCGTATTATTCATACTTTATGTGCTCGGCATATCCATTGCGGTGTTTACGGGTATTCTTGCTCGTTACACCGGCTTGGTGCAGGCAACCAACGCAGAGACATATTTGCTCGAGCTGCCGGCATATCAGTGGCCATCGCTTACGGTTGGTCTTAGACAAGCCTATCAGCGCAGTCAACGATTTGTCATGAATGCGTTTGCAATCATACTGCCTGTATGTTGTATTCTGGCACTGTGCAATCACATTGATATCCAGGGAAACTTTTTGCAGATACCTGGTGATCAAAGTATCATTGCCTCAATTGGCAAAGGTCTCGGCGTGCTGTTCGCACCAATTGGTCTCACAGCTGAACACTGGCCACTCATTGTCTCGCTCTTGATGGGGCTTTTGGCAAAAGAGGTCGTCATCAGTACGCTCAGTATCTTCTATATGCAGATGACCGATCCGCTACAACAGACGGTGGGTACGCTCGCAACACTTTGGCAAAGCAATCTGGCTGAGGCACTGGAAAATGCACAAAGGTGGTATGCATATTTCTTGCCTTTTATACAGACAGAAACGCCAAACTGGGCATTGTATTTCAATCAACAACATATCTCCCCACAAGCAGTGATGGGGTATTTGATTTTCACTTTGCTGTATTTTCCGTGTGTCAGTACGCTGTATGCCACAGCACGTCAAGTTGGATGGCGCTGGGCAGGCTTCTCTGTGCTATGGTCTACCCTCGTTGCTTACCTGTGTGCGTTTACGTATCAGATGGTGGTTCAAATCCCATTACCACTTTACGATGCGCTATGGTTGATCAGTCTTGGTGGGCTATGCTACGCGGTTGCCACAGGCTTAAAATGGTTTATTAGGTCAAAAAAAGCAGAAAGTGCGCCGCCACAAGTGGCGCCTTAATAGGGTGTAGGATAGATTGGGGCCATCTACTTGAGTTATCATAGAGTTAGTGGCCTATCAGCTTATCACAGCAATTAGCGAGACAGATTGCGCTTATTCGTTTGGCACGACTGTAGCGTATGGAAAAATCGCACAACGCCGGGCAGTGATACGACCCGAACCATAGCAACGTCAAGAGAGTTTCGCGACGCAGCATAGATTGTGCTTAGGCGCCCACGGTCACGTGATGTTCGCTGAATGAATTCTTGCCGTGTCATACAGCCATACGCATTTCTTATGGCTTGAAACTGGTCTTTCTTCTTCTCTAGCCAGCTGATGATTGTGCCACGCATCATATGTGAACGGATCTTTTTCGCTAATGGCGAGGAGGGATTATCGTGTTTGACATCTTGCAATAGACTGCGCAAAAAAACGACTGGTGAATCGCTATATAAAGACTGAATGGCAAGCTTAGCTAAATGTTCTGGGTTTCGAATTTCGTCTGTATTTCTACTATCCAAGTCGAGCAGCCGATCCATATCCTCATCCAGTACTTGAAGCGCTTTTTCGAGGGTGGTGTTTGAAAATAACGCATGAATCTCTTGGTGTATTGCATCTTTCAGTTTAGGGATAGATGCGGTCACAATGGTCTCAGCTCGCGCTCGCTCAGCAATAACGGCATCATTTGGATCGACCAGATCAATCGCCTCAGTTTGCTGATAAGGAAATGCATCGATTGGTGTCGAGTCGGTTGGCGATGACTGCGAAGTCGATTGCATCGTATTTAATGGATCAGACTTTTTTGGGATTTCAGAGACCGATTGCTGATCGTCATCATATCCCGCACCTCGCGAAAAACGAGGAGGCTGAACATCCCGTGGGTTAGCGATCTGTATCGATGCAGCAAGACTAAAAGCAGCAAGGATAATCCGAAGGTACATGGCTATATGTTGTAATAACTCAATTACATATAGACCATTACGTGCCAGCTGTCAGGTTTTAGGCATTAGCCAAGTGGGAAAGCGCTCGGTGTTGCATTACACGCCAAACGCAAGCATGGCATCAGCAATTTTTTTAAAGCCAACAATATTCGCGCCGCGTGCATAATTGACGACCTTATCAGACTCAGAGTTTGCAAACCGATAGCACTGTTCATGGATATTCTGCATGATGATTTGTAGTTTTTGGTCAACCTCATCGTGTGTCCAAAAATACCCCATTGCATTCTGTGACATTTCCAGGCCAGACACTGCAACCCCGCCTGCATTGGCAGCTTTACCAGGAGCGTATGCAACCCCTTTCTCTTTAAACACATTGATCGCTGTAGGCGAGACAGGCATGTTAGCACCTTCTACAACCATTTTCACCTTACCAGCTGCCAATGCACGAGCATCGTCAACATCAATTTCATTTTCAGTCGCACAGGGTAGGGCCACATCAGCAGGTGTGTGCCAAGGCGTTTTTCCCGAGTGAAACTGTAAGTCTGGATATTGCTTCAAGATGTGTGCCAGCGGTTGGTGCTTCGTAAAGCGGAGCGTCATAATATCCTTCAGCTGTGCGGAGGTTAATCCATTTGGCAGATGTAGATAGCCCTTGGAGTCAGAAAGTGTGATGACTTTTGCACCGAGTGCTAAGAGTTTTTCTGCAGCATACAGCGCCACATTTCCAGATCCAGAGACAAGGCACTTTTTGCCTACAATCGAATCTTTCTGTGCATCAAGCATATGTTGTAGGAAATAAACAGCACCGTAACCTGTCGCTTCGAGGCGAACATTGCTGCCGCCAAAAACGACTGACTTACCAGTGAGTGTGCCCGGTGCAATCGTCGCGATACGCTTCATTTGGCCAAACATATAGCTGATTTCTCGACTGCCAACCCCAATATCACCCGCAGGCACGTCTTTGTCTTTGCCGATAAAAGGTAGCAATGAAGTGATGAAAGCTTGACAGAACCGTTTGATTTCGGTTTCAGACTTACCCTTTGGGTCAAAGTCGCTACCCCCTTTGCCTGAGCCAAGAGGCATACCAGTTAGGCTATTTTTGAACGTCTGTTCAAACGCCAAGAACTTTAAAATACTCTCGTTAACAGTTGGATGAAAGCGCAGTCCTCCTTTGTAAGGGCCTAATGCATTGTTTCCTTGGACACGATAGCCTCGATTGATATGGACATTGCCATGATCATCATCCCAGGTAACTTTGAATTTGATAATACGGTCAGGTTCACAAATACGCTCAAGCAAACTATCTTGCGCATAATGAGGATTTTCTTGAATCCATGGTATTACATCAGTCAGAACTTCATAAACTGCCTGAATATATTCGGGTTGGCCAGGGTTTTTTTGCTCTAAGCGCTGCATGAAGCTTGCAAAGTCAATAGTGGTCGATAATTTCATAAGAAAAGTCCTCGGTAATCTACAATCAATGAAAGCCTAATGTATTTTTGGGAGCATGTCTATCAGATGACACAAGAAGATAGCCCATTAATAGCGTTTTTTGATGGCAGTACAACGCCAGAGAATGGCGCGCTTGCATGCATCATGGGACTGGCAATTCAAAAGAATTTCAGTGATAATAACATGCCAGCAATCGGACCCTAATATGAGCTTGATAAAGTACGCCTCTAAAGTCTCTGCTTTGACGCTTCTCTCACGCCTCATGGGCTTCGTTCGAGACGCTATATTGGCACAATCGTTTGGTGCGAAATCCGGCTTTGATCTATTCCTGTTAGCATTCAAAGTGCCCAATATGATGCGACGCATATTTGCAGAGGGCGCATTTAGTCAGGCATTTATCCCTGTGCTTGCTGAGTATGAAGAACAATCGCCTGATCGACGAAAAGAATTTCTCAACGCGGTTTACAGCTGCCTCGGCATCGTCACCATCCTACTCACTGTAGTGGTTTGTATGGGTTGTGAGCTCGCGCTGCGATGGGGTTCACCGTGGTTAGGTCAAAGTCCAAGAATGGCTCTTTTTTTGAGGCTATTGCAAGTGACTTTTCCCTATCTGGTATTGATTACCATCACCGGTTTCTACAGTGCTGCACTGCAGGCTCGCAAGCAGTTTTCTATGGCTGCATTGACGCCGACATTCTTTAATATTGTATTTTCCCTCGGCGCGCTGCTATCAAGCATGTATTTATCAGAGCCAATTTATGGCGCTGCGGTAACGGTTCTTGTCGGCGGGGTTATGCAGGTTGCTTTAATGGGACATGGGTACCTCAAGCTCTATGGTATGCCAAAAATGACACTGAGCAATCTTGATACAGGTATTTTCAAACTTTTTCGGCTGATGTGTGCGGGTATGTACGGAGCTTCAGTGGCACAAATTGGCATGGCCATAGACAGTGTGATACTTTCCATGCTGACTGCTGGCAGCGTGTCTTGGATATACTATGCAGAGAGGCTAAGCTACCTACCGCTTGGTGTTTTTGGTGCTTCAATTGTCACTGTGCTGTCACCATCTTTGGCCAAAAGCTGCCAAGCAAATGATACAAAACGATTCCAAAAGCAGGTGGCATGGGGTGTCATCAGTGCAGGTATTATTGGGATACCTTCAGCAATCGGCCTATCGATACTCGCCAAACCCGTTGTCGCCACTTTGTTTCTAAGAGGAAAGTTCACGTTGCATGATGTCAATCAAACGGCCGCCGCATTGCAAGTGTTTGCTCTAGGCATACCTGCCTACATGTGGATCAAGGTGTTTGCTGGTGCATTTTATGCCCGTCAAGAAACATGGATTCCAGTGCAATGTGCCACTGCTGCGCTTGGCGTGAATGTCGCGATCGGCTGCGTTGGGGCTTACTACCTAGCGCATGTAGGGATTGCCTATGCAGTCGCTGCATCAGCCTATGCAAATGCTGCATTGCTTTATTGGCAACTGAACAAAAGTCATGTTTTCCAATTCACAACAAATGACATACGTAAGCTTACAAAAGTTGCTACAGCAAGTATGTTCACATTTGCTAGCGTGAGCTGGTTACCCGAGATCACGCTGTGGATAGATTTAACCATGTTGTCGCAACTGGTCTATTTATCAACGGCACTATGCCTTTCTCTTGCTGGGTATGGCGCTTTACTTTGGGTGATGGCACTGGACTGGCGTAGCCCATCAGCCTAATTAATTCAGTTGCAGCAAAGCTCATATAAGGGCAAAGAGATGAGGCTAATGAAAAGATGAAAGGCACCGTTAGGCCTTTCCGGGCACAAGGCCAGTTGCGTGCTCTTTAGAAGCAAAGAAATGAAACCACTGACCAAACCATGATGAATCAGTTGCCGACTTCGCATCGGGATCAACGTTGGCGCACGGTTGTTGTAACTGCTCAGAGGTCAGATTTTTGCCCATGCGCTTCTGATCGGCTGTAGACAGCTGAGTCTCAGGTAAAAACATTCTGGGAAATAGGGGTAGAAAGCGCTCTGCATTGAGCCAAAGCACAGCCACCGCACCGCCAATCGCATGGCCAAGATGTGATATACTATGAAGTGCGCCCGTTAAGGCACTCAGAAGCATTAGACATAAATCCAGCCCAATCACTTCTAAAAGACCACAAAAACTGGACTTAAGGAATTGATCATAGGGGGTATTTGGGTCATAGTCAGACCTTTTGCCAAGATGAGATCTAAAACTAAAAGGAGATTTTCCAAGAAGCACACATTGTAGGGTCATCAAGCCCGCAATCGCGCAACTGGCCCCGCTAAAAAACACGGAACCAGCAAACAGAGGGAGTGAATAGATCGCAGCACGAGCGACATTGGTAAGCGCACCAATGACCAAAAATGCAACCATGGTTTTCACAGGACCGATGTGACGCTCAAGGTCGTCAAGAAATGACAAAGTACACATATTAAGCATAAAATGCATCACGCCGCTGTGCATGAATAAACTACTGAGCACAGTCCATGGACGCAGATTCATATAAGCTGGATTGAATGCAAGCAATTGCATGTGGACCGCAATAAACTCTTTTCCGAAATAAAAAGCACTAGCATACACCAGTGCCATGTTTAGACTGCATAAGAAAGTGATGGTGCCTATGGCAGTAAAGCGAAATTTTTTCAGCCACTGCTTACACTCAGAAAATGAGAACTTTTCAGCACTGTCAATTGCGAGAACAACAAGAAAGGCGCCCACAGCCAGTAGTACGCCTGTCGGCAAAAGGATGCCACCAAGTCGACACATAGATACAAACAAATAAACAAACCATCCAAGAGTACTCGATGGATTAGACAGAGCAAGGAGTTCAGCAAAAGAGCCCAGTTTAATATATGCGGATTTCAGAACAAAAAAGGCATAGATCCCAGCACAAGCCAGAGTGATAAGGTTAAAAAAGCGACGGACCAAGTAATCAAACATTCCATAGATTCTCATTATATAACCCTGGTATCTTACAGGAGATACAGAAAAAAGTCAAGTACAAAAAGAGGGCGGGAGAGAACAGGCAAGGATCCAAGCAATTGAAAATAGATAACAAATAGTCAATATGTGAAGCGCCGTGACAGAGGTTATGGAGAGAATAGCGATGAAAAATTCCATTAATGGTATTGTACATGGTGCAATTTCAATGTAGCTTGAAATTAGGTACACCCAAGTCTTCCCACTGCGGAAATCTGGCCAGCGACTTTGTTATAAGCTAAAGCATGAGGTAATCTGATCATATGCAAACAAATCGCACGCCACAAAGAAAAGGATCATTTTACCCCGCAACGCCGCCTAAGGGGCCCGCAGAAAATGATCTATGGGATCGATTTACCATTCTATCTAAGAAAATTGAAGCACGAGAAGGCAAATGTCATCGAATGGCTGAGGTCGTGGCAGACCACCGAACCAAGAGCACATACATTGGCCGTCTGACGAAAGCAATCACAGATGTAATAAGCAAAATCCCTGATTGTCTTTACGTTGTACTACCGTTACTGAAGCACTGTATCATTGCGTTAGCCTATTTGAGTTATGCCGCGATCACATCATACAATGCGGTGCTCAATGTCGGACTTCTGTCACTCCCCAAAATGATGCACATGTTGATCGTTCGCTTGATCAGCGGTGCCAATACCAGCATCACCATGATCGACTGGTTCATAGAGCATCATGGTGTGAGTAATCACTTTCCTTTACGAAAAGTATTGAGTTTTGAAAGGCGGTTTTTGCGCGCACCCCAACTGACATTCTGTGATGCCAATGTAGCATTGCACGATAAATTGTGCGAAGAGTTCGCCAGTTATCTATTCCTCGAACGATCTGCACGCGAGGACACACAAAAAGCCCTTCTCAATCCCCAAAAACAGGGTCTATTCAAACAGAGCATACCCAACGAATATCCTGTAGAAATCAAATATCGTATGGCGGTCGCTCGCGATGCAAGCTATGATGCACTCGTCGAGCAGCAAACGCGAATTACTAACATGATAAAAGCGTACAAATGCCTTGCTAACATGACGAAAAGAAGTGATTCAAACTTTATGGCTAAACTACACGATATTATCTGCAACAATGATGTCATGAGAACTGGAGCATTTGAGCGCAATTACACAGCAATCAATGCGCTTGGGAATCTGGCCTTCCCGGACAGTCGCAGCGGGACCCATGACGTTGCGCTATTCACGACACTGCGCTTTGCGTATTTTGCATCGCGTTATGCTGAGGCATGCATGCCCGGTGTCACAACGAAGAAGGATGAAATACTCGGTATTATGCAGTGGCAACTACAGCAATTTCTAGCCAAGCGTATTAAGAAAGAGTCAAGTCTACTCAATGCGACGCATCCAATTGGTTGGCTGGCATTCATCATTGTTTGGGGTAATGCACTTCTAGTTTGCGGGCTCCAGGTGCTTGCCAACGCGCCGATCAATCTCATTTGTCAGTGGCTACAAATGAATTGCGCATTACCATTGCGTATCTGGTTTTATTTTGTAGGCTGCCTAATGGGTGTTTCTTCAGACAGCATCAAAAACTTTTTGGTCAAAATGAATCAATTTGATTTTACGCATGAGTGGAAGAAGTGTATTTCCCGTCTACAACAAATCAAGATGTCAAAATACATTGACTGGGGTTTTCGAATCGCAATCAGTATGGCGGCAGCTATCTCCACCTGTATTTTTAGTTACTACAGTATCAAGCGCTTACTGATCGTACCATTGTGTGGGCCTGTCATGACAACACTGTGGGTCACTTTCACTGTCATCACAGCAGCAATGAATCTATACGAGCTTTCTAAGTTCTACAATCTTGAGAATCTCGATTTATTGAGAGCCATCGCAAAACCAAAGAACCATATCCATAAAGTCAAGCACGGTAAAACGCCACAAGCAGAAGTGGACTTTTTATCCGGACTCAAGCTGAAGGTCATCGGCTGGACGGGGATCTGCCTGGGTTATACAGCCAGTGGCGCACTCAATTTAGCAAGGATTCTTCCGACAGTAATCGAGAGTGTCTCCACGATTTTGGGTGGAAGCTGGACCACGTTGGCTGTACCCATCCTGATATCAGTAAGCCTAGGCGCATGGTTTGCCTTCGGTTATCTTCGGCACTTATTCTATAAAAACGTCGCCACAAACAGAACTAACAGTGATTGCAAGCCACAAGTAAGAAAAAGAATGCTCTCAGTCTTTGCGCGGAAATGTATTATTGGTGCCTCGCTACATGGCATTGGATTGGCAATGCGTTATGTCTGGCCGGGTCTCAGTTTGGCAATACAGGGTGCTTCAGTACAAATCATCCTACCAGCATGGATGCTTTTTCAGTTGGTTGATGTTCATAGAGATTTCAGAATCTACAATATTAAGAATCTTAATCGAGACAGTAGCCTCATACAAAGAGGCGAAACCCAAAAAGACTCAGATGCCAGTTTTCGTAAGATAATCCCTTCTCCACGCTCATTCATCACGTTGGCCATGTTCGTTGGCGCAATTTCAAAAAGCATGATGTACTATGCATCGATCATTAAAACCACGACAAGCCAGTTGTTGGTTGCGGCATTACCATTGGGGGTATTTCTCACAAATTATGCAAAAATGAACAGCTTGCTCGAAAGGGTATTGCAGCTCATGCAGATATCAAAATCTGCACAAGAGCATATCAAACCCTATGGCTGGCATAAAAAAGCAGTAAAGAAGGATACTAAAGCAGTACAGAAGGATACTGTGGGTGAGTTGCCTGAAAACAGATCCGAAAACAACGATCCGCAAACCCCGAGGCATGCTTATCTACGGAGGCACGTCACGCGTAGCATGTCGGTGTAATCATAAAGCCGCCGCAACAATAAGCGTGAAGAGCTTTGATTGTTGGTTCATTTATTTTTAATGAAGTATTGATTGTTGGAATAGATAGGAGTAATAATAAAGTAGTAATCACGTAAAAAATCAAAATCAGTGCATTTTGTATGAGTGAGAGGTGGCTTTGTGAGAACAAACACAACAGATGATATTTGGGATGCAACGCGTCTACTCATGTCTCGAGTCAGTAAAGAGAAAAGTAAAATAAACAAAGAACTCTCTATTGATGAGAAAGAACTCAGGGAATGGTTCAGATGGATAGTTAAGAACAGTAAAATTCTCTGCAATTATGCGGTCAACTCTTGGCCAGTTCATTGGTTCCTCTGTGGAATACAGATCATGATTGTCCTGTTTGCAGCAATATCATTAAGCGCCTCAGCAGCAGTCAACCTCACGGCATACGGTCTTCAAGGACTTGTTTACAATGCGTCGATCCTTGGTATATGGCTAATGAGCACGATCTCTTGCGCGCAGACAATGTTTGAAAATGTGTACTTCGGCATGAAGGGTATTGGCTATCTACGTTTCCAGAGGCTACGAATGATCGAAGTCAAATTATTTCGCTCACCATTCATACCAGATCCAATGTGTGCCAACAGAGATCCGCACTGTGACAAAACAAAGCCAGTGATTGAGTACTTAAATTATTATGCCTATGAAAAGAGTGCACAAAAAGCAATTAGCGATGCAGTCGTAAACAATCGCTGGATTGATGATCACCGATTGACGTCAGAGCAGATGCCCATCGAGCTTAGAGCACATATGATCCTTATGATGGTGGCGCGAACATCAGGAGATATCAATGTTAACCATAAGATTCTCTCTCGTAGCTTCATCGATCAGTACGCAGATCTGATCGGTAAGGTAGACAAGAATCAAAACTTCGAAAAAGATGTCGCTGTTGAAGATCCGTTTGTTAACGACCTATATAGAAGTGCAATTTCACCTCAAGGAAGCATAACGGTCACAGAAAACAAAGAAGATATTGGTAGCCAACAATACTATATTAAGCTTATTACAATGACTAAGCTGGCAAGAATAGCGTATTTCGCGCGAGCACACATTGAAGCTGTAACTGATACACTGGAAAGAGAGAAGAATCCAGCATGGGTGAAGTTGAATAAAAAAGATAAAGATCAGAAAATATTACAAGCATTTCGTTGGACATTGGTTCAATACATGCGCAGACAATCACAAAAAGTATCAGATGCAGTCACCGCCAACCATCCTCTGATGAAGTACTTCGTGCCCATTTTTAGTACGTCCTTTGCACTCATACCAGGTGGTTTAAGCATGCTTTCCTCATCGCCAGTGCTCACGTTCGTCAAGTACACCGGAAAAAGCTGGGAAACAATGGTGTGCGTGTGGTTCTGGTTTTGCGGTGTGACCAACTTTATGACATCAACGAAAAAAGATATTCGAAAAGTCTGTGCAAAAATCTGCAGATATATCAATCGACACCTAGTCTATCAAACCACACCTATCAAGAGAATCAACAATGAGAGTTGGTGGCCTAGCGTCACTACAGTGCTGCAGGTGCTATGTGCGGCATCAATGACAGTGGCCGCGACCATATTCATGATTCTGAATATCACAAAAGTTCTCAGCGCGCCCGGCGATGTTGGTGCACACTATGTACTGAACTTGCTATTCAACCATGTTGCACCGTGGCTGGAGCCAATATTTATCCCACTTTGTTATCTTCTTTCAGCGCTTAGCGCTTTTCTAACATACAATTACACAACAAAATATTATTCGTCTGAACGTATCCCAAAACCAAAGGTTGGATTAGACAAGCAGACAGCATTCATAGCACGCTGGTCTTACTTATTGAGGCATAACTTTGATCTTACTCGGCACCCTGTTGGCAAAATTTTGAAGATAATCGCAAGTATTGTTGCGTTGTCGCAGTCCATTGTTTTCATTGTCTCCGCAGCTAGTGTAATGGGGCCATGGCTGTTGCTGGCGATGATGCCAAGCGTATTTGCGATTTGCCTAGC
>MDTG01425768.1_pt1 | contig 14702 bp, 11 predicted proteins | sample 811421 | NCBI WGS metagenome assembly MDTG01 (sample SAMN05326645, study PRJNA326480) | marine metagenome | isolation source: seawater | place: Pacific Ocean: South East | collected 2011
CTTCTTCTTCTTTCTTCGGGAGAGCGTCTTCCTCTTCTTTCGTGGTAACGTTCGCGTTTGCGTTTGTGGCGGTGGTGGTGGTCTTCTTACCATTTTTCGTCGTCGCGGTTCTCGTCGCGGTCGCGTTGGGATTTTTCTTCTTCGTCGTCGGCGTCTTCTTCTTCTTCTTCTTCGAGTGTTGTTGATTATCGTTCGGCGCCTTTGGCTGGTCCCTCGCGAACGACGACGACGACGACGCGCCGCTCTCTCTCCTCGGCGCGTCCATCTCCGGATCCAACCGCGGATCTGCATCCGCATCCGCAATCGGCGACGACATCTCGTTCTTCTTCTTTTTCGCCGCGTTTTCCTTCTTCCTCCTTTCCGGGGAAGACTCCGGGTGGTGGTGGTCGTCCTCGAAGCCTCCTCGGCGTCGCGCCGCGACGCGCGTCGCCTTCGTCCTTCGCCTTTGCTGCCGGAGGAGACGCTTTTGTTGCACGAGACACCCAAAGCCTTCTTCCTCGAGACGCGTTTCCCCCCGGGACGACGACGACGACATCGCTTTGGCCCCGTCCAAAATCAGACGACGACTTTGGAGACGAGATCCCCCTCGCATCGCGTTGCGTCGGTTCGGGTGCATCGTCGTCGTCGTCGCCGCGACGAAAGCCGCCGCGCGGGTGCACGGCGCGGGCATCGTCGTCGAACACCGCATACTACTCGTCGTCGTTCTTCCTTCCTTCTTCCTCTCAAACCAAAAGCAGCGCTTTTTTTGGGCGCGTTTGGTCGGTGTTGGAATATCTCTCGATTGATTACACACACCCAACGGGACTCTACAGAAAACGCGATGATGATGATGATTCAAACTTGGATACGAGACACAAAGCGAGAGAGTACGCGCGGGGGAAAAAAAGAAGGATGGATGGATTATGCGTGTCCTTCTTCTTCTCGCTTGGTTTCTTCGTCGCTTTTCTCCCAACCAAAAACACCACCACGCGCTTCGATGTGGTGTGCTCGTTTTTGAGAGTAGTGCCTGTAAGAAAGAGGATGTGTATCGTTTTGTGCCTTCCCAAAGCAAAGCGTAAGACTGGAGATTAAATACACTCCACAAAAGTGTGTGTTTTTGTGTGACCAAAAAGAGGACCAAAAAAGGAAAGATTTTTATCATCGGAGATATTTTTTTTTTGACGAAACTGTTGAATACCACAAGTTTCCTAAACGTCCTATTATTTCAGAAACAGACTGTCGTCCTATTATTTCAGAAACAGACTGGAGAGCGATTGTGAATAGTCCGACATTAGATCAGTATGTTTCTGGAACAACGGAAAAGTTAGAGATAAATTTACTCTATTATCATCAGTCTCTAATAGGCTACAAATTCTTTCTATCACCTTTAAACTGATTTTAATCTACTAAAACATAGACAGAAACTCCTCTTCTTTTTTTTGGTCACGCTTTATTTAGGGTTTAGGATGATGACAAAAAAGAAAAGAGTGGACGAGAGTATAGAGTGGTACTTTGTATGGATGTATACGAGTATAGATGATGTTTTAATAACGACGACTACGTCGTATTCTCCATCGCGTCCAAACACTTGTCGTACATATCCCCGGCTTTGGCTAATTCGCCCATGTCCGTGTACACGTCTCCGAGCATACCAAAGACGGTGGAATCTTTGGCGATGAGTAAAGCGCTCTCGAGCTGCGCCGCGGCTTGGGGTAAATCGCCCGACGCTTGGTACGCCATCGCCAAACCTTTCCGCGCGGAGAGCGAATCTTCGAGGACGTCGTCGTCGCCGCCGCCGCCGCCGCTCGCGGAGGCGGCGGTTTTCACGGCTTCGAGGGCATCTTGAAATAACGCTATGGCCGCGTCGTACTCCCCACTCGCGTACGTCGATTTAGCCTTTCCGATCAACCCCATAGCTTGGCTCGTCGAGCCGCCGTCGTTCTTCTTCGCCAGCCTCTCGAAGCGCTCGTCCTCGGCGCGTTGCATGATCGCTCTCATTTGAATGTTCAATCGTTCGATTTCCAGCCTACGTTTGCGACTGAGCACGCCATTCAAACTCGCTCCGATGAGCGCTAAAAACTCCAGAGTCGCCAGTGCTGGCCAGTATTTGCGTCCAAAGAGTTGGAGTTTGGATAAGTCTTCCTCCAAGGCGGTTTTGTTGGGCGCCTTGGACACTTTGGATATCTGGACGAATTCATTCGCGCATCTTCTTTTGCTTCCACCAGGAGGTCCCGGGGTCCATCGACTGCACAAGTCCGAGGACGACGACGACGGTTTCAACGCGTCCAGAGACATCATTTTTGCTCCTCCGCGGTACTCTTCGGAGACGACGACGACGCTTCTTCTCCCATCTTCTTTTTCGCTGCTGCCTTCCGATGCCGCCGCCGACGACGAATGCATCGCCATCATCATCATCATCATTTTCTTCGACGACGACGCATTGGATGATGATGATGATGATGATTTGTGTCGTCCCGGTCGATGAGATCGCGCGCGCATCAAAACGTTGGAAACAACGCTTTTTGGTCGAAACGACGACGACGACGACGACGACTCGAACGCCATTACGGAAGAAGAACCACCACCCCGCATTCTTCTTCTTCTTCTTCTTTTATTATTACCCTCCTCCTCTTCAAAAAACAACACCAGACAAAAGAGAGAGGCGGTGGTCGTCTTCTCGCGTCGTGTTGACACAAAAGTTATTTAGGGTTTTGATGATGATGATAAACCCCAAACCCTAAACCCCGATGATGATGATGATGCTTTTGTGTCCAATTGTAACTACTTATGGAGAAGGTGTTTTTGGAGCGAAGAAGAGACGTCTTGAAGAGCGTCGGTCGATTGTTTTTTTCAAGCACACTGTTGCGACTTCAGAAAGATGATGTTCTAACACTGATGGTGTTTTGGAACGACGAGAGTGTTCATGCAGTCATTGCTTAGAGTAGCATGGAGAGAGAGAGAGAGAGAGAGGAGTATTACGCGTCGAACACCGCGACGTCTTGGCCGCCGCCGCCTCCGGTGTGCCGTCGCCGTTCCAAACCGGTCTCTTTTATTCGCTTCCTCCGTTCGAGCTCTTTCGTTCGGAACGCCAGTCGTCGTTTGTGTCGTTCGGTCTCGTCGACGGACGACGACGACGACGACGACGACGACGCGCCCGCGGGCGGTGGTCTTCTCTCGTCGTCGGGCGACGTTTCGAAGACGTCGGCGAAGACGAACGGAGAGGGAGTGCCGAGACGTCTTCTTCTCTCGCGGTGGTGTTCGAAACGCGCGGTGGTGTTCGAGTGTGCTTCCTCTTTTTCTTCGCCTTCTCTTCTCGTCTCCCGATGTTCCGCAAAAACGGCCGCCACCATTCTCTCCCTCCCGACCCGAAATCCGCTCAGTCTCTCTCTGTTCTTCTTCCTGTCTTGGTCTCGCACCAACGCGCCGAGCGGATCCGTCTCCCTCAATATCTGTGCCAACTCGCCGCTCATCTTCGACCCGTCCTCCTGCGCGTCGAGAACCTTCACCAGTAAATTTCTATAAAAGTTCACGCTTCGGTATTCAAACAGCCCGCCTAAGATGCCAGTGGCGACGCCGACGACGACGCGCGCGCGAAACACATTCGTCTTGTTCTTGAAGCCTAGCATTGTGCCATCGCTACTCGCGTACCCGAACGCGCCGGTCAGACCGCACGCGACGACAACTCTCGCGATCGCGCCGTTCACAAACTCGTTTACGGTCCTTTTCTCTTCCGCGGAAGGCTCGTAGTCGAGAACGCGCTGGCGGCGAGAGAGCTCAGCCAATGCGCGTTTGGCAACTGCCGGGGAAACGTCGGGGAGATTTTTCGTGTTTGAGAGTACATCACGTCTTCGTCTTCGCTTCTTCGATGACTCAGACGACGACGACGAAAATTGATGAGAGGATTCAAAAGAACACGACGCGACGGAGACGAAGCACCAGGAGGCGCGAGCGACGCGTCGAAGGAAACAATAATCATTGTCGCGCATTGCAATGAAGAAAAGTGTATTATGGAGTAAGCGATGGACAACTGGTATGGTACTGGTACAACAACAACTTGTATAAAATATGGTATTCTCTGCGTTTTTCTGTTCTATTGTAACACTGCACACCTAAAGAAGACAGAGAGAAAAGGAAGAAGAGAGGAACGCGTCGTCGTCAAGAGCGAAGAGTGATGATGGGTGTGTTGTGAGTACTCCTCTACCAATATGAAAATGTGCGATGCGAGACAGCGACGACGCTCTCTCGCGTTTCGAGAGCGCGCGCCGGAGAGAAACGAACGCGCAAACGCGCGTGACACGTATTCCATCAATATATTCTTTCGGAAGCCATTTTTTCCGCTCATCGTTTTTGTGAAGGGCCGCCGTTCCAAAAGGCAAAACATTTCTCAACGTCGGACGGTAATTCCAAAAAAAGTGTATCGTCACTAAGAATATATATATATATGTGCGTGTGTGTGCGCGCGCGCGCGCGCGTATAAGTTGCGTCCGCGAAGGGAAAAGAAGAGCTGAGATTAATAATAAATTGAGAACAGACGTACCTTTACTCCTTTTGCTCCCTTTGCGATGCTAATTTTACATTCATCCTTCCGCCTCGACTTCTTCCCAGGAGGTGGCGATATTACTGTTCACGGCCACGTACGAGTTTGATTTATGTTTCGGCACGAACGTCCAATCCGCTTTCGGTTTGCCCAAGAACATCTCACTGACTTTGATCCAATCTTCTACTTTATCCGATGCCAACAAGGTTTCCATCTCATCTCGACCGAAATAACGTTGCGGACGTAGGTGCATCTTCTGCACGCTCGGACTTTCCAAAAGACCAACCGGGACGTATCTGTGCGTGTAACTCATCCACTCGCACAAAAACGTTCTCGTCTTTTCGACGCCGATGGAATCGGAACCCCAATGTTCTAATCCGTAGTTACAGAACTCCGCAAAGTACTCTAAACGTTCGGAGGAAGAGACGTCGATGTGTCTTTGCTCTTTAATCTCTTGAAACAGCCACGGTTTAATAATTGCACCGCGACCGATCATGCACGTGGCGATGTTTCCAGATTCCATGTGCGCGTTGTAATCTTCGTAGGTATACACGTCGCCGTTACCGATGAGCGGGATAACGCCTTTTGAAATAGTTTTAGCTATTTTACCGCACTCATCGATGTATTCCCAATCCGCCAAACGTGAATAGCGCTGCGCGCGCGTTCGTCCGTGTAACGTCACCGCGGCAACTTTACCGAGCCAACCGGCGTTGAGCGAATCTCGAGATGTCGAAGAAGGCGCAGAGCAACACCGATTGACGATATCGTGCGCGTTCCACTGTTGCTTGCGATCGTGGTAGCCCATTCGAATTTTGATCGTCAACGGAATCTTACGCAACGATGAGCTCGCTGCGTCGATTATTTTCTCCATCTTACCGGTTTTGAGTTGCGTGAGTAAAGTTGATCCAGCGCCTTTTGCGCAGACGCCTTCGATTGGACATCCCATGTTGATGTCGATGAAGTCGCATTGGACTTCATTTTCAATCAGTTCCTGTTATTGTTTTGAAAGGCGATAAGAAGAAGAAGAAGAAGAAAAAGAAAAAGAAGAAGAAGAGTGTTAGTCAATTTTCATAGACGCGAGAAAATAATAACACGCATAAATAGTGCATCGAGCGGTCAGATAGCACTGGGAACTCACGAGCTGTAAAATAACCAGAGAATGCGAACACTCCCCGGCGCTTCCTCCTTTGCGCCTACTAGGGCTGCGGCTGCCAAAGAAGTCCCAAGATTTAATCATCACCCCGGTCGTTGCACATCGATGTATCGCGCAAAACGCACGACGAAAGAAAATGCAAAAGCTACTATAAAACGTACCACGCATCTGCCGATCAAATCGGGATATCCACCACATATTTGGACACCGAACTTATTAGTCTTACTCGATTCGCACGCGTGTCTTCGTAAAAGTGCCCACTCACGTCGATCGCCCGCTAACAAGTTCGATGCCATCGCCATCTCAGATATCGTCACATCTGCACCAAACTTCACGCACAAACGTCGAAACGGCGCGTGTCCAACCGTTGTTAACGGTGCCAAGACTAACTTTTTGTTGAAATTGATCGCGTTCTTCTCCGTTTTCTCCTCGTCCTCGTTCTCATTCTCGTTCGCGTCTTCGTTTCGTTTCTCTCTGTTCATAGCCGCAATCTTCCTCTTCTTCGTTTTAGACACGCACAATAAATCACACCGAAATTTCTCTAAATACTTCGTCGACCTTGGCAAACGATACGTCGATTCGCGTAATTCTTTCTGCAACCGGTCCTCCATGGTATTGAACTCTTCGCTGCCCTCGCTCCGTCTCCACTCGAGCAAAGTCTTCGTCTCTTTCGACGACGAACGATCGTTTTCGTGTCGTTCGTAAAAGTAACACCGAATCCCAAACGGACACTTCACGTCTTTCATCTTCTTCTCGTACGGACACTTGGCCTCAAAAAATCGCCCGGCGAGACTCCCTCCAAATCCGTCCCGTCTCGCCGACGCGTACTTCTCCACGTCGTGCACGTGTTCGCACGACGTCGATTCGTACGGGCACGCTTTCCCAACCGCCACGAACGGGCATAAATCCTGCCTCATTGCCGCGTATTTTTCTTTCTTCCTTTGCTTTTGCGACTTTGCGCCTCGTCGCAAGCCGTTTTCATTGCTTTGTAAAATCCCTCCTCTTTTCTTTAACGGTTTCTCATCAAAGTCGTCTCGCGTTCCAATTTCGCTTTGCGTTGTAAAAGCCTCCTCCTGTGTGGCAGAAGTCTTCTCGGGAACCACCAAAAACGTCTCTCGAATCGGTAAGAATCCTTCCTTCGCAAGCTTCTCGACGCGTCGTCGCTCGGACGATGACACGTTCGGCATTTCTTTCCCTCTCTCTTTTCGCCGCACGAATCGCTTTCGCACGAAACGCGCCGCCGAAAATCCCTTTTCCCGATCTAGTATCTATCTACGCGGTTTAACGACGGCCATCGAGAGACGACGAGACAAAAGGTACCTCTGAAACGGCGCATCGCGTGCAGAGGAGCCGCCAGGTGACGGGGATCGCGAGAGGTTCGATGTCGCCTTCGCAAACGTGGAGTCACTTCTTTCTTTTTGGGGGAGAATTGGAATGCGTCATTTTTTATCTAGTAGTACGTAAGAGTACGTCGTTTTGATTCAACAAATGTAACTGTTCACTGCCGTCGCTGCTGCGCTAACCATTTTTCTCTTCTCAATCGAAGGACGGCGGACACTTCGTCCTCCTCCTCCTCGTCGTCTTCGACTGCCGCCGGCTGCGCGTCTTCGCGTCGCGGGTTTTCGTCTGCGGTTGTTTCCTCTGTTTCTTCTTCGTGCGTTTCTTCAATCTCGGGGGCGTTGTTCGTCGTCGCCGGCGTCGGCGTCGAGGCGGCGGACGGCGACGCCGAGCGCGAGTGTCGAAAGGCGACTTTTTTCGTACCTCCTTCGCGTTGCAAAGAAGAGGAAGGCATCGTTGTCGCGATTTTCTCAAATTTCGTTTCGAGAGGAGGAGCAGTTTTTGAGTGCTGCTGTTGCTGCTGGTCGAGCTTTTGCATCAGTTCGTTCACTTTTCGTTCCAACGCCAAGATTTTCTCGTTCGCGCGAGCGTCGTTTTCCATTTGCGCTTGACGACGGTTGTACTCTTTTTCGTACTGTTCTGGGGTGAGCGGCATTGGTTGTTGGTGTTGCGAATCGTTCGGAAACGGGAAGTAGCTACTAGCACCACCGCCGTTGATGTTCGTTCCCGGAGGGAGCAAACCAATCGGCGCGACGCTCATGAACGCCATTTGCGCTTGTTGCGCGGCAGCCGCAACGGCAGCGGCGGCGGCATGCGCCATGCGACGCGCGGATATGTCTTCGTCAGACAATGATGATTCGTCGTTCGCGATGTTTGTCGCCGCGGCGGTGATGCCGGCATGGTAGGACGCGTTGATGGCGGCGGTACCAGGCGTCCACCACTCGCCGCCCGGGTTGAGATTTGCCGAAGGCGAAGGCGCGATTGGCGTCGTCATAGCCGGCGGCGGCGTCGCTCTCGTTTCTTCATCATCTTGTTGTTGTTGTTGTTGTTGTACAAATCTCGGTGACGGTGGCGTGTGCGCTGGAGTAGGCGTTGAAGCCGCTGCGGCGGCAGGGGTCGCCCTCGTCGGTTCCCTCGAAGTCGAAGGGGTAGTAGTAGTAGTTGTTGTTGTAGGTTGTTGTTGTTGTTCGTCACCCAGACGACGTGTGAGATGTTCTAATCTCTGCTCTCGAATGCGTTGCGCTTCTGGGTCCGCTTCTGTTGTGGTCGTCGTCATGGACGCCGACGAAGGATGAGCATCTGTTCCTCCTCCTTCGCTCGCCGTTGCCCCAACACCACCACTCTCTTCCCTCTCACTTCTCGCTCTCTCCTCTCTCGCTCTCCTCGCCTCTGCCGTCTGCGCGTCTAACCTCGCTTGTACTTCCGGTGCTATGTACCCCGGCTGTAATTCTGGCGGCAACCTTTGCCACTGCCCTTCCTCTCTCTCTCTCTGTCTTCTCTCCAACTCCCTGTCTTCCTCCGGCAACACCGATGCCCGACACGTCGGACACGCCTGTTGTCTCTCTAACCACGATCTCAAACAGTGCAAATGAAATGAATGCGAACACGGCAATTTCTTCGCGCGCATTTGCTTCGGTATTGGCGTTTGACTCCCGTCCGCGTGTGTCTGGCACATTTTCATCTTCTCTCTGCACACGACGCACGTGTCTTCGCCGCCTTGCGCTAAATCCAAATCCTCCGCAGTCGCATCCGGAAATCTCGAATCTAAGTTCGCCGTCACTCTTCTGTACCTCAAAAACGCTGCCACTCGATCTTTAAACTGTCTAATCGTCACGTACACGTCCCTCAACAAATGTATCGGTAACCCGTAATACGCGAATATGATGGAAAAAAACGCCACGTACACGCACAAGTGCACCAAATCCGCGCACAACTCTAAATAAAACACAAACGCGCCTTTTCCTTGCCAATTCCCGTCCGTAGCGCGATCTACTAACGTCACGAAATACTTTGCAAATCCAACGCACATTTTGCTCGCCAGAATAACGTGCTCGAACCCAAACAAAAGCACCACCGACGGTCCTTTCTCGACGACGCGTTCGATCGCAAACTTCACGAAAGCCACGTCCACGAACAGCAAACACACCATGAAGCTTAAAATCCTCATCCGGTCGATCGTTCGTACTCTCGGTGCCGTCTCCATGTGTTCCGCTCGGTCTTTACACAGCCCGTGAAACGCTTTCAAGAATAACAAGCTGGCGAATAACGACACGAATCTCAAATTGAACTCCTCTCGGAAGATGGTCATCGCCAGACACGTCTCCATGACTGCCTCTCGCGTCCGGTCCTGCAAACGCTCCACTTCGCTCTCTCTCAGCGTCCCCAAAAACAGACGCTTGATCCCTTTCGCCATGGTAAACGCCAACGCGAACGCGACGTTCGCCAACGCCACGACGCTGATTTTCGACGTCGAGAGATACAACATCGCGCTGAAATACTGCTCGCGCGTGAGTAACGCGTGGACGACGATCAGGGACGCGACGACGATGGACGTCGTCACGTACGAGAAGGACCGGGTAAACACGCCGCCGCCGCCGCCGCCGCGCACCATGATGGCAAATTTGGTGGTGTTGGTCTCGCGTGAGTATTATTGTGGCGCTTTTCGAAAGAATTCGAAGGAGATCTGCAAGTCGTTTTCTATAAAACCCTAAACTCGAGTATGTGTTTTTTTGGTTACAAAATGGGAAGGACTTTTTGTACACAACATACAGAGCGGAAAGACGGAGAGAGAGAGAGAGACGGAGAGAGAGAGACGCGATTCGATGTGAAGATGACACGTAGTAGTAGTATACGTGCGATGCAAAACTTTTCTTTCTTGTTTTCGTGTGATAACACCAACAAACGACTGTGTACTTCTATTCTCGAGGAAGACGTTCCTTTGAGCGTCTCGCCGTCTTCAACGCGGCTTTGGCTCGTTTCAAATTCTCCTCGACGCGCTTCAATTGGTCTTCGACGGAGCGTTTACGCTCTCGCTCTTTCATAGATTTACCGGCACCGTTGGAAAATTTCGTGGCTAAAAGTTGGAGGAGCTGATCGCGTTCGGAGGAAAGAAGGGTGATGTTTTTTTCGTGTTGCGCGACGACGAGGAGGTTGGACGCGAGGAGGTCGGCCGAGGTGGCGTAAGGAGGGGCAGTGTCCACTTCCTTTTTCTTGGCGGAGAGAGAGGCATTTCGTCGAGAGACGAGGGGAGGTCGCGTGATGTTGGTAGCGTCCTCGGTTTCGTCGCGAAACCAGGACCAGGATGGAGATTGAAGTCGGACGGCGTTGGTTCTCGTGCCGGCGGCGATGTTTGATGTTGACGTCGTCGTCGTCGTCGCAATCGGTATTTCCGTTTCTTCTTCTTGTTCTTCTTCTTCCTCTTTTTTTCCTTCTTTCTCTTCTGTTTCTCGTCGAGAAGCGACGAGCTGAGGATACCTTTTCACCGGACTACTCCTCACAATTTCCGAAATCGATCTCCCGGACCGTTCGTTCATCGAGACAATCTGTTCCATTCTCTCTTCCATCTCAGCCGCAGCCGTTCTCAATCGAGCGTTTTCTCTCTCCAACTTTCTCGAATTCGCGCGCATCGTCAACGCGTGCTCCCTAGCCTCGTTCTTTTTCCTGTCCGCCTCTTTCGCCATCTTTACAAACTCTTCTACCTCTCTTTCCCTTTCCCTCAACAAACAAATCGCTTCTCGCACGTCTAATTTCATCCTCTCCTCCTTCGCTTTTGCCTCCGCCGCGCGCTCGTCGCCTTCCATTCGTTTCCGTCGGTCCAACGTGCACACTCTTTGCAATTCCTTCACGGACTCTTCCATTCGTTTCAGTTTCTCTCGTAACTTTTCATTCTCTCGTTCACATCTCGCCGCTTGCGCGGATTCTCTCTCCGCATCCGCCAAAGCGTCCGCGGTTCTCAACTCACACGCTCGCAGTTGCGACGCGAGAGACTCCACCAATACCGTCGACGCCGCTTTCGACGAGGACGACGAAAAAGGACTTTTGTTCCTCGCCGTCGACATCGGCGTCATCGCGACTGCTGTTCGACGATTCCTACTATTCGTCTCCGCTTTCTCGTGGCTCCCCAACCTCTCGTCTTCTTCTTCTTCTTCTTCTTCTTCTTCTTCTTCTTCAAAATCCACCCGTCGCTCTTCTCTCAAAAACGCCGGTTCCGCGAACGCTCGCGGCAACGGAAACGGTGCCGGTTTTGCTTCCACGTTGGGGTCCTCGAACGTGCTGTACGCGCCTGCCCAGGATTTCAGTTTTCTCCCTCTTCTCCCGTCAAAGTCGATTCTTCTTTTGTCCTCAACACACTCCTCCTCCTCCTCCTCTTCCGATGATGTTTTGCCGGTCGTCGCGCGGTCGAAACTCTCTTCTTCTTCTTCTTCGTCGTCGTCGTCCATATTTGTATCATCATCAATTAATCGCGCTCGCTGTCGCATCATCTCCCGTCGCGTTCGTCGCGCGATGTCCAGCGCATCTTCGAACGCCTCGTCGTCGTCGTCGTAAAAGTCGTTTTCCGACCTTTTGTCCTCGCGATAATAATACGAGTACCGTTCGTCGACCATGATGATGGCATATATCAGAGCGTGGTGTCTCTTCTTCTTCTTCCAATTGGACCGTTGTTGTTAACAAAAATGGACGAAAGAGGAGAGACGCAGAGAGCGACTTCTTTTGCGGCGGTTCGTTGTAAAAATCCTCGATAAAATACGATCTCGCGTGGCGGCGGAGATGTCCCTCTCTTCGTTCGACGATGCGTGTAGTATAGAGTGCGTTGTCGTCGTTGGTGCGCTGTTCTTCTTCTCCCTCTCTTTTTGTCCCGTCTTTTTTCGATTGGAAAAAACGCTCCTGTTTTGGTGCGAAAAATCTTCGTTATTATTGAGTGCACATCATGCGCACGCGAGAGAAGAGAGAGAGAGAGACTCGATGACGACGCTAAAAAAACCCAAAATGGCCGTCGTCGTCGTCGTCGGCGCGACGTGGTGCGTCGTCCTCGCGGCGGTCGACGACTTTTTTTCGACGACGCACAACACCAATACTAATAGAAAACTGCTTCAATTACAGAGCGAAAATCATCATCGTCGTCGTCGATATTATTCTCCGACCGACGACGACAAAACGCTCCTCTTTCCGGCGCTGAACAGCAACCCGAGCGTCGGGTCGAACGTGATGTCCATCGAGGAGGACGACGAGTACGACGAAAACGCGTATAATAATAAAAAAGAAGAAGAAGAAGAAGAAGAATTTGGAGGACGAGATGGCTCGAAAAGGAGTATGGTTTTGGCACCATCTGTACCACCTGTACTGAGAACGAAACCATCGAAAGGGACAACGGCGACCACCACGGCGACCACCACCCGACCGGACGACGCGTACGTGACCCTCCGCGACGGTTCGAGAAAGAAAACCACGTTTTGGTACGAAGCGGCGAGACGCATAGGGAGGGACGAACGCGTGCGACGGTTTAGCGCCGCGTCGGCGAAGCTGGGAATGCGCACGGGGAAGGGGTTGGCGAATTCGCACAGGAAGGCGAAGGATACGTTGAGAAAGACAAAGATGATGCGAGACGCGAGCGATAGACAAGTGAATCAAGCGATGTTGGGGATACTGACGGTCATTTTAGTCGTTTGGATGGTATTTGGGATGTTTGTGATTGTTCCCGCGCGCGAAAGACGACGAAGAGAATGGGCGGAGAAAGTAGAGTCGTGATGATGAGAGTGTTTTTTTTGTAAAAACAATAATAATATTATTTAAAAACCTTTATCATCAATGGTATACTATGTACCGTAGGTTCCACACTGTGAGAGTAGTCACATACCTCACACTCCTCGTCTCCAACAAATCTAATAATCTAAACTAATCTGCGTGTACGGAAGCGGCGAACGCGCAGTACAGAGCAGCCGGGTGCACGTCGAACGCGGCGTTCTCGCCGAGCAGCGTCCACTTCGAGGTGTCGTCGACGAACTCGCCGTAGGTTGTTGTTGTTGTTGTTGTTACTTTTTTCGCGTTCGTTTCGGTCGCCGAACTGTTGTCGTTTTCTCCTCCTCCTCCTTTCGCAGAGCGATTATTTTCTTTCCTCTCGTCCGCTAAAATTCCTTCGGCGGTTGCCGTGAGTTTTTCGAGAACTCGAATCAATTTCTTTCTGTCGTTTTCTACATCGGTGTCGCTTCTCGCCAGTATCGAGGCGGTTCGTTTCCTTTTCGCATCGCCGGCGTCCTTCCCGCCGCCCACGAAATCTAACATCCTCACCTCGACGTAGCTTCCGCACACCATCCTCGACCCAGCTCTCGCGTCTTCCACCCGTCCTATCCTTACCGCGTACCGTTGCTTCACGCACTTTTCTTCGCTCACCTTTTCCTCGTCGTCGACGCACGCGATTTCAGCACACACGAACCGCCGCGCGCATCGCACCTCGTGGTAGCGACACCCGCTGTCTTTCACGTACGCCTCCGGGTCCACGTCCTTCAGTTCCCGCAGTTCAAAGTCCTTCGTTTTTACGAAGATGTATTTCTCGCTCCTCTTCTTCGAAAATGTTTTTCTTCTTCTTCTTTTGTTGTCGTCGTCGTCGTCGTCGTGTTGTGTGTTCTTCTCCTCGTCGTGGTGGTTTTCGTCGTCGTCGCGTGATAATACTCTTTTCGAACGGTCCATCCACGTCGTCGCCGTCCGTCGCGCGTCTTCGTCCTCTTCGTCGTCGTGGTCGTCTTCTTCTTTCTGTTTTTGGACCATTTCCACCACGTAAAATGCCTCTTCGATGCGTTCTTTTTCTTCGGTCGTGAGCGCGACGGCGAACGGGCCGGTTCGTTTCGGTTCGTTTCTTTTGTACAGTCGGACGATCGCGCGTTCTTTTTCCTCCTCTTCTTCCTCCTCGATGATGATTTCCTCTTCTTTTTCGCCTCCTGTTGTTATTGTTAAGGCGTCGTCGTCGTTAAAGGTGTTCCTTCTGTCGACGCGACGGCGCACGCGTCGATTGAATTCGATGCTGCTCATCAACGCACGATGAGTCGTCGTCGCATCATCATCATCATCATTCGCTTTGACGACGACGTCTTTAAAGGTGGTGGGCCTCCTCCAGTGCGCGATCATCTCAAACAACAAAACCGTCAAAGTCGTCGTCCTTCTTCTGCGCTCTCGTTCCGAAGAAGAGTGTGTACTACTACAAAGCGCTCAAACGTGAGCAAAGTAATGAATGACTCAGGACGTAGTACGTGGTACTCGACTGCTGTAGTAGAGAGTCTTCACTACGTACTCAGAGGAGTGAATGAGTAAGGAGCAGTACTATATTGCAAAGAGTACGAGTCTTCTTCTTAGAAGTACGTGGAGTAGAGTCGTGACTCTATATAAAAGCGGTGTTCTTTTGAAAGAGGAGAGAGAGAGAGAGAGAGAGAGAGAGAGAGAGAGAGAGAGAGAGAGGTTTGACTATAGAATAGAATTAATTAATTAGTTACCAGTACGTAGTCAAACAGAGAGATGATAAAATGTAAGTATAAAAACGATATATCTAGACTCGTAACCGATATATGTATCGAATCTATATATATAGTCTTTAGATGAAGTTTTAATAATCTATACAGTATAATATATATATATAGAGAGAGAGAGAGGACACAGACACCACCACCTCTTCCTTTTAGGGTTTAGTGTTTTATAATACCCTAAACA
>MDTG01108799.1_pt1 | contig 14701 bp, 10 predicted proteins | sample 811421 | NCBI WGS metagenome assembly MDTG01 (sample SAMN05326645, study PRJNA326480) | marine metagenome | isolation source: seawater | place: Pacific Ocean: South East | collected 2011
AGACGCATGTATTGCAGATGGAGATATGGTTTTGATGGAGCCAATTACAGATTCATATTCTCTTAGAAACGGAACTATTGTAAGTGCATTGGTTCCAGGTTTGGGAACAACTTTAAAGTATTTTGTTAAAAGAGGAGGAAAAATATTTCTTGAAGCTGCAAATTCAGCATATGAACCAATTGAGTTAAATTTAGAAGAAGTTGTTATTCAGGGTAAACTTTTAGCAGTTTGGAGAAAAGCATAACTCCTCAATTAATATTAAAATTTATTCTTAGTTTAAATAATTGTCCTTAATTATTCTTTCGTAGCAAAAATTAAATAATTTTTTAAATAAGTTCAAATTAATATAAAATCATTTAGAGAAAATATAAAGTAAAAGAATTTTAATTTGAATACAAGAAAATCAGATAATTTCAATAATGCTGAGGCCCAAGTCAAGAGCTTTTACAATGAACTAGGTTGGAAGAGTTCTGGTGATAGTAATTTTAAAGATGCGGTTCTTTACGAAGATTTAAGAAACTGTGCAATTCAATACGTTAATAAGTGCCGTCTTAAACTTTTGGACTATATACCAAAAAAAGGAAATTCTATGCTAGACATGGCATCTGGACCAATTCAATATCAAGAATATTTAAAATATTCAGAGAATTTTAATCATAGATATTGTGTTGATCTTTCTAAGGATGCTTTAGATTCAGCCCAAATTAAAATAGGAGAAAAGGGTAAATTTTTCTTAGGTAGTTTTTTTGATATCCATTTTGAAGAAAACTTCTTTGATTGTTCTATTAGTTTGCATACGATTTATCATATGCATAAAAATTCTCAAGCGCAAGCTATTAAGAAATTGATAAAAGTAACCAAAAATAATGCACCTATTATCATTATCTATGAAAATCCTTATTCTATAGACAGATTAATTACTTCTCCAATTAAATTATTTAAGTTATTTTTAACTTTATGTAATTTCTTTTCTTTAAAGAAATATAAAAAACCTTATTTCTGGGCTCACTCTATTAAATGGTGGAATCAATTTGAAGGTTCTTGTCGTCTTGATATTGTTCCATGGAGGAGCTTTAGTTCGCAAATACAAAAGATCTTCTTCCCTGATAACATCTTAGGAGTAAAAATGTTTAAATATTTGTGGTTTTTGGAGAATAAATTTCCTAATTTTTTTAAATATTTAGCTCGTTATAATATGATTATTCTTTATAAAAAGTAATTTGAGATTTTCTTAAGAGTATATTAAATAAAATTTCTCAAAATTCATTTTATTAATTATTGATCAAAAATATATATTTCTAGTTTTATAGTTTTTTTGATTGGTATAATTATCAAAAACAGAGTATTGAAAGTTAATGAGTATTCCTTTTTAAAGGAAGTTTCTAAAATTTGTATTACAGGTGGAAGTGGATTTATTGGTTCTAATTTAATTAGAATTGTAAAAAATATTTCTAAAGCAACAGAGATATTAAATCTTGATATTAGACCTCCAAAAAATGAATCACAAAAATATCTTTGGAAATATTGTGATTTAAATAATGAAAAAGAGTTGTTTGATTATATAAAAAGTTTCGAGCCTAACTATATTATTCATTTAGCAGCAGAAGCCACAACCTTTGGTAAAACGCTTAATGATTATAAAACAAATATTGATGGCGTTAAAAATTTAATAAATGTTGTTAAGACTCTTTCTGAAAAAGTATCTATAATTTTTGTATCATCTCAGCATGTTAAAAAACCTGGAACTTTCAATAACTCTAATATTAATGAATATAATCCATTGGGTTTATATGGACAAAGTAAAGTCATAACAGAGGAATTAGTAAAAAAGGCAAAATTAAAGCAAAATTGGTTTATTGTTAGGCCTACCTTAGTGTGGGGCCCTGGTAATCTAATTATGGCTGAATCTATATTCAAGTACATACATAAGGATATTTATTATCATCCAAAAAATGACAATACTGTTAGATCTTATGGATATGTTGATAATGTTTGTTATCAAATGTTGAAACTATGTTCTATTAAGCCTGAGTCACTTGATACAAGAATTTTATATGTAGCTGACGGAAACATCTTGCAAAAAGAATGGATTTATCTCGCCTGCAAATTAATGGATAGAGGAGAAACAAAAACGGTTCCAAAATTTATAATCGAAGCAGGTTCATATATTGGTGATTTTATTAAATATTTTTATCCTAAATTCCCTTTATATAAAGAGAGATATTTTAATCTAACGACTTCAAATCCAGTTTCATTATCAAGTACATTCTCACTATTAGGCAAGCCAAGGATTGGCTTATATAAAGCAATGGTTAAGACTACTTGTTGGATTAAAGATTATTATGACGAAAAAAAATGAATTTACTATTTATTATAAAATCATACAATCAAACTAAAGGTGGATCTGTATTCGCTCCAATAATAATTAGAGATGTTATTTCAGAATTCAAAGAGATAAATATTGATACTTTGTTTTTCGAAGAAAAAAGTTTGTGGAAGATAATATTTAACTTCAAATTACATGAACCAAAATATAAAAAAATTAATAGCAAATCAAATTTAATTAAGGTTGATTCTTTTATTCAATTATTAATATGGTTATTTAAAAATAAAAAAAACTATAATTTATTTGTTTTACATGGGCTTTGGTCATATATCTATTTTATCTGTTCTTTGTTTTTTTCTATACAAAGAAAACCCTTTTGCTTTCATCCACATGGCTCATTAGATCCATTTGATATTTATAAAAAAGGAAAATTAAAAAAGAATCTTGTTGGGTTCTTTTTTTATAAATTTATCTTCAATTACTCATCAGGAATAATTTTTACCACTTTATTAGAATCTCTTAGATCAACAACCTTCGGATCTAAGGCACCAAAATATATTGCAAGTCTTACAAGTCCTTCTAAGACTATAAATAAACAACTAAAATCTGAACAAATTAATATTATTAAGTCTAAACTTAATATCAAAAAAAATAAAAAGATCCTACTTTTTTTATCTAGGATTGACTCAAAAAAAGGACTTGATATATTATTAAGAGCTTTATTTTTAATTAATGCAGATAATAAATCTGTGTTTTTATTAATTGCAGGTGTTGGAGAAATTAAATATATCAATTATATTAATAGTCTTATAAAACGTCTTGAGTTAAATTCAGATGTAATATTTCTAGGTCATATAAATGAGGCAAAAAAGTCAGAAATAATGCAAATATCTGATTTATTTGTATTACCATCCTTGAACGAAAATTTCGGAATTGCTGTAGTTGAATCTTTACAAAATAGATTGCCAGTGGTAATCACTAAAGATGTTTTTATACATCATCCAATAATAAAAGAAAAAGCAGGATATTTATGTAATAGAGATCCTAATCAATTATCAAAATTAATTGAAGATATAATTTTTGAAAAAATTAATAAAGATTCTAATATTTATTTAAATTGCTTTAATAGAAATTTTTCAAGAGAAAAATGTGCTGAAGAACATTTCAAAGCATATTTACAAATGATAAGAAATTATGAAAAGTAAATTTATGCTATTGATAAGTCTATTAAAGAATAACTTTTTGCATCTTTGTAAAAGAATGTTTAATTGTACAAATTATTAGCTTATGCATTACTTTGGCGATTAATTTAAAAAAGATAAGGCCTTCTTTTATTATTCATAAGTTCTTAAAAAGATTTATAAAATCAATTAGCTTTTTGATTATGGATCTAATAAAGATCAGTTTGTGATTCTTATCTATCTGTAATTTAAAATTAAATTTTATTTTTCTTTTGGACTAATATTTTTTCCCAAAAGCATTAAATAACTCACTTTTAGAAATAAAAAAATTAATTCAATTTGGTTGCTATAAGATCATAGTTTAACTCTTATTATTTAAAAAATGCTTATTTTCAGATATTCTTTTTAAGTTTTATCTTTTTTTGATAGAAATAAATTTGGATAATCCAAAATGCAATTTTGAATTTAAAATTTACTATTTAAATTTTTTACGTTTCACTTTTAATTCAATTGCCTTGTTTTTTATTCGATAGAACGTCTTTGAAAAATTTTTCTCCATGAAGAAAATTATTTTATTTCTAGTCTTTCTCAAATCTTTTGGTCGAAATAAATAAAATGCAAATTTTTTATCATACTTTAATTTTCTTGAGATGTTTCTAAAAACCTGAAATTTTGATGAGGATTTAATAACATGGAAGGTAATTGAGGACCTTGAATTGGATTCACTTTGGGAAGCCAAAGAGCCATGAATTGTTAACGAATTCCATAATAAAATGTCACCTTTATCTAATTTTGGAGCTTTAATTTCTAAATTATTTTCTTTAATTATATTTACAATACTTTGAATATAAGCATTGTGATTAGAAGTAATTATATTTGAAAGGTCCATTTTGGCGTAGTCAAATAGATGACTTTTAGGACAAATAAAGAACCTACCTGCATCAACTTTAATATCTTCTAATGCCAACCAACCTGCTATCATTGTGCCTGTCTCTTCATCATCTAAATAATAACTATCTTGATGCTCCCATGTTACTGAATTTCCTTCAAAATACATTGATTGTACGATGGCAGGTGTATCTCCAATCAAATAACTTACAAAGTTAGCTAGTTTTTTATTTGAAGCTATGATTTTTTCAAAATTTGATCTTAATTTAAAAAAATACTTTGGATCTAGACTCTGAAGATTAAGTATAGGGTTCATTACCCAATTTTGATTATTAAAAAAGTTTTTTTCTAATTTAGCACTAGCTTGTCTATACATAAATCCTTTAAAAGGTTTAACTTCTTGATCCCAAGATTTGACAAATAAATCACAATTTTCTATAGAAGTTATCTTTTTTAAAATAATATAACCATTCTCTTCATAAAATTTTTTTGCTTTATATGAATCATCAACTAATTTAAATTTTGGAGAACTATCTTCTTCATTATTTTCTGGGACTTTGCAATAAAGACCATTTTTTGTGTATTGATCTAAGGACAATGTTTTAAATAAAAAATAATTCTATATTAAAAAAAAAAAAAATTTATTTAAATATTATATTTTGATGCATTTATATTTTTCAAAATATTTCAAAAACAGATTTAATATATTTAATAATTTTTTTTAGTCTAAAAATTATTTAAGTAAAATAAGTCAATTAGATAAACTTCTTTGGGTTATATCTCCAATAAATATAAAATTTTAATTGATTTATATATTTAAAAATCTCATTCATTTATTAATAAAATTCTCCATAAGGATTTATCACTTAACAAAAATCTGTTTTTAATTTTTACTAAATCACTTTTACTTACCAATTTTAGAACACATACAAGCAATACAAGATCATTATTCTTAATTTCGCTTATTTTAGATATGATCCTATATTTTTTGCCTTCAATAGATAATAAATTTAATAGATTTTGAATTTGGTATTCAGAAACTTCTGGAGTTTTAATAAATACATAGTTAGTATTATCTTTTTTTAGTAATATTTCATTTAAGAAAATATCTTTTGAATTGATTATAAATTTTTTATTTATTAGATCAATTTCTTCTATTATTTTTGTATCTAATAATTGTTCTATTTTTTCTTTTTCAAAAATTAATTCCGATTTAATTTCCTTTAAAAAAGAAATAATTAACGATGTAATTAAACCTAAAATTAATCCAATAAAAGCAATAAGTTTTCTTTGAGGCCCTACAGGGATGGGATTAAGAGTTGGTGATGAAATTAATTCCCATGGTTCTTGCATTTTTGCTTGCTGTAATTTAATTTCTCTATACCTATTTTCAAGTTCAACAAAGATAGTCTCATTCCTGGAAGCTTCTCTTACAAGATTTTTATAATTTAGAAAAACTTCTTTTGGACTTTTTGCAGTATTTACTAATTTAGTATTACGTTTCTTTTGCAAATTTAAAAATGTTAAAAAACTTTTTTTGTATGAATCAAGTAAAATTTTCTTTTTCTCTTCTAATCGTAAAATAGCCTTGTCTTTTTCTTTATATTTAGATTTTAAATCATTTAAAGATTTATTAATATTATCGATTTCTCCCAATGAATTATCGTAATTGGGGAATTGCATCATTATAAATCGTAATTCGTTAGCATCTAGTTCGTTATTTTGGATTTCATTTATTATGTTATTGATTTTTTGTAAATCAGTAGATAAATCAAGTCTAAATTGTTCATAAAGGGCGTTAGGTTGATTCATTGTTATTTCAAAATCTTCCAAACCGTTATCTATTGCATACTCTTGAGCTCTTCTTAAAGAATTAGCACTTTTATCTTTAAAAATTTGAATTTGATTTTGTAAATAATTTTGTGTTAAACCCAACTCTTTCTTTTTCTTTGAAACTGAATATTTTTGATAAGTTTCTGATATCTTTTGTAAAACAGGAATTATTAAACTTTTATCCGTATCAATATAATTGATATTCAATACTGAAGTATCCTCAATTAATCCAATTTTTAGACTAGAGTTTCTCCAATTTGAAAATGTTTGATTATTTTTAGTTGATTTATTTTTTTTCTCATTGACATAGCTAAATGTTTTTAAAAGTGTTGATGGACTCTCTAATATTGCAATTTCTGTTTTTAAATTATTTGGTTGTTTAAAAAAACTTAACCCATTTAATGATCCTATCAATGGGGAACTATTTCTTGCTAAAGAAGATAATTTATTATTGCTATTTTGAATATTTGCGGATAAAACTATATCAAAACTACCCTGCCAAATTCTTTTTTTACTAATAGCGTAAAAACAAGAAATAATAAAAATTAAGGAGGTTATAGAACCGATTAATAATTTATTTCTTATTAAATGGTTCCATAAAAAAATTAAATTTATCTCTTCCTCAGAAGTATTATAGTTATTTTGCATTTATATATAATTTATTGATTTTATACTGGCCATAGCTCTTAATTAACTTATCTAATTAATTCCTATTTATATTAATAATTATAGCAAAAACTTATACAAAGACTTATTTAATCAAAAATAAGTTGATCACAAGTCGCAACTATACTTTCGTTGAACAATATTTTCTTAATTTCTCTGATAAAGTAATATCCTTTCATAGTTTAACCTGAAATTTATTACCAGGTATTGATCTGAAATCCATTACTAACCATACTGGCACAAATTTTTGCAACAATTTTTGGGGCATAATTTTATTCAATTTTTTTTGCATACTACCCACATATGAGAACTAAGATTATTTTCAGAAACCTATTTCTGTAAATAATCTTTTTGAATTTGATTTGATTGATTTATGTAAGTTTTTAGAAATCTATCTTTTTATGGAAGCATTTTTTGAAAGCATTACAGAATCTACTGAATATGATAATCTATTTGGTCAAATAATTTCTTTATTTAGGTCTATTTTATTACTAAAAATCTTATCCACATTATTAGAGTGACTTATAACTATTAATGTTAGATCTTTCATATTGATTAAATTTTGAAAAATTTTTAATTCAATTTCTTTCTCTAAACCAGTTGTTGATTCATCCATAATCAGTAAAGAGGGATTTAATGTAAGGGAATTACCGATAGCAATTCTTTGTAATTGTCCTCCACTTAAAGAACTGCCGTCTTCAAATATATATTCAAAATATTTATTTGGCAATGTTTGAATAAATTTATCTATTTGGACAGTCTTTGCAAGTTTTTTTGCCTTTTCAGTTGCCTTAATTTCTTCTTCCTTGGATATATATCTACCATTAAGTAGATCAATTATTCTTCCACTTTTTAAAAAAGGTTTTTGCTTAACATATCCGATTTGCCTTCTCCAATCACTTAAAGAAATTTTTTCTCCTAAAAGGTAATTATCAATAATTATATCTCCAAAATCAGGCTTTATTAAACTCATCAGTATTTCAACCAATGTACTTTTCCCCGATCCACTATTACCTTTAATAAGAATCTTTTCTCCTTTTTTAATCTTTAAATTAAATTTATTAAAAATAATTTTATTAGTATCATAAGCTTGTTTAATATTTCTTAATTCAACAAAATAATTAAAATGATTAATGTCTTTCTGTAGGGATAATTCAATTCTATTTTTCTCTAAATTATTAGATAAGATTTTTTTTACACTGAAAACTGATGGAATAGTTGAATTTATAGAACTCCAGGATTGATAAATAGTATTAATTGAGGGTAATAATTTTTGCATTCCAAAAACTAACGTTCCTAATGTTCCAATTAAGATTGAACTATTAGTTTCATCTGAGTTATTAAAAAATGCATATAAAACGGCAAAACAGGAGAAGGCAGATATACCAATGCCCTCAATTATAAATCTTGGCAGTATAATATAATTTCTCATTCTAGCGATAGAGTTTCTTTGAGCCTTATCAAATTTATGAAAATCATTGATAATTAAGTTATCTTTGTAATTTATGATTGTATTTTCAATGTTTCTTGTGACTTCATGAATAATATTGGACACCTTATCTAGTGATTCTTTTTGTATCTGTCCGTCCCTTAAAATCTTAGATTTGTATATTTTGGCGATTGAATAATATCCAATAACTACGCAGATAAATGTGCCAATTGAAATTATTGGACTTTTATAAATTATGAAAGAAGATATAAAAATGCAACTAAAAAAAGATACACAAAGTTCTAAAAAGTAAATTAAAAAACTTACAGATCTTGTTAGATGATGTGTGAACGTATTTAAGACTTCAGATATAGTTCTAGTTTTATGGCTTTTATAATTTTGGGAGAGAAAATTACCTAATACTTTTTTACCTATAGATTGTCCTATATCAGAAGAGATGAAGTGGCCATAACTAATAACTTTAACTTTTAAGATCGCTGTAATTAAAAGTAGAAAAATAAAAATTGATCCCAAAAATAAAATAATATTAGAAGAATCTAAATTGGCAAATTTTAATAAAGAAATTTCAGAATCATTATTTATTAATGATATTAAAGGTTGGATGGTGAATAAACATAATAGTTCTAAAAATGCAACACCTAAGGAAAAGATAAACAGCTTAATAATTTTTTTCTTATCTTTTTTTGTGAGCCAAGTATAAAAAATAAATAAAACTTCTATTAATTTATATTTTTTCATTTTAAATTTATGATTAAATTTTTAAGATAAAATTGATTAATTAATTTAAAATCACAAAAATCTATATAAATTCTTTAAAGATTTATACTAACTATAATTTACGAAAAGTTTATTATTAATTTAAATTTACAAAATTTTAGAAATCTAATTTTTCATAAAATAATTTTATCAAAAATTTTATTTTCAATATTTTTTCTTGAAAAATATCTTCTTATTTTTAAAGATATCTTTTTGATTTGTTTAGACTCTGAAAGCCATAAATCTTTTGATTTATTGAGTAACTCTACGAGCTCAAGATTAGATTTATAAAAGTATGTTTTTGGAATATTAAGAGAAGGTTCCTTTACAAATGAATAGTGTGAAAATAAAGGTAAAGCTCCTGAAGCTAGTATCTCAATATTTTTACAAGGGAAAATAAAGCTATTATTTTTTACTTTTAAATGGGGATTGACAACTATATCAGCTTTCGAATAAGCCTTATATAATTCACTATCATTTACAATTCCGAAAAATTTGATAGATTTGATATTTTTATATTTACTTTTTATTTCTTCAGAGTTAGATCCATACAAGTGAAGAATTGATTTCTTTAAGTCTGACTTTAAAAAGGCCTCTATTAAATTGAAAATACCTTTTTCTTTGAGAAAGGAACCTGCATACATAATTATTAAATTTTCTGAGGAAAAGGGTTCTTTTCTTTTTTTCATAATATCTAAATAATTTTCAGATAAAGAAGGTGGATAAATATATGATGGGCAATTAAATTTATATTCTTTATATGCTCTATCGAGCATGGTTTTGCTGGCAAAAAGTGTTGTATATGATCTCTTAATCAGGAAAGCAAAAGATATTTTATCAAACCATCCTTTTAAACCAGTATTAGATTCTCGTGCTAATGGTAAGTCTTCTACTTGAACAATTAATTTTGGTTTGATCCTATTTATTCTTAAAGAAAAATAAAATAATAAGGAATTTAAAGTGGCATTATAAATTACAACTACTAAATTTTTATTGCCAAATTTAAATAAATTTTTATTTTTAAAAACGCTAAACAAAATCTCTAACCTATATTTTAAAGGGTTATTGGAACTACAAATATTTATCATATCCTTAAATATTTTTTTACTTTCTTTTGGAGTGAAATTTAAAAATATAATTTTTCCGTCAAATTTTTTAAGAAAAGATATTGTTTGCTTAATTTTCTTATTGGCACCAGGGGAATGCCATTTTTTATTATTACCTTCACAATAACTAGCAAAATAAATGAATTTTTGTTTTAACATTTTTATGCTTTATCTAGTTTTTTTCTAAAAATCAAATCTTTTGAAAAAGCTAATATAATAATCAATTGTGTCCAAGGAAATATTAATTCAGGCAATGACTGTGATAATGAAAAAATAACAAATATTATTACAACTAAAGGTGAAAAAGAAGACTTAATAAAAAATAAGAATGTAGATAAAAATATAACAATACCAAAAATACCATAAGATCTTATCAAAGAAGTCAAATATGAATCGGATTCAGTAACTTCTGGATTTTCAAAAGAAACTAATTTTGCAAAATTTGTACCATATCCTGGTCTCCCAAAAAATAATTGAACTTTATTTTCTTCTTTTATTGATTTTAATAATATTTTCCCTCTTTGTTCATATAATCCTACTATGAGTCCTTTATCTTTTATGTTATCAATTGTTGCATAACGACCAGAAATAATTTCTAATGATGAAATAGCAACTGTGATAAAAGCAAACCCTGATATTAAAGTAAATAATAATAATCTTTTTAAAAGATTACTATTATTTTGTAAAAATATTTTTAACCATGAAATAAATACTCTTGCTATTGATATGATTACTGTTAATATCCCGACTGATAAACCTGCTCTACCCCCAGTAAAAAAGCAAAAATATAGTGAAATCAGAGACAATCCCATAAAAAATAATCTTACTTTTAAAAAATTCGTAGTAAAAATCCTGAAATTTAAATATATTAAAATTGTTGCTAAATTCATTGATGCAACAATTGGATTTTCGAAAATAAATGAAAATCTAGGCCCTAATATTGTAGAAAAACCTCTAAATGAATCAAAAGAGCTACTATATACGGTTATAAATGATATCAAATTAATAACAAGATAAAAACCTATTATTAAATCATTTGCTCTAGTATTTAGTTTATTTTGATTAGTTAATTTTTTGTTGTATATTAATATTGGTAATGAAACCAGTATGTAGAATCGTATGCCTGATATCAATATCATAGGATCAGGATTATTTGATAAATAATATAAGAAAGAAAAAATAGGCAATAAAAAAATAATTAATTTATAATTTATCTTTAAACTATTTATGAATTTTAAAGTAAGAGAAAATAATTGAAAACCTAGAAGAACTATGAAAGATTCTCTTATAAAAATTAAAATAAAATAAATAATTAATATATTAGAAAATCCAAACTTTGTAGCGAAAGGTGATGTAGCAAAAAAAGATGGTAGAGAAGAAAATAACAATAAGCCATTAAGTAAGAATAATGAATTATGCGGAGAATAATATAAAAGGTTTTTAATATGCATTTTCTATATTTTTACTAGGCAAATACTTAAAAATAATCATTTAATCATAATTTTATTACCATCTTGAGAAATAAAAATAAAAATTTTTAGAATTCTATTTTAAACTATTTCCATAATTTTTATCAGAAATAATTTCTTCATAATATTCCTTATAGGTATCTGAAATTTTCTTTTCGTTCCACAAGTTTTTTGATCTTATCCTTGCATGTTTGCTTAGATTATTGTTTTTAGATGATTCATGTAAACACCAATAAATACCTTTTGCAAAATCATATGCTATAAATGGTTTTGCAAGGTATCCCGTTTTTTTATGTTCAACAACATCTTTTAATCCACTAGTAGAGAAAGAAACCACAGGGGTTCCACAACTTTGAGCTTCCATAGCTATGTTTGAGAAACTTTCTATTCTTGATGGCACCATAACAACATCAGCAGCACTATATATTATTTTCATTTTCGTCTCTTCATTTATTGTTCCTAAATATAAAATTTCTTTACTTAAATTATTTTGGGAATACTTTTCCTTTTGCCCAAAAACCGCAATATTTACTTTCAAGTTATATTTCTCAAAAATAGATAAGCTCTTTTTTAATAAATCAAATCCTTTGTTAGGTTCATCATTAGAGTTCAAAGTTCCTGCAAGTAACAATGGAATATCTTTTTGAATACCTAATAATTCCTTGGCCCCTTTTTTATTAATTGGACTCCAAAAATCAAGATCAATACAGTGAGGGATAACTTTGACTTTTGAATTTTTAAAAAGGAAACTTTTATGCACACATTCAGCCATCCACTTACTTGGAGTTATTATGGAAAATGATTTATTCCAAAATTTTAATTTTTTATTCCATATGAATTTGTTTAAATCAAATCCAGACTCATAGTCAGGTCTATTATTTTTTTTATATCCATTTATCCATCTATTATCCGATGATACGTGTTCGGCTCCACAAAAAGGCCACATATCATGAAATGTCCAAACTAAAGGTTTTCTAATTTGACTTATATTTTTTATTGAAATCATCTCTTTCTGAACCCAATGTAAATTAACAATATCAACATTTGAATTATTAACTATTTTATGCCAATTACTGGGAATTAAGCTTGGAGAATGAAGACTTTGATTTTTTGTGATTAAAAAATTACTTAAAACTTTTATTAACCTTGGTTTTAATTTAATATAATTTTTTTCTAATAAATTATTTGGATAAATTATATCAGGATCATTAGTTATTGATTTGTTAACAAGAATTTTAGAATTAATTCCATATTTTTTTAAAGCCTTATGTACTCGAAAAGTGGCTTTTGCTGCCCCTCCTATATTATCTGCATAAGAAAGATGGTAAACTTTCAAAAATAATTATATTTATTAATTTATATTTTACTGAAATTGCAAATCTTTACAATGGTTTTAAATTAAATTAAATATGAAAATACAAAATTGATTAAGAAAATAAGCTTTATTCTGAAAGATTTATTCTTTTAAAGCAAGTAAGATATGAACTTTTCGAACCATTAAATATTTTTATGTTTTTTCTTATTGCCACTTCAGATAATAGATACATTTGATAGAAAGATAAACTACAAAGGTATAATCCTCTATGAATTTGTTTTTTATTTTTTGTATATTTTTCTAAAGCATTATCTTGTGCTTTAGTATTTTTATAAAAATGAGAAAATTCATTATTTAGGGCATTATTTTTTTGATCAACTGAATATTCTTTGAAAGTCGAGAAATCTGCCCCAAATAAATAGATTTTTTTTCTCTCTCTTAAAATCGCATGCCATAAAGACATAACTGTAACTGTTGAGAATATAGGAGTAATAATTTTCATTCTCAATGAAAAAATTGTGAGCAATTCGCTTCTAAAGTTAATTGGCCAATAACCAATATTTTGAATATTTATATATTTATTTTTAATTTTTTTCTTTAATATTTCGAATCCACTTTGAGTGACAATTACTTTCATTTCCCAATTAACTTTTGAAAGAATGTCAAATAATTCGTTATTGTCTTCTTTAAAATTTTCATTTGCATCATTAGACCAAAAAACAGGGTCAGCAAAGAAATAGTAATCAGGTTTTAATATAAAAAAGTATTCTGATAGTCCAAAATAATGAGTAACATAAATTTCTGAACAATTTTTATAAGATTTTATCCATTTAATACTTTCATTTAAAGATGGCCCATTAGAAATTAAAATTGTATATTTTTTGAGATTTTTACTTGGCTTTATTCCAATTTTTTTAATCCTAAATTTAGTAATAAAAAAACTAAATATAAAAAAAATAATATCAGAAAAAAATTTAATTGTTTTTTCTAAAAAAGTAATACCTTTATTCATTTTAAGTAAATATTTTAATTGAGAGATTGAAATCCTTATTACATTTCGTCCATTGGTTTTTCTTACAAAAGGTGAGAAAAATATTTGAAAAATCTTTAAAACTATTTATTAAATTTATTTTCATTAAAAATACAAAATAATCTTAACTTTAATATTAAGTGGAAACTGTTTATAAATCTACGATCCTATAAAAAAACACAAATATAATTTTATACTTTAAGATATCAACAAAATTATTAAAGCCATAGTCAAAATAAATAGCTTTTCTAAAGTATACCTAAACAAAAATATTTTTATTTATTGAAAATTGAGAATTAAATTTAAACTTGAAAGTCTTTTAAAAAAGGAGAACTCAATTGTTTAAAAATTTCTTTTCTTATATATATACTTGTTAGCAAAGTCTTAGATGCAAGTAAGTAATCTTCCTTCTCAAAAACCTCATGAACTTTGCTGTTTATAACATTGTCTGCCGTATAGCCAATTTCTTCAATAGAAATTACCCAAGGGAAGATACCCATTTTAAAAAAATCTTTACAAATATTTAATTCATATCCTTCTGTATCAATATTAAGTAAATGTATTTCATTAATATTATTAAACTTTGAATAATAATTAATTAAATTATCTACTGAAATTAAAGGTACTTTATTTATTGATGTTGGAAATCTATCAAATCTTGAAATTAAATTATCTACTCTC
>MDTG01152042.1_pt1 | contig 14701 bp, 17 predicted proteins | sample 811421 | NCBI WGS metagenome assembly MDTG01 (sample SAMN05326645, study PRJNA326480) | marine metagenome | isolation source: seawater | place: Pacific Ocean: South East | collected 2011
AATATTATTTTATGTCAACATGGTGACAGAAGATTGGCATTTACACCAAATCTTAGTAGTAAAAACCCAAAATTCACAACTGTAGTAGATAATTTTGAAGGTAAAAGATTTAATAGCCCCAACGATTTAGCAATTAGTAGAAATGGAGACATCTATTTTACAGATCCGCCTTATGGGTTCAAAAATTTTAGTGACAAGTACAGGGAAATAAGTTTCAATGGAGTTTATAAATATTCAACTAGCGGACAAGTCTTTTTAATTTCTAAAGAAATGTCTAGACCAAATGGAATTGCACTATCGTTGGATGAAAAATACATTTATGTAAATAATTCTGATCCTGAAAATGATCCTAAGATATTGAGATTTAAAACTAGTAATTTTGAAGAAAAACTCTTTTTTGATGGGACAGAACTTAGTAAAAAATATCCTGGAGGATTTGATGGTATAAAGGTCCACACCAGTGGAAATATTTTCACAACTGGACCAAATGGGATTTTAATAATATCCCCAAAAGGCAAGCTCTTGGCCATGATAAACTATGGCAAAAAAGTTACTAATTGTAACTTTGATGATAAAGAGGAATTTTTGTATGTCACAGGATTTAATGATATTTCAAGAGTAAAACTTAAATCAAAAAAATAATTATACTTTTATGTATATTGTTGAATGTCAATTAATTAAAAGACTAAGATTATGCAAAAGCAAGTATTATTTATTCTTTCTTTAGTTATTTTTTCATGTGGTTTAAGCACAATGGAATTACAAGAAGAGGTAAAAATGGATATTATAGAAACCTTAAAAGATGATCCAGATTTTTCAGGCGTTCAGGTAGTGGACTTATCACTCATTCATAAAGGTGGAAATGAATACATTGGAGTATTAAATGTTATTGAACCAAATTCATTTGCAGAGGCTTGGAACACATTATTACAAAAAGACCTATTAAACGAAAATGGGATTGAGGCAGAATACGATGTTGAAGTGATTTATGATGGTTACTCTTTTATGTGGGAAATAACAGAGATAGAATAATGAGAAAAAGTAAAAAATATAATTTAATAAAATAATAAAGAACCATAAAAATCTAAAATGAAAATAGTTAACAACTTATTACTGTTAAAAAATTATTTTACCATACAGCAGTACTTAATTTTACCAATTATATTACTACTATCAAATTTTGCTATATGTCAAAAAGGTGATAAGAAAAAGAAAAAGCCAGAGTTTAAAATTCAAATGTTTGATTCTAGTGAAAAAATAATTCCTCTAAAAAAAACCTCCAAAACTATCGGTAAATGTTGTCAAGTTGGGAAGGCATTGTCTAAATTAACAGGTGGAAGATCAGATGTATATCTAACTCAAAGTGAGCTTAATAATGATGGGTCCTATACTATTTTTTTTGTAAGTGAATTTCAGGTTGGTTTTGATATAGAATTAACTCAATTTGGTGTTGAGAATCCCACCTCCAAAATATCTAGCTTCCACATTTTAAACAAAGAAAAATTTATGAAATTATTGGAGCTTATGCAAAGTGGATATAAAAATTTCAAAGCAGGATTAGATAAGAGAATAATGTATGCTGATGTATCCGAAGTTCTGATTGGTGGCAGTAACGAGGGAGATAAATTAATCCTTAGATTTCATAACAAACAGGTAATAAAATATGTAGCATTTCAATTGTTCGAAAAGGAAACTGGATATAAAACATCAGGGAGACCAATTTTTTCTCAATTTATTGGGCAGTTATTTGGTAATACTGAAATCATTGACTATGATTCAGAATTTGATAAATAAGGTTATTGTAAAACCTTAACATTAACCGCATTCATACCCTTCTTTCCTTCTTTGAGCTCAAACTCAACCGCATCACCTTCATTTATCCTGTCAATAAGGCCTGTAGAATGTACAAAATGTTCTTCTTCAGAATCATCCTCTTTGATAAAACCAAATCCTTTTGTAACGTTAAAAAATTTTACTGTTCCTTTTTTCATAATGTATTAATTTTATGCGAAAGTAAGTTTTTATTTCACTTTATCGACAAAAGATTATAATTTTATTAATAAGGCAAATAAATTTTAATTATAAACTGTTTAAATATAACAATTAAATTGTACAAATTTTCCTTAAACATATTACTAATTATAACAACATCTTTGAACGCTCAAACAATTGACATTATAAACCCAGCAAATGATATTGGTATTAAAAACTGGTATTTAGTCAATGATGATGTTATGGGCGGAGTTTCAAAATCATCAATTGAATTAAACAACCAAAATAAGTTAGTTTTTAAAGGATTTTTATCACTAGAAAATAATGGGGGATTTGCATCAACTCGGTTAGCTTTAAATAAAGGAAAATTGAAAGAAGTAAAGGCTTTTAAAATAAAATTTAAGGGAGACGGAAATTCGTATAAATTGAGGCTTAGACAAAATAATAGAAGAGTAGTATATTCTAGTAAGTTTATCACTAACCCTAAAAAATGGCTTGAAGTAAAGATTCCTGTAGAAGAATTTAAACCAACTTGGAGAGGGTTTTCTTACACTAATTATCCAAAAGTAGACACAGAAAAAATAATTACGTTAGGATTGCAAATATCCGATAAACAAGAAGGAAATTTTAAATTAGAAATTGAATACATTAAAGCAGTTTTCTAACAAAAAAGCCACTTAAAAGTTTTAAGTGGCTTTTTCTAATTTAATTTTAAATTAGTTAAAAACTTGCTCCAAAGACTAAAAATGCAGCCTCAGCATCAGCATTATAAATAAATGAACCAAACACTGGTAAAGAGTAATCATCAGTTATTTTGATGTCTTTTGATCCGCCAACTGAAAGATTGACTAATCCACTATCCCCTCCAGCATAAGTAGTAGTACCGTCGCCATCACTTCCATAACCTAAAGCTATGTCTATTGGGCCAGCTGAAAAGCCTGCTTCAATATAAAGAGATTCGAGGTCGGTGAAGTAACCAACTGTTAAATCAATAGGGCCTAGGCTAGCAGAACCGCTAACTTCGATATCCCCATCAAAAACACCACTGTCAGATGGGTATTTTCCATCTCCACCAGGGAATGAGTAATTAGTAACCGTAAGCGCAAGGGGACCGAAATCGTAAGAAGCCCACAAATCTAACTCATTACCAGATGAATCTGAATTTAAGCCGAAGCTACCCCAAATTCCACCAGAAAATCCTCCAGCACCTAGCTCCATCCAAGGTTGAACGTGTGGTCCTGTTCCAAATTGTGAACCCCTCCAAACGTAAGAACTGACTACATCAGCTCCAAAATCTTGAGATTTGACTTCTTGCGTCGGAGTGAAACAAAAAATCAAACTCACTATAAATAAATTGTATTTAATAAATGTTTTCATGATTATAATTATTTGTTTTAAAAATATTTTATTTTTTAAATGCTTAATGTTCATAAGTCGTCTAATTTTAAATATTTGTGATATCCAAATTATATCAATAAAAAACTTATGTTATTCATAAAATTTGAGGCTTAATTTTATCATTTTATATATTCAAATATTTAATTAGCTGTCTTACAGATATTTAGCTGTTTTAATGCCAACCAAAACTGCTATTACTCCTATAATTACAGAGGATGAAACATAAATAAAAATATTTAAGTATTGATTATCAGTTATTAATTTTACTACTTCATAACCAAAAGTTGAAAATGTAGTAAATCCACCACAAAAACCAATACAAAATAAAATAAAAAGTGGTGAAGTATTTGAAAAATTTTTGATTACCAAACCAACAAAAAAACCAATAAGAAAACAACCAATTATATTAACTATTAATGTTGAATAAGGGAATTCAGCCTTTTCAAAATAATTTATTTTAGATATTAAAAATCTGCAAACTGAGCCAACCCCACCACCTATAAAAACTAAAATAATACTTTTAATCATTCACAATTTTTTTTAAAAAAACTAAAAGCGAGAAAAAAATAATGAACCCAATAAAAACCCAGTGAACTCCTCTGTATGTGTTTTTAAGAAACTTTAAATCTTTTCTGTACATATATATTAATACACAACTAAAAACAATAACAAAAAAAATAGCAAAAATCAACTGACCTTTAGAAAACATCAATATTTATTTAGAGTAATTATCGATTTCCAAGACTAGTCCAATCACCCTTATTTTTAACTTCCCACTCTGAATTTGAAACAGACGAACCTGAGGAGCTGTTCCAATCTGAATTACTTTGGTTTATTGAATTTTTTCTGACTAATGTGTGATCTACCGTTGCATTCTCAGTTCCAGCAACAGACCACCCCTTTCCCGTACCAGGATCAGTTAAATTACCAATCACATCAATAATAACAGAAAATTCGCCAGATGAATCTTTTCCGAATATTCCAATTGCATCATTACCATTAAAATGAACAGGGCTTTCATATGCTAGGGGAAGGTTTGCTTTATCCAATATAGCTTGATCTGCTGCATCTGCACAGATTACATAAACTGAATTAGCTGCAAGAGTTCCTGTTAATGATAATTCTCTTTCTCCATTATCCCCCCATGTTGTACCATTGTTTGTGCCTTTTATTTGGTAATTAGATAGATCTACAGAGTTTGGGTTTGGGTTATAAATTTCGATATACTTATTGAAACTACTTCCCTCTGAATATTCACTGAAGAATAAGTCTGCAGATTGTCCAGTTTGGTTGTTGTCACCAGAGTCATTTAAGTCAGAGCTGTCATCGCCGCCACTGCTGCATGAAATAATGAACAATACTGAGATTGTTAAAATTCTATAAATATTTTTCATTTTAAATAATTTAAATGGTTTGTTCATAAATATATTTATTTTTCGATTCATTAAACAATCTAATTGATATATAATTTAAATTGATAAACTTTCAACTATACAAATACTCTAAAAAAAATATTTATATATTGAGTTTATAAATTTAAAAGATGAAAAAACAATTAAATGCAGTCAAAAATTTCCATGACACATTTGGTTTGAACTATAATGATTCACCAACTGTAGATTTGGAAAAAAAAATCATTGATTTAAGATTTAACTTAATGAAGGAAGAGAATGAAGAATATATTGAAGCAGCAAGAAATAACGATATTATTGAAGTTGCTGATGCACTTGGGGATATGCTTTATATTTTATGCGGCACAATAATCGAACATGGAATGTCTGAAATTATTGAGGATATTTTTAATGAGATTCAAAAAAGTAATATGAGTAAATTGGGTGCTAACGGGAAACCGATATACAGGGAAGATGGCAAAGTAATGAAAGGCCCAAACTACTTCAAACCAAACTTTTCAAAATTTTTTTAAATGATTTTGTATTTCCAGTTTTCAAATTCACTACTAATATTATACTGAATGTTATTCAATTTTTCTTTCAAAAAAGTTGATAGTGGATTTTTATTTGGTTTAAGATTATACAATTGATCTCTGTGACCAAAGGACTTAATTGGTAAAACTACAACTGCTGTTCCACTCCCAAAAATTTCTTTTAAATTTCCCGATTTATGCTCTTTTATAATTTCATCAATAGTAATTTCTCTCTCCAATACATCAATGTTATGAAATTCAGCAAGTTCAATTATACTTTTTCGGGTGATTCCATCCAAAATACTATCACTTGTTGGGGAGGTTATTAATTTATCTCTGATGACAAAAAATAAATTCATTGTTCCAGCTTCTTCTATGGCATTATGTTTATTAGAGTCAGTCCATATGATTTGTTGAAATCCCTGTTCTAAGGCAAGTTTTGTAGGGTAAAAAGCAGCTGCATAATTTCCAGCAGCTTTGGCGAAACCAACACCACCTTTGGCAGCTCTACTATACTTCTCTTCAACTTTCACATTTATTTCCATGTTACCATAATAAGATTTGCTGGGGCTACATATGACTATAAATGTATATTCGTTTGCTTCAGATGCGTTTATGGATGGTTCTGATGCAAATACAAAAGGTCTGATGTAGAGTGCATTTCCAATTCCTTTTTTTACCCAATCAGAGTCAATCTTTAATAATTCCGTTAGACCATTGAAAAAAATATCCTGATGAATTTCCGGTATGGCTAATCTAATGGATGATTTATTAAACCTTTTAAAATTTTCCTCAGGTCTAAATAGAAATAATTCATCTTGTTCACTTTTAAAACACTTCATTCCTTCAAAAATTGCTTGTCCGTAGTGAAGAACCCTTGCGGAAGGACTTAAAGAAATTTTTTCATATGGTTTTATTTCACCCGAGGACCATTCACCATTTTTATACTTTGAAATAAACATATGGTCAGTAAAAATTTTTCCAAAAGTTAACTTTTCAAAATCTACACTATCAATTCTTGATTTCTCAACGCGATTAATTTTCATTTAAAATATTGTGATGTAAAATTACAAATTAACTTTGTATCAATATAATATAGATATGAAATTTCTAATAAGCGGAGGTTCTGGACTAATTGGTAAAAGCATTGTTCAATTATTAAGCGAAAACAATCATGATATTAATATTCTTTCAAGGACTAAAAGACAGAGCTCGAAGAAAGTAAAATACTATAAATGGAACCCAAAAATTCAAACAATTGATTATGATTCAATTAATGATGTTGATGTTATTATAAATCTTGCCGGTGAAAATATTTTTGGTTTATGGACAAAATCAAAGAAAAAAAGGATACTGAGTTCAAGACTAAAGTCATTACAATTACTCAAAAAATTAATAAAAAATAAACCAAATAAAGTCAAGCAGATAATTTCTGCATCCGCGATTGGTATTTTTCCAAATTCTCAAGAAATTATTTTTGACGAATATTCAACACAAAAAGGAAATACCTTTTTAGCTAGTGTGGTAGAGGAGTGGGAAAGAGAGATTGAAAGTTTTAAAGAACTAAAAATTAATGTTACAACTGTAAGAATTGGAATGGTTTTTAGTGAATTAGGAGGTATCATAAAAGTTTTAAGGTTGATTACAAGATCCAAAATTTTATTTTTTGTTGGAAATGGCAATCAAAAAATTTCATGGATTCATTTAAACGATCTTTCAAAACTTTTTTATCAAATATCTCTTAAAAATTTCGATGGGTTGATTCACGCAGTAAATAATAATCCAATAACTATGATGGATTTAATTACAAATCTTACGGACAAATATAATTTAAAGTTTAAGGTATACATCCCTGATTTAATTTTAAAATTATTTTTTAAAGTAATATTTCTTGGGGATTTTTATGATGACATAATTAATTCAAGTAAAAATATTATTTCAAAAAAAATTATGAAAATAAATCTAAACTTCCAATATACTAATCTTAAAGATTTTTAAAATATCTATGACATTTTGACAATTTAAGTTTATTGGCAGTAAATTTGACAAACTCAAATAATATGGCGGAAAAAAATAAAAAATCTAGTTCAAAAAAACCAACATTAAAGGACCAAATAAAATCATTAAATAATGATCTCGAATCTGAAAAAGATAAATATTTAAGACTTTTTGCCGAATTTGAAAACTTTAGAAAAAGAACTTCCAAAGAAAAAATCGAATTATTCAAAACAGCATCAAAGGAACTAATGTCTGCATTGTTACCAGTTTTAGATGATATGGAAAGGGCAATGAAAGAGTTTGAGAAAGATAAGACTATTGATTACACTGGTTTTAAATTGATTTATAATAAACTTAATGATACTCTCGTAAGCAATGGCTTATCAAAAATTGAAGTTAGTGCAGGAACAATATTTGATGCTGAAAAACATGAGGCCATCACACAAATTAAAGCTCCGTCAAAAAAAATGGTTGGAAAAATTATAGATGTTGTTGAAAATGGTTATTTAATTGGAGATAAAATCTTAAGGTATCCCAAAGTTGTGGTTGGAAATTAAGTATGAAAGAAGATTATTATAAAATACTTGGTCTAGATAAAAACGCATCAGATTCCGAAATAAAGAAAGCTTACAGAAAATGCGCCATTAAATATCATCCGGATAAGAATCCAGGAGATAAAAAAGCTGAAGAAAAATTCAAAGAAGCTGCCGAGGCTTATGAAGTTTTAGGAAATCCAGAAAAAAGATCCAAATATGATCAATTTGGGCATACAGCCTTCCAAGGTGGAGGATTTGGTGCTGGTGGTATGGATATGGAAGATATTTTTAGTCAATTTGGAGACATATTTGGAAGTGCTTTTGGGGGGTTCGGCGGCTTTGGTGGTTCAGGTAGGTCTAGAACTTCAAAGGGGACTAATCTTAGAATCAAAGTTTCGTTAACAATTGATGAAATAGCTAATGGTACAAATAAAAAAATAAAAGTAAAACGAAAAGTTCAAGCCCCTGGACTTGAGTATTCTACATGTCATGTTTGTAATGGTACTGGTCAGGTTACTAAAATAACAAATACAATTCTGGGTAGAATGCAATCAACCTCAATATGCGATAACTGTGGTGGAACAGGGAAGATAGTTACAAAAAAACCACCTGGTAGCGATGCGAACGGCCAGATTCTAGTAGAAGAAACAGTTGATGTAAAAATTCCAGCTGGTGTTGAAGATGGGATGCAATTAAGAGTATCGGGAAAGGGAAATGAACCAGTATCCGACGGTATTTGTGGAGACTTATTGATACTTATTGACGAAAAGGAGGATATTAATTTAAAAAGAGAGGGTAACAATCTTCATTATGATTTATACATAAGTATCCCAGATGCAGTGTTAGGTTCTAGTAAAGAAATTGATGTTGTTGGGGGTAAGGTTAGAATTAAGTTAGAACCTGGTATCCAATCTGGGAAAATTTTGAGACTAAAAAATAAAGGTTTAAAATCTTTAAATGGTCCGATAGGTGATTTATTAGTTCATGTTAATGTTTGGACCCCAAAAACAATGAACATAGAGCAAAAAGAATTTTTTGAAAATATGAGAGATGAAGAACATTTCAAGCCAAACCCTGATAAAAATCAAAAATCTTTTTTTGATAAGGTGAAAGATATGTTTTCTTAAATTTGTAAAAAAAAACTATGCCAAATATCCTAATTGTTGAAGACGAAGAAGCTATTAGAAGAGTTTTAAAGAAAGTGCTTACAGAGGACGATAGTAAAAACAATATATCAGAAGCTTCTGATGGAGTAGATGCCATAAATAAAATCAAATCTGAAAATCTTGAGCTTGTAATTTGTGATATTAAAATGCCAAAAAAAGACGGTATTGATGTTTTAAATTTTTTAAAGTCTTATGATGATAAAATTCCAATTATAATGATTTCTGGTCATGGTGATTTGAAGACTGCAGTTATGGCAATGAGAAAAGGAGCATTTGATTATATTGAAAAACCACCAGATCTAAACAATTTATTGTCCTCCGTCAGAGAATCATTAAAAAATAAGATTAAGGTCCATAAATCAAAAAAGATATCAAAGAATTCCAAATATCAAATAATCGGTGAATCAAAAAAGATAATGGAATTGAAGCAAATTATTGATAAGATTTCACCAACAAATGCCAGAGTAATGGTTTTAGGTCCAAATGGATCTGGAAAGGAGTTAGTTGCGAGACAAATTCATAATAATAGTTTAAGGTCTGATGGACCTTTCATTGAGGTAAATTGTGCCGCCATTCCATCAGAGTTGATTGAAAGTGAGTTATTTGGCCATTTGAAAGGTTCTTTTACATCTGCCCATAAGGACAGGGTTGGGAAGTTTGAGGCTGCCAATAATGGAACAATTTTCTTAGATGAAATTGGGGATATGAGTTTGTCTGCCCAATCAAAAGTCTTACGTGCAATACAGGAAAGTAAAATACAAAAAGTTGGTAGTGAAAAAGATATCTTTGTTGATTCTAGAATCATTGCAGCCACAAATAAAGATTTAAAATCATTAATCAAGGAAAATAAATTCAGGGAAGACTTATATCACAGAATAGCTGTTATTGAATTAAATGTACCAAAATTAGACGATCGGAAGGATGATATAGTCCTTTTGGTTGATCACTTTTTAGAACAGTTATCTAACTCAAATAAAAATAGAATTTTTACTATTGATTCCAAAGCGATTAAGTTGCTAGCTACATATTCATGGAAGGGTAATGTTAGGGAACTAAGAAATGTTGTAGAGAGACTAACAATACTTTCGGAAAATAATAATATCAACTCATCTGATGTTAAGAGGTTTTCTGGAAAAAAATAATGAGGTATATAATATTTTTTTTTCTATCATTTAGTCTTTTTTCACAAAGTGATGAAGAAATTATTTCTTTGATATTTTCAACGGCACTCACAGAAAGTAAATCTTATGATTGGTTAGACCACATATCAAATCAGATTGGCGGTAGGCTTTCTGGCTCACTTGAAGCTCAAAAGGCTGTTGAATGGTCAAAATCTGAACTTGACAAACTTGGATTTGACAAGGTCTATCTGCAACCTGTTATGGTACCTACATGGGTTCGTGGACCGAAAGAATTTGCTTTGATTGAATCAGAGCCAGGTATTACTTTCAGTGTTAACATAACTGCTTTAGGTGGTTCTGTAGCTACTCCCTCAGTTGGGTTAAAAGCAAATGTTGTAGAGGTATTTGGAATTGACGAGCTTAAGGCTCTAGGGAAAGAAAAAATTGATGGTAAAATTGTCTTTTTTAACAGACCCATGGACCCGAAATATATTAGTACTTTCACGTCATATGGCACTGCTGTTGATCAAAGAGCGTTTGGTGCTTTAGAGGCATCCAAATATGGTGCCATTGGAGTAATTGTTAGGTCTATGACCCTCAGGGTGGATGACTATCCACATACTGGTGGATTGACATACGGAAATTTACCATTAAGTAAAAGAATTCCAGCTGCTGCAATTAGTACTAAGGGCGCCAATAAATTAAGTGATTTACTCAAAATTAAGCCAAATTTAAAACTCCTCTTTAGACAGCAGAGTAAAACTTTAAGAGACTCACAATCTTATAATGTGATCGCCGAAATTAAAGGATCCGAATTTCCCGAAGAGGTCATTCTTATTGGTGGACATCTAGATTCTTGGGACATTGGTGATGGTGCTCATGACGATGGTGCAGGTGTTGTTCATTCCATGGACTTACTTAATATATTTAACAAAATTTCCTACAGACCCAAAAGGACAATAAGGGTTGTTTTATTCATGAATGAAGAAAATGGAGGAAGAGGCTCTAACAAATATAAAGAGATAGCTGAAAGAGATGGAATTAATCACATTTTTGCAATTGAATCTGATGCAGGTGGTTTTAGACCTCTTGGTTTTTCCTTTACTTGTAGTGATAGTAATTTCTTAAAGATTTTAAAATGGAAAAAGTTTTTTGCACCATACTATGTTAATGTATTCATCAAGGGTGGGAGTGGAGCAGATATTTCCAATTTAAGAAAACCTAATAATATTCTAGCTGGTTTGAGACCAAACTCACAAAAATATTTTGACTACCACCATACCGAAATTGATATTTTTGAAAATGTTAATAAAAGGGAATTGGAATTGGGGTCAGCTGCTGTAGCCTCACTTGTTTATTTGTTTGACAAATATGGTGTTCAAAATTAATGTTTGATAAATTAAAAAACCTAGATACTGATTTTTTAGTCTTCTTAAACAATTTAGGAAGTGAGCAATTTGATTTTTTTTGGCTAGCAATTACTAATAAGTATACATGGATACCTTTTTATATTTATTTAATATACTTATACTTTAATTCGATAAAATTAAGACCTAAAACCATTTTTTTATTTTTTTTTATCATTGGACTAATGATTTTATTTACTGATCAGTCCAGTAATTTAACTAAACAATATTTTCAAATTTTAAGACCGTGTCATGATGAATCAATTATTGGGTTAATTAGAGTTGTTAAAGAAGGCTGTGGAGGTTTGTATGGGTTTTTTTCTGCCCATGCGTCCAATTCTTTTGCTATTGCAGGTTTTTTTTATTTTTCATTTGATAATTACAAAAAATGGAGAAAATTTCTTTTTTTGTGGGCAGCAATAATAGCATATAGCAGGGTTTATTGTGGAGTTCATTTCCCGTCAGACGTTGTTATTGGTGGGGCTTTTGGAATAGTCTCTGGGTATTTAGCTTTTATTTTTTACAATTATTTATTGAAAAATCAATCCTTTTTAAGCAAATCAGTATAATTAGATTTAAATTTCTCAATTCGAGGAACAGAAACATTCCAAATGTATGGGTTATTTGGATTTTTTATTTTATAATCTTGGTGATACCTTTCTGCAAGGTAAAACATTTCAAATTTTTTGATTTCAGTTACGATAATTGGGTATATCTTCTTTTCTATTAACCTTTGTATTTCTTGTTCAATTATTTTTTTTTCTTTGTCATTATCATAAAAAGCAATTGATCTATAGTGGGTACCGACATCAGGACCCTGTCTGTTTAAGGTAGTAGGGTCATGTGATGCAAAAAAAACTTCAACAAGCTTTGAAAAACTTATTTGATTTGGGTTATATGATATTTTTACGCTTTCTGCATGACCAGTTTTCCCGGTTAAAACTTGGCTGTACAGAGGGTTTTTAAGCCACCCCCCTGAATATCCTGACTCCACATTATTAACACCCTCAAGGCTCTCAAAAATTGACTCAACGCACCAAAAACAACCAGATGCAAAATACGCTTCCTTAATATCATTTTGTCCATATGAGACTGATATTAAGAAAAAAATTAAAATTTTAAGTTTAAATTTCATCAACAATACTCATTATTTTTTTTGCAAAACTAATCCAGCTAAACTTATTTTTTAGCTCTTTGAGTTTATCAAAATTAAAATTTTTATCATTTAGTGCATAATTGATTGCTCTACTCATACTATCAACATTTGACTCACATATATATCCATTATTAGAGTTGATAATTTCACCTATTCCACCTGTTCCTGTGGTAACTATTTTCTTTTCAAAACTAATTGATAATGCAGTAACGCCACTTTGTGATGAAATTTTGTTTGGTTGAATCACTAGGTCAGCAATTGAAAACCAATGATTAATCATGTTTCCTTCAACATATTCATCAATAATTTTAATTTTTTTTTTGAGTCCTAAGCAAGCAATCTGATCTAAATATTTTTCCTTATCGCTGTAAAATTCTCCAACTATTAATAAAATTAAATTTTTATTTGTTTTCATTAATTCAGTCATAGACTCAATTAATAGTTCAAGACCCTTGTATTTTCTGACTATTCCAAAATGTAGTAAATACTGCTTTTTTGGATCCAAATTTAAAATTTTTGAGCTTTTTTTGCGATTTAGCTTCTTCTTGTTTTCTATAGGATGATACAACTGCCTTATGATTAACTTGTTAGAATAAATTTCATTTAAAGAGTTTGTCGAATTTTTAGATAAAGTAATCATTACATCTAAAGTGTTTAAATAAAATCTCAACATCAAGTAATCCAGAGGGAATCTTTCATGAGGCAAAACATTGTGAATAACTCCAATTTTTTTTATTGATTTTTTGTTAAGTCTGTTTACAATAGCAAAGAAAAAGGAAACTAAAGGATTCCAATGAGTTGTGATAATTGTGTTAATTTCTTTTTCTGTGATGATTCTGAAAACCTTTCGAATATCAAAAGGATTATAGATGTTAAAATTTTCAAAATTTTCATAATCATTTTTTGATTTAGAAAATTGTGATTTTCCAGGAAATAAAAAGCTTGGGTAACTTTTTTTTATTGAAAGGACAAATACATTACTAATTTCTTTTAAATATTTGTATGTGTTGTAATTAAATTCGGAGACACCTCCTCTAATCGGGGGGTGAGGGCCTATGATTAAAATTCTTGGTTTATTCTTCAACTAAAATCCAGTTTCCAGAGTTAATAAGATTTTGAGCTTGCTTAAACTTTAAATCTTTTTTTTCACCATTCTGTATATTCTTGACTGTAACTCGTTCATTTCTGCCAATTTTTCGGGCTTCACGGGTAATAGTTTCAACAATGCCACTTCTTTGCGATACGTTACTTCCAATTTCTCTGTTTCGTCTTGCCAACTCATCACTATTTAATACATCTTCTTTGGAGGTTTTGTAATTTTGTTGTCTAAGTATTTGTCTATCTTCTCTTATTTGATTAGGATCTCTGCTCGGTAAATCAGCCTTCATCAGAAAAGTTAAGATGTCTTTGTTTAAATCATCAATCATTGAGAAGAAAAGTTCTTTAGCTTCAAACTTATATATCAAGAGTGGATCTTTTTGTTCATGAACGGCCAATTGTACAGATTGTCTGAGTTCATCCATTTTTCTTAAGTGAGTTTTCCAAGTTTCATCAATAATCGCCAATGTTATATTTTTTTCAAAATCATCAATTAATTCTTTACCCTCAGTATCATACGCGTTTTTTAAGTTTGTAACTATATTCATAGTTTTCTTTCCGTCTGTGAAAGGAACAACAATTCTCTCGTATTTATTTTTGGGGTTTTTATAGACATTTTTAATAATTGGAAAAACTTTATTCACATTCTCAAGATTCTTTTTCTTGTAATTTTCTAAAATATCTTTGTATAATCTATTGACTAAATTTAACTGATCTTGTGATTTAAAATCTTCTATGTTGATAGATGAAGTGATTCCAAAGTATCGAACTAAATTAAATTCAAATTCTTTAAAATCGTTTTTATTTTTTGCATCTAAATATATGCTCTCAGCACTCTCAAAAATCATATTTGCCACATCTACTTTCAACCTGTTTACGTCAAGTGCGTTTTTTCTCTTTTTATAA
>MDTG01406707.1_pt1 | contig 14700 bp, 15 predicted proteins | sample 811421 | NCBI WGS metagenome assembly MDTG01 (sample SAMN05326645, study PRJNA326480) | marine metagenome | isolation source: seawater | place: Pacific Ocean: South East | collected 2011
CTTTTTATACCTTTTTTAGAAACAAAAGGTGTATAATCCGTGTACGTAAATTCGTAATTAAAGTTTTCCATAAAGAAAATTTGGTCTGCAAGCTTATCTTTAGTCCAGTAATCATCAGAGTCAATAAAAGCAATATATTTAGAGTTAGATAATCTGATGCCTAAATTTCTAGAAAAAGAAACACCTTTATTTTTATTTAAAAAAATCGTTTTTATATTTTTCACATTTTTATATTTTAAAATGATTTTGTTTGAAGTGTCATTTGATCCATCATCTATTATTAATAATTTCCAATTTTTATAGCTTTGACAAATAACTGAATTAATTGCCTCATCTAAAAATTCAGCTTTATTATAATTGGGTAGAATTACGTCGACAGAAGGTTTTTCTCTTATAATTGTTTCCATTAATACGTTGTTTTTTTTCGTAAATTAAGTAATTTGACTTTTAAATTAAAAAAATGACTATTGCAATTATAACAGGCTCTGGAGGTTTAATAGGAGCAGAATCTGTAAAGTTTTTCTCTAATAAATTTGATAAAATTATAGGTATTGATAATAATTCACGCCAATATTTTTTTGGTAAAACAGCCTCTGTTAAATCAAATATTTTCTTTTTAAAAAGAAAAATAAAAAATTATAAGCATATACAAGCTGATATACGAAATAAAAACAAAATAGAAAATCTTTTTAAGATCTATAAAAATAATATCAAATTCATTTTGCATGCTGCTGCACAACCAAGTCACGATTGGGCCGCCAAAGAACCTCTTACAGATTTTTCAATTAATACTTTTGGAACTTTGAATATTTTAGAATGTATGAGAAAATATTCGCCGAATGCTAAATTAGCATTCCTATCAACCAATAAAGTATACGGCGATAGACCAAATTTTCTTCCACTAAAAGAAAAAGAAAAAAGGTATGAACTAAACGCAAAACACAAATATTTTAAAAAAGGAATTGATGAAACCATGAATATAGATGACTCCAAACACTCACTTTTTGGAGCAAGTAAGTTGTCTGCAGACATATATTGTCAGGAGTATTCAAAATATTTTAATCTCAAGATTGGTATTTTTAGAGGAAGCTGCCTAACAGGCCCATTGCATAAAGGTGCAGAACTACATGGTTTTCTAAGTTATTTAGTAAAAGCTTCAAAAAAAAATAAGAAATATTATATTTTTGGACATAAAGGAAAACAAGTTAGAGATAACATACACTCAGAAGATGTGGTAAACGCAATTTGGTATTTTTACAAAACTAAAAATAACAGTGGTGTTTATAATATTGGAGGAGGAAGATCAAATAGTTGTTCAATTTTAGAAGTGATTGATTTTTTAAAAGATCAATATGACATAATTACAAAATATCAAATTCTTAAAGAAAATCGTTCTGGCGATCATATTTGGTATATTTCAGACAATTCTAAATTTAAAAAATTGCATAAAAATTGGAAAATAAAAAAAAATTTAAAAAATATAATTTCTGAAATCGTAGAAAGTTAATCTTTTTTTAAATCTCTTTGTAAAAGCATTTTTTCTATCCAAACATATAGTATTGTAAATATGTATCTATTTTGCATTTCTTTAATTTTAAATTTAGAAACATTTTTCTTTCTATTTGACCACGAAATTGGAATAACTTTATATTTATGACCTCTAGATATAGCTTTTAGTGCAAGCTCTGCATTTATATTAAAATGATTAGATACAATTGGGGTAAAATCAGCTAGTAAATCTTTTCTATAAGCCTTAAATGCATTTGTTACATCATTATATTTTATTAAAAACAACAGTCTAATAAAGTTATTAGCAATTCTATTTAAAATTAACTTTAATAGTGGATAATCTTTTACTATTGAATTTTTAATAAATCTTGACCCAAAAACACAATCAAACCCCTGGTCTAAATAATCAACATAACTTATTATATCTTTTGGGCTATCAGAACAATCTCCCATAAAAAAAACTACGGCCTCAGATTTATTTTTTTCAATGCCAAATCTTACTGCGTTGCCATATCCAGGTTGATAACCATTTTTAAAGATTTCAATTTTATTATTTTCTTGTTTTAGTTTTACTAATAAATTCCAAGTGCCATCACTACTATGATCGTCTATTAGGGTAATTATAAAATTTTTTTTAAAATTTTTTAATTCTTTATTTAAAAAATCAATAGTTTCTTTTATTTGATCTTCTTCATCACGCAAAGGTATAATAATATTTAAATCTTTAATGGTTTTCATTTAATATGTCTTTAAAAATTTTATTTTTTTTATATTTTATTTTCCATTTAAATTCTTTTTTTGCCCTTGAATTGTCTAAAACTATCCATTTAACATCAAAGGGACGATTTTGTTTAGCACTTTTAATTTTTTTATAAAAAATATTATTACAGCACCATTCGCTCAACTCTTTCAATGAAAAAGAGGAATCAGTGCCTCCAGAAACATTGAAAATTTTATTATCTTTTTTCAGTTTTTTTATTTTTTTTATTTGTTTTTTTAATAAAGTGGCTAAGTCATATGGATGTAAACAGTCTCTTGTTTGTAGTCCTTTGCCATTAAAGCCAATATAACTCAGTTTTTTATTCTTTTTCCATGAATTAATCCAAAAAGAAACTATTCCTTGATCACTTTTGTAAAGCTGTCCACTCCCAGTGAGTAAGCCACATCTGTTTATTACAAATCCTATTTTATTATTATAACAGTACTCCTCAATTATTTTTTCACATATTATTTTGCTATTTCCATATAGAGACACCGGAGATAAAGTTGAAAAATTTTCATTTACACCTTTTTTACTTAAACCTTCTAAGTTATTTAGTGATAATTTATAATTTTTCTTAAATTTCAATTTTATACTATTTAAAGATGGTAGGCTATAAACTCTGCTTGAGCTTATATATATAAAATTAGAATTATATTGTTTAGCTATTTCAAGGGAATTTAAAGTTGAAAATATATTATTTTCATAAAGATCCTTTGCTTGAATTGAATTTGTTCCATCTAAAACACTTGTGTACCCAGCGCAATGTATTAAATTGCTATATACATTTTTTCTCAAAATTTTCTTTAAAACCCTATTACTACATAGATTGCCTATCAAAATCTTAATTCCATTTTTTTTTAATTTTAAGTAATTTTTATAACTGCCTTTTCTTGATAGATTATCAACTCCATGAACTTGATAATTTTCATTTTTAAAATAAATAGCTAAATTCGATCCTACAAAACCACATATTCCAGTAATAAAAATTTTTTTCATTATGATTTAATAAAATATTTTTTAATATTAAGGATAAAAATATTAGTAAAAATTAACTGCAAAGGAAGTATAGCAAGTTTATAGCGTGGAAGAATAAAAAAAGTAGAGAAAACTAATATATTTAAAAAAAATATTAAAATTAAGTAGTTCATTTTAAAAGATTTTTTATCTGATAAAATTATTCCTATCAAGGATGTGACGCCTACCAACAATAAAGGCAAATAATGTAAAGGGTTATAATAATTGGGCTGGCTAGAGCCAACATCAATAAATATAAACGACATAATTTTTTTAATATATAAAGTAAAATATTTTACTGGGTCGCTTAATATATTATTAATTGCTTCATTCATAAAGACTCTATCTCTATTTATTCTAAATAATTTATCCTTATTAACTGCATTAACTTTTTCCTTTAATTTTTCATTCATCAATTCTGATCCCTCCACTCTAGAATTTTCATTATTACCTTTCCAGAGATTAAAACCGAATGATTTAGTGATAGTGATTTCATCAAAAATTAAAATATTTCTAATTAAATAAGGTGAAATTGTAATAAGAGAAATTATAATTATTATAAAAATATTTTTTAAATTAACTCTGAAAAAAATAAATAAATATAAAATACTAATAAAAAAAATTAAAATAAACTCTCCTCTTAAAAGTATAAGTAGACCAGAAATTAGTGAAAAAATTAATATTATAAAAAAGTTTTTTTTTTTATTTATTTGAAAAAAAAAATAAAAGAATAGCATCAAAAAAAAATTTTGTAGAGATATTGATGATATTTGAGAACATGCATATACATGTATAGGAAAAAAAGAAAATACCAAAGAGGTATAAAAACTAATTTTTTGTGAAAAGAAAATTTTATTTATTTTGTAAAATATGATAACTGAACCGGCTGCTAAAAATACCTGCGAAAATAAAACTACATTAATATAATTTTCCAATTCTAGATGTAAAAAAGAAAATAAATAAAGATAATAAGCATACAAAGGAGGCATAAATAGATTTGGTAATAAAAAATCATCAAACTTCCTGTAAGAAAGCGTATCATAGACTATTAAATTATTTACTAACTGCCCCCACTCCCAATCTAATTTTGTATCTCCAAATATAAAAATTATTGGTATTCTTATTAAAACTGATGACAAAACCAGAAATATTAATACAAATGTTTCTTTTTTTTTAAAAAATTGATTATTATTTAAATACGTCATAAAAGTAATAAATCGTACAAATATAATGATTAATCTAAAAACTATTAAAAATCAAAAATTTAGTAAATTTAAATTATTAGAAGTATTGTTTTATACTTTTCCCATATCTTTTATTATTGGTAATTTAATACTTAGCCTGCATCTACTAATTTTCCTAATAATTTCTTTATATGTAATAAAAAAAGAGCAGTTAAACTTTAATTTTAAACGCTCCTATTGGCTTATTATAATTTTTTTTCTCTATTTTTTCTTATCAACCGTAATACAGTTTAATATTCCTGGTGTATTAAATGATGCAATATTTTCTCAAAATACTGACTTTAAAAGTCATCCTGCTTTTAAATCTTTTTTATTAATAAGATTTCTAATTTTAGTTTTTGTAATAGATGTTCTCTTTTTTAATAAAATAATAAAATTGAAAAATTTATTTTTAATATCTTTCCTATGCACTAGTTTTGTAAGTATAGATATAATAATACAATATCTTTTTGGCTATGATTTATTTGGTTTAAAAAGTTATGGAAATAGAAACTCAGGACCTTTTGGAGAGGAACTAATTGCGGGAGGGTATTTAGGGAAGTTTTCGTTTTTATCTTTTTTTTATATTTCTGAATTAACAAAAGATAAAAAATTTAATTTTTTCTTAATTTTTATTATAGCTATACATTTATTGGGAATTTTATTATCTGGAAATAAAATGCCTATGTTACTATTTTTTTTCGGGAGTTTTTTGGTTTTATTATTTGTAAAACATATGCGTATTTCAATGCTATTCGGAATTTTTATTTTTGTATCGACGTCATTAATTATATTTAAAAATGATCCTATTATGAATAATACCTACACAAGTTTTTTTTCTCAAATAAATTTGGTAGACCACTTTAAAGAAAGTAAAAAATCAAAAAAAGTTGATGGAGAAGAGGTGATTAAAAATACTGAAAAAAATAAAAAAAATTATAACTTTAATTTTTTAAAATATAGCGGACATAATGTAATTTATGAAACTGCTTTTATTATGTGGCTTGAGCAACCAATTTTTGGGTTTGGACAAAAGTCTTTTAGAATCAAATGCCATGAAATTGATTCTCCTGAAACTTTACATGTTAGTTCAATGGTGCTCCCTAAAGGATGTTCAACTCATCCGCACAATTATTATCTTGAAATCCTAAGTGAAGCAGGGATTGTTGGGGCATTTTTATTAATATTTTTCTTTATTATTCTATTAAAAAATTCCATTAATAATCAATTTGAAAAAAAATATACTTCAAACCAAGAAAAATACTTAATAATTCCAATTATTTTAGTCTTCTTTTTAGAAATTTGGCCTTTAAGATCTACTGGAAGTTTTTTTACCACTTGGAATGCAACATTCTTTTGGTTAGCTGCTGGAATATTATTTGCAAATAGTCCCAAAAAAAATATTTAGTTTGGCAAATACTCGCGCTTCCCTATAATTAAATCTACAATTGTCAAAAGCCAAACTTGATGAATGTTTTCTACAAAATTATATGCTTTGCTATCAATCCAAAAATTCACATCTCCTAGTTGAGATAAAGGATTATCTTTATCATGTCCTGTAAAAGTTATTATCTTTGATAAATTTTTATTTTTGGCAGCTTTACAAGCGTTAATCATGTTTTTTGATCTGCCGCTAGAAGAAATTAATATTAATACATCTTTTTGATCTGCGTAAAAATCTATTGCTTTTTCTATCCATCTTTCGTAGCCATAATCATTTGAAAAGCATGTTATTAAATCAGCTTCATTAAAATTTACCGACCTAATTTTTGCATTTTTTGTGAGATCTACACTAACATGACTTGCTATTGCAGCACTACCACCATTTCCAAAGATAATAATTTTTGCATTATTTTTTTGGCTTGAAATTAATATTTCTTTAACTTGAATAATTTTATCAACTATTGCTGTATTTGGTTTTGACAGCTCAGAAAAATCTTCTAGATATTTTTTAACAAAATCTTTATCAGGCATGTAATTATTTTAATTGACCTTTTTTGCGCATTTCTTTTCTTATTTTGGTTGCAGAAATTCTTTGAATATTTTCTGGTAAGACTACTTCTTCTATTTTATAACCTACTCCTCTACCATAAGATATATTAGTTATATTCGGCACTAACATAATTTTGTATCTATTTTTATATTTTGGATCAAGCCTTTCTGCTATTTTAGATTTAACGAATTCAAAATCAAAAGGATTATCTTCTACTCCTTGAACGTCTCTTACTTGAATACATACCTGGCCAGTTTTTTTAACAATTTCCTCAAATAGTGCATAATGACCATCATGAAAAGGCTGCCATCTTCCAAGCATCTGGGCTGTAGGTTTTTTATTGTCCCATTTATATTCCATAACTTGATTCAATTTCTATAAATTTTTGGTTTTAAAATCATTAATTATATCAATAATTTTTTTTGGCAAAATAAAGTATAAAATTAATTTTATTTTATAAAAGCTAGTAGGAAATAAAAGTATATTTTTAATTGCCTTTGTCAATTCTTTTTCATTTATAAGCTTTATTGTTTTTAAAAAGTCTATTCTTTGTTTTGTATAATGTAAATATGGCTTCAAATGTTTGTTTGAAATAACTGAATGATCATTAATCCAGTTTTGAAGTTCATCAATTTCGGACATACTGTTTAAGATTGAATAATTTTTGTCATGAATACGATAGTAAGCTAAAGGTTCTTGGATGCAGTCAAATTCACATTGGGTGCTTAACCTCATGATCAAATCAAAATCACCAATTATATTATACTTATTGTTAAATCCAAAAACAGAATCATATGCCTGTTTTCTTAAAAGTACTGAAATAATACCTACATCGTAACTTTTAAATAAATGTTTTGTGATACTGCCTGATTTTAAAACTTTTTTTACGTAAATTTTTTTTCTATTTTTTTTTTCGAAAAATAAATAGCAATTACTATAAACCATTCCAACTTTTTTATTTTCAAAAAGAGGGATTTGTTTTTCTAACTTATTTTTTTCCCACCAATCATCTGTATCTAAAAAAGCAATTATTTCACCATTACTTTTTTTTATTGCATCATTTCTTGCTTCATAAAGTGACGTGTGTTTATGAGAAAGATAATACTTAAACCTTTTATCTTTAAACTCAGAAAAAACTTTTTTGCTATTGTCATATGACTGATTATCCCAAAATATAACCTCCCAATTAGAATAGTTTTGATTTAAAACACTTATCAAACAATTCTTTAAATATTTTTCTCCATTAAAACAGTTAATAATTATACTAACTAGTGGTTTACTTTTCATTTATTTATTTATGATATAATTATGTCTGAAATTTTTTTTAACATATTTCTTTTAGTGGGAAGAATATTTTTTCCAATTTCTTTTTGAATTGATTGATAATTTTTCATTATATATTTTGTAGTTTCTGTAAGTGAAAATACATCTCTTTTTGCAATAAAAATTCCTTTCTTTTCTTTTTTAACGTAAGCTATATCTTCAAAAATAATTACTGGTCTTTTTCTAGAAAGAGATTCATCGATAACATACGGATGCGCTTCTGTGTAGGATGGTAGAATCATAATATTACAATTATCATAAGCATTTATTAATAATTGTGTATCTGAAATATATCCAAGAATATTAATATTTTTTTTTGAAGTTGCTAAATTTTTCTTTTCACCAACAATTGTAAGTTCAGCATCTAATTCAGTCCTTTCAAACATTTCTAAAAAATCATAAATACCTTTCTCAGGATTTAATCTTCCAACATATAAAAATTTAATTTTATCAAGTGTTGGTTCTTTATGATTATTTAACCAACGATCATCTAACTGAGAAGGATATATGATATGGGACTCACTTTTTTTATGCAATCTTTCATGGCAAACGATAACCTTAGATTTTAGAGTAACTAATTTATACATTAAATGGTAAATCCAAATAGCCCAATTTCCTAAAATATATTTATATTCTTCATGACCACTGCTCATTAAATATACAATTGTTTTTTTTCGAGCAAAAAAAAGAGTTATAAAAGCAATAAAAGTGTAAGGAGTGATTGAAATCAGTAAATATTTTGTATTTGAAGTTTTAAGTGTTTTTAAAATAAAAAATATGAATTTAAAAATATTTGGTGCTGCATTAATATTTTTTAGGCTTAGTTTTTGTCCACCTTTTTTTTTTGAAGTTCTGACTATGTAATTTACTTCATGATATTGGCTTAACCCTTCGGGCAAAACTTTTAAATCAAGATTATCGCAATAATAATTATTATTTTCTTCAAATATTTTTTCATTATTAATAATTACTAAATTACTTTTTTCCATATAATTTTCTTATTAGAATTCTATTTTTTAAAAAAATCTTTTATATTCTTAACGATAAAATTTATCTCTTTTTGCTTAATTTCAGGAAAAATTGGCAATGATATTACCTCTTTACAAAACCTTTCTGAATTTGGAAGTGGTGTTTTATCAAGCTTTAAACCTGCATGTTTATAAAGCGGAACTGGCCAATTAATTAGCACTTCAATTTTTTTCTTTCTTAAAAAATCAAATAATTGTTTCTGTTTTTTAGTTCTAATTACGTAAGAATTATAAACTTCGAAATATTTTTTATTTGAATAACTTTTTGGTAAAATTATGGGAAGATCTTTTAATGCTTTTGAATAAATTGAAGCAACTTCTCTTCTTCTACTAACGTTAGATTTAAATAATTTTAGTTTAGTGTTTACAATTGCTGCTTGTAAATTATCTAACCTACTGCAAAATCCAAAAAATTCAATTTTATATCTTGATTTTTCAAAAAGACCATCTTTCCTTTTTCCTTGCCCATGATTTCTAAGTTTAAAAACTTTTTCATAAATTTTTTTATTATTAGTTGCAATAAAACCTCCATCTCCTGCACTTCCAAGAGATTTTAAAGGATGTAAAGAAAAACACCCAACATCTCCAAAAGTCCCAACCATTTTTCCATTATACTTTGCTCCAAATGCCTGCGCAGCGTCTTCGATAATTTTTAATTTATATTTTTTTGCTATACTTTTAATTTTGCTCATATTGCAAGATCTTCCGTACAAGTGTACAGGCACAATAGCTTTGGTATTTTTTGTTATTAGTTTTTCAATATGATTCACATCAATATTATAATCACGAGATATATCTGCTAATATTGGTTTAGCGCCTATATGTCTAATTGCAGCTAGAGTAGCTACATAGGTATGGGCCACTGTGATTATTTCTGAATTTCTTTTAAAACCAAATGAACCTAGGGAAAGTAGAAGAGCATCAGTGCAACTATTAACTCCTACAACATATTTTACTTTTAATAATTTTGCTACGTTTTTTTCAAATTTTTCGACATCTTCTCGAAGTACAAAATTTCCTTTTACCATAATTTTTTTAAAATTATTTATGTGATTTTTTTGTAATTTTTTGAATTGTCTTCCAAAATCAATATAGGGAATTTTCCAGCTCATTATATTAAATATTTTTTTTAAAATCTATATATTTTTTTAGACCATTCGTTAAACTATATTTAGGCTTCCATGTTAATGAATTTTTTTTATTTTGTAATTCTGTAGAAGAAGAATTATAATCATCGAACCGCTTCTTCTTTTTATTAATAATAATTTTTGATTTAGATTGTGTAAGTTTTATAATAGTTTTTGCTAAATCTATAATTTTTATATTTTTTTTTGAAGAAAGAGTTACTGTTTTATTTTTAGATATATTCTTTAAAGCAATCATAGAGCCTTCAGCTAAGTCTTCAACGTAAATATAGTTGCGTTTTTGCTTGCCATCTCCATGAACTATTAAACTAGAATTTTTTAAAGCTCGACGAACAAAAATAGAAATTGCATCAACAGTTCTATTTTTAGGCCCGTATGCTGTAGAATATCTTAAAATCGTGTATGCCTGTCCATAAAGCAATTGATAATTTTTTATAATATCTTCTGAGGCTGACTTTGATGTTGTATAAACGTTTCCAGCATTTCCATAAGAAAAAATACTACCAGCAAAAATAAATCTTTTTATTTTAAATTTTTTTGCTGCTTCAAGAAGGTATGTTGTTCCTAAAATATTTGTTTCAATTGTTTTTACTGGTATACTTTTTACTTTATTAATATCTGATACTGCAGCTAGATGATATACCACATCCACATTCCTCAATGCAGAATTGATCGAATTTTTGTTTAGTATGCTCCCTTTAATAAATTTAACATCTTTTCTTTTTGGTGTTTTTATGTCGAAAACAGTTACTCTATTTTTTCTTTTTATTAATGAATTTACAACGTGACTACCTATGAAACCGCTGCCGCCTGTTACTAAAACATTTTTTGGCATTTAAAGACTAAATATATCCCTTTTTCTTATTCTTTTTATTAAGTTCATTAAGTGCTAAATATTCTTGTAGTACTTTTTGTGAAATTTTGTCATTCACCATTGGTTTAGGTGATTGGTGAAAAAAATATTCCCAAGGTTGTTGATCTAACTCGTGGCCATTCGCAATTAATTGATCGTAAAGCTCTGTACCATAGTATGGTGCTAGAACTGATAAAGAATAATAGTCTGCTTCAACTTTCTTTGCAAAATCAATGGTTTCTCTTACATCATTATCAGTTTCCCCTGGAAATCCTGCCATGAAATATGCAGAAAAAGGTACTTTTGCTTTTTTTAACATTGCAGCACCTTTAAGCATTTCATCTCTTGTTTCTAATTTCTTTACCTGTGATAAAATTCTATCACTTCCAGACTCAAAACCTATTTTCACTCTTTCACAGCCTGCTTCAGCCATCAATTCGCATATTTCATCATCTAAATGATCTGCTCTAGCTTCACACTTCCATCTCATTCCCAATTTTTGGTCAATCATCATTCTTAAAAGTTTTTTTACACGTTTTTTATTTACTGTAAAAACATCATCTACAAAATAAACTAGAGTGTTGTCTTCAATCTTTAAAGATTCTTTGTCAGATATATTAGCCGAAGCACTATAATCAAATTTTGTGCCTTGCCAATATTTCTCTTTAAGGTTTTTCATTTCTTCAATCACAGATTCAGGTGAACGCAGTCGAGTTGTTTTCCTATCCCAATGAAAAGGTGAAGCGCAATATGTACATTTATAGGGACATCCTCTTATGGTGCATATATAAGAAACATCTACATTTTTTCTTTCTGACTCGGGTATACCCCAAAATTTTTCTTTTTCTGGCAGAGGAAGATTATCTATATCTTTAATTACTGGAGCTATACCTGTATTAATTAATTTATCTTTTCCTCTTGAAATTACTCCTGGAATTATTTTTGGATCTTTATTCTCAACTAAAGCCGTAAAAGCCTCCTCTCCTTCTCTTTGAATACTGAAATCAATAGAGGTAAGTGTATTTAAAAGATTTTTATCGAGTGTTGCATGGACTCCACCAACAACCTGTTTGATGTGTGGATCAGCTGTACGAATTTTTTCAGAAATAATTTTTATTGCACTAATGTTTGCTGTATATGAAGTGTATCCTACCCATTCAGGTTTAAAAGATAAAATTTTATTTTTTACTTCATTCCATAATTCGTTATCTGGATTTTTAAAATAGTTTTGGTAATTATTAAAATTTTGAAATAATTTTTTTAAATTACCATAATTCTTATCACTTACATAATCTGCATTATAAAGCCAAGCATCATGACCTCTTTTATTAAGATAAGATGCTATATAAGCAATACCCAATGAATTTGCATTATAATGCGATCCAAGAAGCCTATAAAAGGGTGGATTTACTAATAGGACTTTGGCCATTTTTTTTCTTTCATATAAATTTGTTCTAAATAATCATGATCTCTTTTGGTATCCATACATTGCCAAAAGCCATTGTGTTTATATGCAAAAAGTTCTCCTTCGGATACCATTTTTTCTAAAGGTTCTCTTTCTAAAAATGTCTCGTCTCCATCGATATAATTAAAAAAATCTGGCTCAATTACAAAAAAACCTCCATTTATCCAGCCTCCGTCTGTATGGGATTTTTCTTTGAAATTTTTTACACGATCTCCGTCTAATCTTATTGCTCCAAAGCGGGCTGGTGGTCTTACAGCAGATACTGTAACAAGTTTGCCATGACTTTTATGAAAAGCAACTAATGCATTTAAATCTATATCAGCAATACCATCTCCATAAGTTAACATGCATGTTTCGTTGCCAACAAATTTTTGAAGACGTTTAACTCTACCACCAGTCATAGTTTTTTCACCTGTTTCAACTAATTCTATATTCCAATCATTTGTTTTTTTAGAAAAATACTTTTTTATTTGTTCTCCTTTGTGTCCTAAAGCAACTAAGAAATTTTTATATTTATACTGTGCATACAAATTCATAATATGCCACAGCATAGGTTTTCCACCAATTTGAACCATTGGTTTAGGTATTGTATCAGTATATTCTGATATACGTGTACCAAAGCCACCAGCTAATATAATAATTTTCACTTTTGATTACCAATTAAAATTAATATCATTTTTTTTGCACCTTAAAATTTCTTTTGGATTGTGCCCTACGTTAGTAATATTCAATATAATACTTTCGGGTTTACTCATACCTTTAAAACCAAACCAAATTTTAGGCGGAACAGTTAATCTTGAATAATTATTCTTACCCACTTTAATTACTTTAAAAGCACCTGTTTTTTTAGAATAAAAAACAAATTTAACTTGTCCATAGGGCACTACCAAATTAAGTGTCATTTTTAAATGATATTTCCAAGCTTTTATTTTACCAAATTTAATTTTAGAAAAATAAGCTTCACTAAAAATCTGTTTTTTTAAGTCTCTTCTTTTCGCAATATGCATAATATTTCCTTTTGCTACTTTAACAATCTTCAGTGGCCTTACTTTAATTTTGTTTAAGAGATTTTTGCCCATTTTAAATTCCTTTTTTTTGCTAAAATTTGAAATTCTTTTATTTGTTTTTCTGTAGTTTTATTAACTCTTTTTGGGTCAAAATAATAACTACTATACCATTCAGCTACCATTTTAGAAGTTTCATTAAAGTTTAGGATGCTTTTCCATTTAAGAATCTTTCTTGCTTTGCTACAATTTAATCTTAATAGTTCTGACTCGAAAAATTTTTTATTTGTTCTTTTTTCTATTTTCCAAGAAACATTATTCCAGTTTGTACTTATATTTTTTACTAACTCTAATACACTGTACTCTTTATGTAGCTTTGGTCCAAAATTAAAAGATTCTCCATGTAAATTTTTATGAAATTTTAAATTGATTGCTAAACACAAATAGCCACCAACGGCTTCAAGCACATGTTGCCATGGTCTAGTAGATTTTGGATTTCTTAACTTTGCTTTCTTATTTTTTGACCATGATCTTACGCAATCAGGAACTATTCTATTCTCAGCCCAGTCTCCTCCTCCAACAACGTTTCCTGCTCTTGCGGTAGCTATACGGATTTTTGTTTTATTATTATTCAAAAAAAATGAGTTAATAAAAGAGTTGACCAAAATTTCAGCTGATGCTTTCGATCCGCTGTAAGGATCTTTTCCACCTAGAATATCAGTCTCTTTATACCCTTTGTGCGTTTCTTTGTTAAAATAACATTTATCACTAGTAATTATTATAACATTACATGAGTTTTTCAATTTCCTAAGTGACTCAAGAATATTTAATGTACCTAAAACATTTGTTTGCCAAGTAAGTGTTGGGCTAATGTAAGATTTTCTAACTAAGGATTGGGCAGCTAAATGAAAGATAAAACGAGGTTTAAAAGAAATAATTTTTTTTTCAAGTTTATATTGATTTCTAATATCTAACTTAACATCTTTAATTCCATAATTTATCTTGGAAACTTTAAAATGGTAAGGTTGTGATGGTGGATGCAAAGAAATTCCCATTACATCAGCTCCTAACTGTTTTAACCATGCAGTTAACCAGGAACCTTTAAAACCGGTGTGGCCGGTAACAATTACTCTTGAGTTTTTAAAAATTGAAAGATTTTTCATTAATGATAATACTTTTTAATAAGTTAAAATAAATAGTTTACTTTAAATTTAAATCTTTATCTTGAATATATTTTAAATTATTCTTCAAAGCTATTTCAGCTTTACAAAGCTCGATGCCCATGTCTCCAGCGTGCTGTAAGCTGGAAATATACTTTTCATTAATTAATGTATTAATAATTTCTATAGCTGTTTTTCCTGAAACTTCTGCAACCATATC
>MDTG01177083.1_pt1 | contig 14697 bp, 13 predicted proteins | sample 811421 | NCBI WGS metagenome assembly MDTG01 (sample SAMN05326645, study PRJNA326480) | marine metagenome | isolation source: seawater | place: Pacific Ocean: South East | collected 2011
ATTTTAAATGGAATGAATAAAATAAAAGACAAAAATGAATATATAAGTCTGAATGTACCTAAACTTGTTGTAGATAAGAATAACTATTTGCTTTACATGTCAAGAGCTCAAATACCCTCAAGTAAATATGGCAACTTTGAGTATGCATTAAAACAAGTCTGCATGTATTCTTTTCCAAGAAAAGATTTATTATCATTTGGAAAATTAAAAAAGAAAACATTCTTCGAATATTATGAAGATATTGAAATTTTAAGATTTTTAGAATTAGGTTATAAAATTAAGATGATTAAGGTTTCAAATCCATCAATTGGGGTTGATACAATACAGGATGTAAGAAAAGTAAATAATATTTTAAAAAATAAAAAAAATCTAAATATTAATTATGAATAATAAATTTTATGACCCAAATATTCCTGTAAAAAACAATAAAAGCGAAGAAAACTTTCAATTAATAGAAGGTACAAATATACCTTTACCATCTGAAGTAGAAATAAGTGAGTCAGGAACTTGTAACCGAAAATGTTCCTTCTGCCCAAGAAGTAGTCCAGATTGGGTTGATAAGAAAGAGTTTATTGATCAGAATTTACATACAAAATTATGTAACGAACTATCAGATTTAAATTACAAAGGAACATTAAGATATTCTGGTTTTGTTGAACCATTATTAGATAAAAATATTTTTAATTTAATTACCTATGCAAAAAAAAAATTACCTCACACGAATATCGAAATGGTAACCAATGGAGATGTTTTAAATGAAAAAAGATTAATAAAATTATACGAATCTGGTCTAACTAAACTACTAATAAGTGTATATGACGGCCCAGAAGATGTAGAAAAATTCCAAAAAATGTTTGATAAACTCAATATTAATAAAGGTAAGTATTTTATTAGACATAGATACTTATCTGAAAAAGATAGTTTTGGTATAACTTTGAGTAATAGGGCTGGAATGATGGAGAAAGCTGAGTACTCTATAAAAAAAACAAAGGAATTTTTAAAAAAACCTTGCTATTATCCAAGTTACACATTTTTTTTAGATTATAATGGTGATGTATTAATGTGTCCTCATGATTGGGGAAAAAAATTAATATTAGGCAATTTAAAATATAGTAAATTTTTAGAAATTTGGACGTCAAAGGTTTCAACAATGACTAGGAAAGGTTTGATTAATTCAGATAGGGATTTTAGTCCATGTAATTCGTGTGACGTTCAAGGAACATTAATCGGAAGAAAACATGCTATGTATTGGAAAAATCAATGAAGAAAAGAAAAAAACATGTTTTAATTTTAGGAGGAAGTTCTGACATTGGAATTGAGTTATCCAAATATTTTTTAAAAAAAAATTGGAATGTTACGGCTCATGTAAATTCCAATTTAAAACAGATTAAAAAAATAAATAACAAAAATTTTAAATATATAAATTTAGATTTTTCTACTATTAATAATGGTAAAATTCTAAAAAATATTTTTTCAGATGAATTTGACTCATTGGTCAATCTTGTTGGATATACAGATAATCAAAATTTCGAAACATTTGAAATTGATGAAGTATTAAAAACTTATAAAATAAATACTTTAGTTCCAATGAAAATAATAAGTATTTTAATAAAAAAAATGATTAAAAATAAATTTGGAAGAATTTTAAATTGTTCAAGTATAGGTGTTAAATTTGGCGGTGGTTCATCTACATTTAGTTATTCTATTTCAAAAAAAGCATTAGAATTCATTCCTAAATCGGCAAAAAGTTTAGCAAAGAAAAATATATTATTTAATGTTGTTAGATTAGGCGTTGTTGATACAAAATTGCATTCAAAAATAAAAAATAAAAGTATGAAAAAAAGAGAAGAGCTTATTCCAATTGGACGCAAAGCTCAAATTTCAGAAGTTATCAAACCAATGTATTATTTGTCGTCAGCTGAAAACTCATTTGTTACTGGTGAAGTTATAAGTATAGCTGGTGGAGAATAAATGATACTTGATTTGAGAAAAAATTCAACTTTAAATCCTGATATAAATAAAATCTATAATAAAATTTCTAAGGAAAATATTAAAAATTTTAATGAAATTCTTGATAAAGCTTATAAGAATAATAAAAATTTATCTTGGTATTTAACACTCACTGCCAGCAGAAATCACTTAAACTCTGAATTATTTAAAAATTTTAGTTATTTTTTTTTAATAGAAGAATTAATCAATAATAATAATTATAAAGTTTCTAAAATAATTATAGACTCAAAGGGTTTATTTAAAATTATAAATAGTAAGTTTGGGAATAAAATACTTATTGAATTAAAAAAACAAAAAATATTAAAAACATTAAAATTATTTCTTTATAGGATTTATGAATTTATACTCAAATTTTATCAATTTGTTGTATCAAGATATACAAAATATTTTTTTAAAAAAAAAAAAATTAATAATAAAATAATTTTAATTGACACTTATGTTTTTGAAGGTTTTATTAATAAAGAAAGATACTATAATTATCTAATAGATAATCTTAGTTTTGATCAAAAGAAAAAGATATATTTTTTACCAACAATATCTAATTTGAAATTTAGAAATATATATAAAATATACTGTGAGTTGAGAAAATCAAAAAAAAATTATTTTATAAAAGAAGATTTAATTAATATAATTGATTACTTTAAAATAATTATTATTTTAATCAAAATTACAAGAATAAATTTTAAAAATATTTTTATTAGAGATATTGATTTTTCACCAATTTTAAATGAAGATTTAAATTTTTTAAACTACAGTATTCAACATACAATAGAGGGCTATTTAAGTTATATTTTTTTTAAAAATTTAAAAAATAAAAATATAAAAATTGACATGTTTATTAATTGGTGGGAAAATCAAACTATAGATAAAGCATATAACTATTCATTGTCAAAATATTTTCCTGATACAAATTCAATTGGATATATAGGTTTCGCCCCTAGAAATTATGATTTTCATCTCTTTCCAACCAAATATGAAAAAAATCATAAAATTATACCACAAAAAATTGCTGTTATTGGTAAAAATTATATAAATCAGATATCACAGTTTAGTACAAATACTACGATCGTTACAGCTCCTTCATTTAGATTTGATCATGTATTTAAGTACACTCAAAAACAAAACTTATTGAATAAAAAGACAATTCTTATTGGATTGCCAATTTTATTATCAAAATCAATAGAGCTTTTGAAATCAATACCAAAAGACATTGACAGAGTATTTAAAGATTACAAAATCAAAATATATATTAAACCTCATCCAAGCATATCAAAGGATTTAATTTCAAAATATGTAGATTTAAAATCTTTTAATAATTGTATAATTACTAGTGAAGATACCTATAATTTGTTAAAAGAAGCAGATTTAATGATAAGTAGTATGTCTAGTATATGTATGGAGTCTATCGCAATGAATATTCCGTGTATTGTATATGATGAATCTAAAGGTTTTGAGTATATGCCAATACCTAATGATATTGACACTTCAATATGGAAACTTTGTAAAAATTCAGAACAAATTATAAAATCTATTAAATTTTTCTTCAACTTGACTAGTGAAGAATTTGCAATTAATTATGATATAAGTCAAAGAATTAAAAAAAATTATTTTTTAGAAGTTAATAAAGAAAATGTTCTAAAATTTTTAGGGAATAAATTAAACTAAAATGTCCTCTTTTGCTAAATATTACAAAGGCAAAAAGGTATTGATTACGGGTCATACAGGTTTTAAGGGGAGTTGGTTAACTGCTTGGTTATTAAAATTAGAAGCAAAGGTGATTGGTATATCTATTGATGTACCAACGACACCATCAAACTATAAATTACAAAAAGCATCCATGCATAAAGAGTATTTTTTTGATGTTTGTGATACAAAAAAACTTAATCAAGTTTTAAATAAAAATAAACCAGACATAGTATTTCATTTAGCTGCTCAGTCTCTAGTAAAAAAATCCTACAAATATCCTTTTGATACATTTAAGACTAACACACTTGGAACTCTTTCATTATTAGAAGCTGCAAAAACTTATAATGATAAAATTAATATTATTTTTATAACAAGTGATAAAGTGTATGAAAATTTTGAATGGGAATATGGATATAGAGAAAATGACAAATTAGGAGGCAAAGATCCCTATAGTATCTCAAAAAGTTTTGCAGAACGCCTTATAGATAATTATTTTAAAAACTACTTAAAAAATAAGAGAAAATTGAGAATAGCAATAGCACGTGCTGGAAATGTTATAGGTGGTGGTGATTGGTCTAAAGATAGAATTGTCCCAGATTGTTTCAAGGCTTTTGGAAAAAATTCAACAGTTTTGATTAGAAGTCCAAAATCCACAAGACCATGGCAACATGTATTAGAGCCACTTAGTGGATATTTAAATTTAGCTCTAAATTTGTCAAAGAATAAAGAACTAAATAATGAAGCTTTTAATTTTGGACCTAGTGATGAAAATAATTTTACTGTATTAGATTTAATAAATCAAATTAAATTAATGAATAATAACTTCAAATTCAAGATTAAAAAATCTTCTATAAATGATGAATCAATTCTTCTTAAATTAAATTGTGAAAAATCATTAAAAATTTTAGGTTGGAGTTCTGTACTAAATTTTTATGAAACAATTCTATTTACTTTTGAATGGTATCAAGAGTTTTACAAAGGAAATAAGAAAAATATTAAAATTATTACAAAGAATCAAATTAATCTTTATGAAAAAATAGCTATGAAAAAAAAAATTAAATGGTCAAAAAATGCAAGATAGATTTTTACTTAAAAATTTAAAAACATTTAATTTAGAAAAAGGAAATTTATTTAAAGGTCTTAGTATTAATGATGAAAATTTCCATGGGTTTGGAGAAATATATTTTACTTCAATTATGCCTAAACTTATCAAAGGCTGGAAGAGGCATCTAAAAATGACTTTAAATATTATTGTTCTAACTGGAAAAGTTAAATTTGTAATAATTAACAAATTTGATAAAAACAAAATTGATTTTACAAGTATAGAACTTTCAGAAAAAAATAAGAAAATTTTAACAATTTTTCCAAATAGTTGGTTTGCTTTCAAAGGTTTAGGTAAAAATTTATCTACAATTACTAATATTGCTAATATACCTCATGATGATTTAGAGGTAGAAAGTAAAAGTATTAGTGAATTTAAATATAAATGGTAAAAAAATGAAAGTGGTAATATTAGCAGGTGGTAAAGGCTCAAGGATATCTCAATATACAAATGATATTCCAAAACCAATGATTAATATAGGTAATAAACCAATTTTATGGCATGTAATGAATTCATATGCAAAATATGGATATAAAGATTTTATATTAGCCCTAGGTTATAAATCACATATTATTAAGGAATATTTTCTAAATTATGATGTTTATTCAAATAATTTTGAGATTAATACAAAAAGTAAATCCATAAAATTTTTTGAAGATAATAGAATTGATTGGAATGTATCTTTAATTGACACAGGTATTGATTCAATGACTGGTGGTAGATTAAAAAATATTAAAAATTATATTAAAGATGATCCCTTTTTCTTATCTTACGGCGATAGTATAGGTAATATTGATTTAAAGAAATTATATGAATTTCATAAATCACATGGAAAATTGGTAACAGTGACGGCAGTAAGACCACAGGCAAGGTTTGGTGAGTTAGACATCTCAAATAAAAACGTAGTGCAGAACTTTAAAGAAAAACCTCAAGTAAAAACTGGCTGGATTAATGGTGGATATTTTTTAATTGAACCAAAATTTCTTGATTATATTGAAAATGAAAATACCATACTTGAAAAAGAACCACTTGAAAATGTTGCAAAAGAAGGTCAATTAATGGCATATCAACACGAAGGTAGTTGGCATTGTATGGATACAGTTAGGGATAAAGAAAATTTAGAATCATTATTAGAGAACAAAAATAATCTTTTTTAGATGCTTTATACCAGATCAATACTCGTAATAGGCTCAACCGGTTTTTTAGGAAAAAATTTCTTAAAATTAATTCTTAAAAAAAAATTAAAAATAACATGCATTTCCTTTAATAATAAAATTAAAATTAAATCAAATAAAATTAAACAAATACAATGTGATATATCAGATTATAATTTGTTAAAAAAAAAATTAATTAATAAAAAATTTGATTATGTAATAAATTTTTCTGGTTATGTAGACCATTCTAATTTTAGAAAGAATGGTAGAAATATAATAAATAGTCACTTAATTGGAGTTGTTAATATTCTGTCAATTTTAGATATATCTAAAATAAAACATTTTATACATATAGGATCGAGCGAAGAATATGGATTAATAAAACCACCTCAAAAAGCCAAAGATATCGGTGAAGCTTATACACCTTATTCTTATTCGAAACAGTCAGTAACAAATTTGTTAAAAATGTTAAAATTCAATGAAAATTTGAAATTTACTGTTGTGCGAGTGTTCTTAGTTTATGGTCCCGGTCAAAGTAATGAAAGAGTGATACCCTACATCATTGAAAATTGTTTAAAAAATAAAAAATTTTATTTAACTTCTGGAAGCCAATTGAGAGATTTTATCTACATTGATGACCTAATTAAAGGTATTTATGCAATAATGAGATCAAATAAGATATTTGGTAATGTTATCAATTTATCTTCAGGTAAGCCAATATCAATTAAAAATATAACCGAAAAAATTAAATCAAAAATTGGATATGGTAATCCGGTTTATGGTAAAAGAAAAAAAAGAAAATATGAAAATTTATCTCTCTATGCTGATGTTAAAATAAATGATAATTACATTAAATGGAGTCCCAAAACTAGTTTAGATATTGGTCTTAATAAAACAATTAAATACTATTCAAAAAATGTTTAATTATATAAACTCATTTAAGATTATTCTTAAAACATTATCATTGCTTAATTCTTCTTTTAGAAAAAGATTAGTTTCTTTATTTTTTTTAATTATAATTTCAATGTCCTTAGAAATTTTTACTTTGGGAATGCTTTTTCCAATTCTTAATATATTGGCAAATGTTGGCATAGAAAATATTCAATATATTCCTATATTTATTTTAGAATACAAAAAAGAAGATTTAATTATAGTTTTCTTAGTTATATTTGTTTTAATATACTTATTTAAAATTTTAATGACAACTTTAATACATTGGTTAGCTTTAAGTTACCATCTTGATTTGCAAGTTTATTTATCAAATAGATTATTTGAAAAATATTTATTCCAAAATTTTACATTTCATCTTAACAGAAATTCATCTGAATTAGTTAGAAATTTGAAGGATAATGTTGTAGAGTTTTCAACACATGGAATTGGATCTCTTTTGATCTTATTAACAGAATTATTTGTAGTAATAGGAATTTTATCTTTTCTTTTATATGTGCAAACTATTACAACTTTATTCATATTTTCCACTTTAATAATAATATTTATTTTATTTAATATTTATGTTTCTCCAACTAGTTTTAATCTTGGAAAAAGTTCTTTAGATCACGGTAAATTATATATTCAACATCTATATCAAGGCTTACACAGTATTAAGGAGATTAAAATTCTAAATAGACAACAAAGCTTTTTGAATAACTTTAGTCTACATCTAAGATCATTAACTAGAATAAACAGAAATATTGGTTTTATTGAGTTTTTACCAAGAGCATGGTTAGAATTTATTCTGATTTTAATCGTTACATTAGTTATTCTTTATTTGCAGTTTAAAGGATCAAATATAATTGATTATTTGCCTATATTAGGTCTCTATGCAGCAGTTACTCTTAGAATTATGCCATCTTTTTCTAAAATACTTACTGCATTACAGAGATACAAATTTGGAATTGCTAAAATAGAAAATTTATATAACGAATTCAACCTAGAAACAGAAAAAAACAATACTAAAAATAGTAACCAAAATAATATATTTAAAAGTGAGATTATAATTAAAAATTTAACATTTAAATATGATGCCCAAATTTATAATGTCTTGTCTGATGTTGATCTAACAATTAAAAAAAACACAAAATTAGGAATTATTGGTAAAAGTGGATCAGGTAAAAGTACATTTGTTGATATTTTATTAGGTTTATTAAAACCAACTAACGGTAGTATTTTTATAGATGGAGTTGATTTAAGAAAAAATATTAGTGGATGGCAAACTAATATTGGTTACGTGGCACAAAATATAATTTTAACTGATGATAGTCTAAAAAAAAATATAGCTTTTGGACTTGAAGAACAATTTATTGATAATAATAGAATTATGGAATCTGTTAAACAAGCTAATTTATATGAATTTATTAAAAAACTTCCAGAGGGTTTAGATACTAAAGTTGGTGAATTTGGTTCTAAATTATCAGGAGGACAACTTCAAAGAATTGGAATTGCACGAGCTCTATATAACAATCCTGAAGTTCTTTTTCTTGATGAAGCTACTAGTTCTTTAGATAAAGAATCTGAAAATAATATAATAAATACCGTTATGTCTTTAGAAAACAAAACTATTATTATTATTTCTCACAAATATTCTTCAATTAAAGATTGTGATATAATTGTAGAAGTTAAAAATGAAAAAATAAATGTAATTGATAAAAATTCAATCTATTAATAATAAAACTCAATGCAACCACTAATCACAATAATCATAAACTGTTATAATGGTGAAAAATATCTAAAAGAATGTATAGATAGTGTAATTGAGCAAACATATCAAAATTGGGAGATTATTTTTTGGGATAATCAATCTACCGATGATAGTAAAAAAATATGCCTTTCTTTTAAGGATAATAGAATAAAATATTTCATTTCTAAAAAACATACAGATTTGTATGAAGCAAGAAATTTAGCAATTAGTAAAACAAGTGGAGATTTTATTGCGTTTTTAGATACAGATGACTTATGGCACAAAGATAAATTATCTAAGCAGGTAACTTACTTTGAAGAAAAAAATGTAGGACTTGTATGTAGTAATTTCATATTCTTAAATGAAATGAATAATAAAGTGAAATTATGGCATAAAAATAAAATCAATTCAGGATATGTCTTGGATGATTTGTTAAAAGAATATTTCATCGGTTTACCAACTGTTATAATAAGAAAAAAAGCTCTTCAAAATTTAAATAATTTATTTAATCCAAAATATAATATTATAGGTGATTTTGATTTGTTTGTAAGAATTGCTCAAAATTGGAAAGTAATTTATTTAAATAACCCTCTAGCAACATATAGGTGGCATGGAAAAAATTTAGCTTTTAATGAAACAGATCGAGAAATAATAGAACTAAAAGATTGGCTAGATCATATTAAAACTGAAATAAAAATAAAAGAAAATAAAAATTTAATATTCATAAAAAACAAATTAAATTATTTAATAAGTAAGGAATATTTAAGAAATAATAAATATAAACAGGCTTTTATTAGTTCATTTAAAATCAAAAATACAAAATTAATGTTTCGCTTATTTATACAAATAATAATTCCTAACAGTTTATTGAAAATATTACTTAAGTTTAAATTTAGATAATTTATTTTTTATTAATTTTCGTTTTTTCTAACTCCCAAAGTTTCTCGTTAGATCTAATTTTAATTAATTTTTGAACTTCTTTGTTATCTTTTTGATCTTCAGTTGCCTCAAATAAAGCTTTTTTTCTTCCTTTTAACTTATTATTATTTTTTATTAGATAGTAAACGGCTAAATGTTTTCTGCTCATATTTTTAAGGCATTTTACCTCTCTTGATAATCCATGCCAACTATTAGTTGAAGTATCAAAAATTATTGCTCTATTAAATTTAGGAAGAATTTCTTTTTGTAAATTTAATTTTTTGTCTTTTTTTTCCCAAAATCCAAGATGCCCACCATTCTTTTCTTTCCAATTTTTATTAAGATAAATGAGTAAGTTAAGTTTTCTAATACAATTATTTTTGGGATGAATATAATAATCTAGATGAGGATTAAGTTTGCCTCCATCTTTATGAAGATGAATGCCACCTCCATGAAGTCCTGGATCATTAATTAAATTTTTTATATTTAATAACTTTTCAAGTTTTTCAGAAAATGTATTGGATGTTAAATATGAAAAAGTTATGTATGTATTTGTTTTAAAATTATTCCAATTATTTGTTAATTTTTTTACCTCTATTGGATTATCATATTCATGCCAAATAGTGTCATTATAATTTGGTATTTCTTTTTCCAACTTATTTGCAAACTTAGTATCAAAGAAATTATCTACTACAAGGTAATTAAATGGTTTTCTATTTTTAAAAGATTTAGCTTCTTTTTTGAGGTCTTTAAAGTTAATCAAATTATTAAAATTCATATTAATTAACGTACTTATATGTTACTAATAAATTTTCAATATTTATAATGTGTGGCATATTTGGAATTAAATCATCTTTATCAATAGATGATAAAATAAAATTAGTTAGAAATAATTGTAATATCTTGTCTCACAGAGGACCTGACCATTCTGATATCTGGGTAGACAATGTTTCTGGATCTGTATTTGGTCATACCAGATTAGCTATTATTGATCTTCAAGAAACTGGTAATCAGCCTATGGTTTCTGAATGTAAAAGGTATGTTATTGTATTTAATGGGGAAATTTATAATTATAAAGATCTAAAAAATATAATTAACAATTCTAAAAAAGGAATAATTTGGAAAGGTAGTAGTGATACAGAAGTATTGTTAAAATGTTTTGAATTATTTGGAATTCAAAAAACTCTTAATTTAATTGATGGCATGTTTGCTTTTGTAATTTGGGATCAGAGGAACAAAGAAATGTATATGGCAAGAGATCGAATAGGCGAGAAACCTCTTTATTATACTATTAATAGTGAAACAATTGTATTTAGTTCTGAACTAAAGTCTTTTAAAAATATTAGCGGTTTAGAACTTACTGTTTCAGAGGCATCTATGGTGAAATATTTTAAATATGGATATATAAAATCACCTAATACAATATTTAAAAATATATTTCAGTTGCAACCAGGTTATTATATAAAAATTGAAACAAAAAAAAATAATTTTTTTCAAAATATTAAATATTGGGATATTGAAAGCAATAATACTTCTGAAATTGATACTAAAATTGTAAAAAATATTTTACTAAAAAAAATTGATCACTCTGTAAAAACAAGAATGTATGCAGATGTGCCAATGGGTAGTTTTTTATCTGGAGGATATGATTCATCAATTATTACTTATTTTATGCAAAAAAACTCAATGAATAAAATAAATACTTTTACCATTGGTCAAAATAATCAACAAGATGAGTCTAAGCATGCTAGAGAAATTTCAAAATTCATAGGTACAAATCATCATGAATATTTTATCGAAGAAATAGATATGCTTCAAACAATTCAAAATATATCTAAGTTAATTGATCAGCCCTTTGGAGACTCATCTATTATTCCAACCTACCTTGTCTCTCAGTTTGCAAAGAAAAAAGTTAAAGTAGCTCTATCAGGAGATGGAGGTGATGAAATTTTCGGAGGATATACTAGATACAAATACGTAAATTTATTTAATAATTTATCAGCTTTATCTCCAGATTTATTAAAAACTATAACTGATAAATTAACTCCAAAATCAATGGTAAAAACCAAAAGATTTCTTGAGTTAATTAAATCTAATAATCAATTTGAAATTAATGAAAAAATGAGAATTGCTTGGTCTAATATTAAAGATTTATTAAATTTTAAAGATATAAATGAAATTGATTATAATAAAAATTATTTTAATTTTGATTTACTATACGAAGATTTAAAATCTTATTTACCTGATGATATACTAACTAAAGTAGATAGAGCTAGTATGCTTAATAGTTTAGAAGTAAGATCTCCACTACTTGATCATAATTTAGTGGAATATATGTTTAAAATACCAAATAAATATAAATATAATTCATTTTCAAATAAAATATTATTTAAAGATCTTGCCCATGAATGCATTCCTAAAAATTTATTAGATAGAAAAAAAGAAGGATTTTCAATACCAATTAGCAGTCTTATTAGAACTGATTTGAAAGATTGGGCGCATGAAACATTATCTATATCAAATTTGTCTAAACATTCATTATTTAATAACAAATATATAACAAACTTACTTAATGATCATATTTATAAAAATCAAAATAATTCATATAAAATTTGGTATATACTGATGTTTCAATCATGGTTTTTAAATTTTAGAAATGAGTAATTTGTGTAATTTATGCAAAAGTAAATTAAATACTTTGTATTTGAAAAAAAATGTATTTGATAATTATTCTGTTAACGTATTAAAATGTAATAATTGTAATCATAAATTTCAAGAAAATTATGACATAGAATATAACGAAGAATACTACTCATATTATAGTAATTTATTGAACAAAACCAAAGATGAAGTATTTAATAATGAAAATTACTCTAATTACAAAAAACTTTTTAATTTTTTTGACAAGCATGTTAGAAAATATAATTTAAGTAAAAATATTTTAGATGTAGGTGCAGGATATGGTGAGTTAGTTTATTTTGCAAATCAGAACCAATGGAATTCTATAGGAATAGAATTATCTAAGGATGCTTATAAAATAGCAAATAAATTTGGAGTTAATATAAAAAATATTCCTATAGAGGATGAATTTTTCAGAAAAAAAAAATATTCAATAATTGTGCTAACAGAAGTTATAGAGCATGTAGATGATCCCAATAATTTAATTTTAGAAATTTCAAAATTACTAGAAGTAAATGGAATTTTATACATTACGACACCAAATTTTAATTCTCTAGATAGGTATATTATGTCATCGGAGTGGAAAGTAATTCATAAAGAACATATAAATTATTTCACAACGAACACTTTAAGAAGATTAATAAAAAATAATAAATCTCTTGAATTAATAAATATAAAATCAACAAATCTAGTATTAGAATTATATAAAATAAAAATGATCAAAATTTTTAATAAAAGTTATAAGAAAGATAATTTAGTAAGTTCTAATATGGTATTTAGAAAAAAAATAAATAATAGTTTTATACTCTCATTAATTAAAAAAATTATAAATTATTTTTTAAATCTATTTAAAATTGGGAATAATTTTACAATCATAATAAAAAAAAATAATTTATGAAAATTTTATATATTAGTTATACCGGAATTTTGGAACCATTAGGTGAATCTCAAGTTTTATCATATTTAAGATTGTTATCAAAAAATTATCAATGTAAAATTTTTCTTATTACTTTTGAAAAAAGCAAATACCTTTTACAAGGTGAAATATTAAAAAAAGAAATTGAGTTAAATAAAAATAATATTACTTGGAAATATTTTCCATATAAATATAATAATAGAATTTTTAGATCATTTAGAGATATTTTAAAAATATTACTTTTTTTTATAAAAAATAAAAATGAAATTAATTTAGTTCATTGTCGTAGTTATATCCCAGCTATTACTGGGTATATAATAAATAAGGTTTATGGAAATAAATATATTTTTGACATGAGAGGCTTTTGGATAGATGAAATGATATTAAATAAAACTTTGAGTAATAAATTATTGATTTCAATTCTGAGGTTTTTGGAAGAAAAATTAATAATAAATTCTTCATACATAATATCATTATCAAATAAGGCTATAAAATATCTCAAATCACAAAAAAAATATGAAAACAAAAAATATGTTTATATACCTACATGTGTTGATACTAAAAAATTTAATTCTCTAAATAAATCAAATAATAATGATAAAATTGTGATTGGTTGCGTTGGAACAATTCAAAGTGGATGGTTTTTAACGGAATTTTTTATAGATTTTTGTAAAATATTTCAAAAAAAATATCCTAATTCAGAAGTAAAAATAATAACAAATGATGAAACTAAAATTATAACCAATTTACTAAAAAAAAATGATATTTCTAAATATACTGTAAAAAATTGCAATTCAGATAATATTGTTGATGAAATAAAAAAATTAGACTTGAATATAATGTTTTTTTCTGGTGATTTTGCTAAAATTGCAAGTTGCCCTACAAGACTTCCTGAGTCATTATCTTGTGGTGTTCCTGTAATTGCAAATAAGGGTTTAGGAGATTTAGAAAAAATAATAAAAACTAACAATGTTGGTATTTTACTAGAAGAATATACTTATAAAGAAATTACTAATGCAGTAGAACAAACTAGATTTTATATCAAGAATCAAAATATTAAAAAAAATTGTAGAAATTTAGCATTAAAAAACTTTGATATTAATGTTGGTGTAAACTCAATTTATAAAATATATTTAGAATTAAGTAAAAAATAGGAAGATATTGAAAATTTTAGCATTAACAAGATATTCCGAATTAGGAGCAAGTAGTAGAATAAGGTTTTATCAATTCTATGATCAGCTAGAGTCAGAAAATATTTATATCTATACTTATCCTTTCTTTGATAATGATTATATAAAAAATTTACAATTGGGAAAAAAAAATTATGTAAAAATACTTTATAGTTACATTAAGCGAATATCTATAATTGTAAAACTTAAAAATTTTGACTTAATTTGGATTGAGAAAGAAATTTTTCCTTATATTCCTTTTTTTATCGAAAAATTATTTTTTAAAAGAAATAAAATGATAATTGTAGATTATGATGATGCTGTATTTCATAATTTTGATAATTCTTTTATTATTTCTAAACTTCTATTATCTAAAAAATATGATG
>MDTG01190560.1_pt1 | contig 14697 bp, 10 predicted proteins | sample 811421 | NCBI WGS metagenome assembly MDTG01 (sample SAMN05326645, study PRJNA326480) | marine metagenome | isolation source: seawater | place: Pacific Ocean: South East | collected 2011
CTGAGAAACCTGCTTCAGCTAGTGATTTAGCAGATACACCTGCTGCTAGAAGCTCTTTCGCGCTGTATCCTGCGTCTGCTAATTCCTTAGCTGACAAACCTGCCGCTAATAAGTCAGCTGCACTCATACCACTTGCTTTCAACTCTGCGACTGTAACACCTGCTTTGAGTAGATCTTTGACCCTGGCGCCTGCTTTTACTAGATCTGCTGGCGAGTAACCTGCATCAAGCAATTGCTTTAATGAAGCACCAGCATCTAACAAATCTTTGGCAGAATAACCTGATTTTTTTAGATCTTCAATACTGTAGCCAGCTTTTAACAAGTCTTTAGCACTACAGCCCTTGTCTCTTAAAGTACTTACTGAAACATTATTCATTTTGTCAAGTTTGATCTGCTCAACACTACAAGCACCACTGTGTTGTTTTGCTTTTTTAACTTCTTCTGCTGTTAAACCAGCTTCGATCAGGCTTTTTTCAGAAAAACCTGCTTTGAGGAGTTCTCCTGCAGATGCTCCAGCGCTCAATAGTGACGACGCTGAGTATCCTGCTTTTCTCATGTCTTCGATCGACACACCTGCGTCTAGTAGATCTTTTGCTGAAGCACCTGCATCTTTCAATTCTGCTACGGTCACTCCGTTTTTAAGTAAATCTTTTACATCAGCACCAGCTTTTAACAAATCTGACACGCTAAATCCAGCTTCCAGTAGCTCTTTGATGGTGTAGCACCCATCTAACAACTCTTTTGCAGTATATCCTTGCTTCTTAAGTACAGATGCTTTAACACCCTTAGTGTGATCATCACATAACTTTTTGCGCAAGCTAGTCATGCTAGAACGATCTGATATCTCGCTCTCAGGATAACCCGCCCTACGTAAATGGCCCGGTGAATAGCCGGCAGATATCAGGTCAGAAGCGCTGAAACCTGCTTCTTTCAGTGCTTCAGCAGAGAATCCAGCATCTTTCATTTCTTTCGCTGAGTATCCTGCTGACTTAATTTCACTTGCTGAAAATCCAGCTTTGACGAGATCAGATGCTTTGTATCCAAGAGACCTTAATTGAGACGCAGATACGCCAGCATCTTTAAGTTGTTTTGCTGTATAACCAGCATTCTTTAGGTCTTCAGGTGAGAATCCTGCTTCCAGCATTTCTTTTGCTGAGAATCCTGCTTTGGCGAGGTCAGATGCTGAGTAGCCTGCTTTTCTCAAATCTTCAGCAGAAAAACCTGCAGCTTTGAGATCTGCAGCAGTGAAGCCTGATTTAGCAAGTTCATCAAGACTAAACCCAGCTTTACTGAGCTCAGAGGCTGTAAAGCCTACTTTTCTTAGGTCTGCTGCAGAAAATCCTGCATCTTTTAGTTCACCAGCAGTATAGCCAGCTTTTCTTAACTCCAATGCAGTACAGCCTTTTTTAGCCAACTCTGCTGCTGAGACACCATTCATTCTATCTTTCATAATCTGTTTGACATCACAGCTCGTTTTCGTAGCTGCTATCATTGCATCTTTGATATCCGCTTCACTGTAACCGAGACGTCTTAAATCCTCAGCAGAAAAGCCAGCCTTGGCAAGAGCAGTTGCTGAAAAACCAGCGTCTTTTAACTCTTCAGCTGTATAACCAGCAGTTGATAATTCTTTTGCACTAAAGCCTGCCGCTTTGAGATCTGCAGCACTCACACCACATGATTTGAGCTGAGGTGCATTGACACCTGCGTTTTTTAATTCAGATACAGTGTAACCTGACTTGAGAAGTGCACAAGGGTCGGCACCAGATTGTATCAATGATAACGCAGAGACGCCAGAATGCCTGAGATCAGAGAATGATTGATTTGTACTTTTAAGTATCTCTGATGCTGCAACACCTGATTTGAGTAGATCTGACACAGAGACACCTGCGTCAATGAGTGCTTTGGTTGAGTAGCCAAGTTTCACCAAATCTGCAACTGAAACACCTGCGGCGACCATACTCGCAGCATCATAACCTGCATTACTTAATTCTTGAGGAGTAAAGCCAGCCTTCAGTAATTCACCAGCACTAAATCCTGCTTGTTTTAGTACTGATGCACTACATCCCTGACATCTGAGTTCAGATGCTGTGACACCTGCTTCCCTTGCTCTCTTGACACTTGAAAGACTACATCCGTCAACAGACTCATCGTCACCGATACCAGCAGTGCCGACAGCAACTAGATCATCGGCCTCGCCCGTGTTAATATCGCTAATTGATGCGACAAAACTTTGGCCAGTATTTAATGCTTTTTTGGTTTCTTGTGTTTGATATATATCAGATATTTCTCTATATTGACTTGTTGGATTTGGCTTTGACTTCTCAACCACATTCGTGATGCCCGCGACATTTGAAGAACCGGTTTCTACTATTGTCTCACCAAATATCATCCTCATGATATCACCTGAAAAGTAGAGCAAAACACCCATTGCGATGACGACTAGCACAAATATACGGATTCTCGCGCTGCTTTTGTCTACCTCACTTGATACAGCCTGCTTCGCCTTGCTATCTTTGTCTGATTGATTGCTCTTTTCTGCCATATCAACCTCCTTCTTTCATTTCAAGTGATAACTTTACTTGTTTGCCATGCCGAGTTGCAAGAACAACTGGCGTTTTATTCATCTCATAGACCTTTATGTCACCGTCTGTTGATGCAACGCGACTAATCCACCCTGGTGAAATAAGATCCAAAGTCGTCCTTAGATACAATCGATTGTTAAACAACCACCCTTGCGACTGATCATCACCAGAAACCGATACTTTTTGAGATCCCATTGGTGGAACTACGTGAAGAAAATCTCTGAGAACTGGACTTACTTCCTCAGGCATAGCCTGATGATCATATCTTGCATTGGGTCCTTTTCTTGGCACTACGATCTCAACTCGATAGTCAACTGACTGCTGACCAGGTATTAACTGTAAGAATATAGGCGTATTAAATCCTTCCAACATAACCACCATATTTGCTTCACGATACATCGTTACCGCTTGGACCAGCAGTGAATTACTCATACCACCAGGCTCATCGATACTGTCATTGATCGCTTGTATATTAAATGAGGATGAATTGCCTAGGTCATATGCTTTAATTGGCCACGGCTGATTGGTTGAATCAAAAAACTGTATTGAGCTCACATAGCCAGATAGGAGCCTAATAACTGGTGGAACAGCACCAGGCGACAAATCTATAACAAAGTTTGATGTAGTAGGCTTGGGAGGCGTGTCTTGTTTGAAAGTACCTGCGCGCATTGTTTCGTTATAAAGCCTACGAATTTCTTTAATCTGGTCTAAGTTTACTGGGAACATTTCATCCGGAATATCGGAAAAGGCTTCCTCGTTTACACTTCCTTGAGACAGAGTACTTGAAGTCGCTAGATCACTCTCAGCACTGCTGTCGCTACTGCCTGACGTAGGCTGTGAAAATGGATCTGTGTACTGCGCATTGACCTGCGGTAGAATAAAACATAGCAGAGATACAAGTGCCGTCCATCTCTTAATCATTAACTTATCCTCCAGTTACATTAAGCGCAGATGAGACAAACTTCTGTATCGCAATCCCCTGCGGATTATTTTGAATTGGGACACGACTTACTATAACTCTTACTAACACAGACTGAGATCTCTGAGTACTTGATCCTTCATATGTTACAAGTAAAGGCATCTCTACTTGCCATGTAAAAGCACCATTTAGAATTCTTCTGTTGGTGATCACAGCAGAGCCAGTTGGAACAGCACTCACCATAAGCTTTTGGTTCTTTACAGTGACAAGATTACCACTATTCCTTAAGCTTGTTAGGAAGTCTGACCATCCGTCTGAACTGAAATACTGTTGCGCATTTTGTAGTTGCGAACGGTAGCGGAGGTAATCGTACGCATAAACCGAAACAATCGCTGAGGACACCCAACTAGTAAGCTGCGACTGAGAGACGACAGGCTGGTTTAGCGGCTGTATAGGTATGATAACCCCATCAGCTCGAGCAGCAAAGTACACTGGCATCGGCTTGTTGTTCCACATGTATGTCACAAGCAAGACTAAAGCAACTGTTGACAACCCAAGAGCCATTAGGAAAATAAATGTTTTCCGAAATGCGGATCGATAAAAATCGATCTTACTCACAATAATTTTGTATTCATCACCTGCCACTGGTATCCCCCACAGAACACTTGTTTATTACACCATATCCAATTCGCAACATCAAGATATCATTCATATTTTATTGCCCATATATCTGCATTAGATTAGCACCAGGCATACTAACATAGTAATCATAGCCACCTGAAGCCATGTATAAATACACAACTGTCGCAATTAATACTAGATTCAATGCTAGAAGAAAATACACATATCTTACAATCTTTTCAAACTGCTTTTCATAGAAATCAGGCCTGTTGATTGGATTGGTATACGGTCCTCTTACCATTTAAATCTCCACATACCACGTTGGGTATAATATTACCTCGAAATATGCTGAATCGAGTTGTTTCTCAAGCTTCATATTTGCTGAAGTCATCACAAGACTGTGCTTGATTTTTTTCTCCTTAGATAACTGAGACACATACTCAAATAGCATTTTTTGCAATTCATCTGCTTGATGAACAGCAGTAAATCGATCAGTCAAAGAGGCATGTTCATCAACATGCACTTTGACATGTATCATACCATATCGATTCACATCCTGACTGATACGATCACCTACCTTTTGGAGGACGTCATCAATCAATGAACTTATATCATCACCACCAAGCCAACCTCTTTGTTCAACATAAATATATTCTATATCACCAAGGCTACCTGTTGAATTCTCCGGCATTTCGTTATTGGACTCAACCATCACATCCCAACTACCAGCATCTAAGGCCATCGAGAAAAGCAGCAATAATCCACATCCAAAAGCATTGAGATTGTTAAGTTTCATATTCTCTCCCACGTTACTACACATCAACCCGACAATTGCATGAGCTTTTTAATCATATCAAGCATCTCTTTCTTGCTAGATATTTTCAGCGGCTGCTTATATGCCGTTGATTGCTTCAATAGATTAAACGCAGCTTGCGCTTGCTTCTCTGATTTCTTTGAGTCAAACCCCATCGATTTCGCCAATGATACGGCGGTATCCAAAAATATTTTTTTCTGTACAAGTGGCCCTACATGATCTTTGTTTAAACCCAAGGATTTCATCATATCAGTGTTTACAAAACGTGCGAATACGCTAAAGCCACCTTCGATATCTTCCTCTTGCAATTCAGGGGCATCATCTCCCTCTACGGTCTCTCCACTGTCTACATTTGCCTCTGATGATAAACCAACCAATTGTGTGATTGCATCACTTGCAGATTCGATTAAATGAAGCCCATTTCTTTTTTCTACCGCTGCTCTAAACACACCAAATAATGATGACAACACTTCATCTTCTTCAGACACAAGCGTGGGAAAAGTACGCTTAGAAAGAGTCTCTATATCTTCTATTGACTTAACCATGTTATACAGCTCTTGATCTGAAGGATAATCAACCATGATCATAACATTTAAACGCATCGATTTTACTGGCTTTGGATTCGCGTAAAACATTCTAGCTCGAACAATTTTCGAAGCAAATAGTATGTGCGCATCACCTTCGACTTGTTCTTTGAGATCTAGCAGATCGATTCTTGATCTTTTCTCAGCTTTTGCTGATTTGGTGTCCCGATAGGTTCCTGAAACGCTACTACCACCCACTTGAAAGCTCTCTACGGATGCTACATATGATTCACCTGAACTTTTCATGAAGAATTCCCAAGTCTCGGTTGGATCTTCTAGCTTCATACAAATTTTAATGTTCGTGTTTGCACCGATTGACGCAGCCTCTTCTTTCGAAGCTTTCTGAAATGCTGGTAAATCTTGACCTGCAAAGACCACAGAAAAACCCAGAGACCTTGCTTGAGCAGGTACAACAGCAAATCCTTTAACAGCATAATAGCCATACTCATCTAATATACATAGAAATGGTGTTTTAGCATTTGTAGGCTTTCTTTCAACCAAGTCAGCAAACGTACCTTCGACTGCGTCACCCAATCCAGCAGCCATCATTGACCGCATGGAAGCGATCACAACTTTACCCAAGTTGGACAATTCATCAGGAGACTTTTCAAGCGCTGGCAACAAAACAACCAAAATACGGCGATTAAGTACCACGTCCTTCAAATCGACCTCTGCCAACTTTATTCGACAAATATGACCATAAGTATCAGCCAATGATGTAAAAACTCGAGTTAGCTGCATCGTAATATAGCCATGCTGTTCAAATACCTGCGATACTTGCTTACCTTTTCGCTCTTTATTGTAGCCAGGTAACGTCCATAGATAATTCTTAATTGGCTCCATGACAGGATCAGGCAAGTTCTCCATGCTAATCGGATACGCCCCATCACGAATGAACGTTTTGTCACAAACCATCGCCTCTAATCGATCTAAACCAAAATAATTACGTATACAGTTTGCATCGAGAAGAATGTGTCCGGCATCACGCATCGCTACCAAAACTTTTAAGAGCGATTCAATAAATGCAATAGCACGACCCTTCCACATATCTCCATCGCCACTACCACTTGAACCATCCATCATCCCTGTAACAAGGTTGGCAAGCATACTCGATGAGCCTGACGAAAACGGATTCAAGGTATTGGAGAGACGTTTGGGTTGTGGGCCAATAATATCCGCACCACCTGTCATAAAATTAATAAGCAACAAATCGTCTTCTCGCCCCATATATCTAACCATCGAAAAGATCTTTGCATAAAGCGAGTTATCACCTTTACCATCTACATAAATAAAGCCGCTTGATTGAATGAGCGCATTGTAAGCAATTGAAACCAACGTCTCAGTCTTACCACTACCAGTTGAACCAAAAATTAGCATATGGGTTCTCATATCTTCATTGGTAAACCACAACTCTTCTTTGGTCGCTTTGTCATTACCTATATGGTAGATCCCTGCAGCTTTTCTTGCTTTTTTTGTACCAGGAATACAATAATTAGGATCCATGACCTCAGCACGCATAGGGATTCTAAAAGGCAAAGAAAATTTCTGCGTAATTGATATGGTAAACAATATCAACACCATAATAAGGAACAAATCAGAAAGTGGGTATGCAACCACCGAACAAAGAGCCAAAAAGAATATCAAGTATCCAACATATGCTGGCTTCTTAAAAAAATCACCAAGCTTTTGGCCAATCGTCCTAACATCTCTTGTTAATGCGCTGGTCTTTTGCTCCTGCTTACTCGTGATACCTCTTATTGGCATTCGTACCCTTCCTCATCTGGGTTAAACAAAATAGATTTTAACGCCTCATCTAAAGCATTAACGGCTTCTAGCACACATGGCGTTTTAAGCGGCCGTCTCAACTTTGACTCTATTTTCCAATGAGCAAAAACACCTCCAACTTCTGGAAATACTGCAACCCTACCAACACAATTTAGAACATACCAAAGCTCACGATCAACTGTTTTAAGCCATAAAAACTCAGAAGAAGCAATCACCCCATCTGTCCTCGCCATTTCTAGCATCGATATCATCACAGTGTATACGTAAGCGTGAGGTGAAACCGCCATTCCAACCTCTTTCGAGCCAACATGTACTTGAAGCAACTGATTGACTCCAGCAAAATTCATCTTCTTAACACCACCTTGAGCTGACTTTGACAATTGGCACAACATCTTGTCTGCTTCTTCTGACGATCGGTTTGACTTTGCCGCAAAAACCGAAAACAATGCTTTTTCATAATCTTTGAGACAGTCTAAACCCGTCCAACTCCGCCCAAGCTGGAGCGAAAAGATTTCTTCGGCCCTACTCCTATTGAGATCAACAGCTGGACTGCGCTCCCTAATCACACGGACAAGAAGCTTGTTTTCTTTTGCATAGTCTAGCGGCTGCTTTGACATACCCCATGAAGGATCATCAATAGGAACCTTAACCAAGTTTTTAATATTAGCAATTCTCGTATGAGGATAATGAACCTGCTCTCTTGTACGAAGGACTTTCATGTCATAGACTTCACAATATTCTGATAACTTATTTTTAAATGAGAGATGATACCCCAGAACAATGGCAACACTAAAGGTTACAGGTAAAAAGTAAATACCTGCCACACCAAGAAACGACCACACTTCCGCATACTCAATGGAACTGGGATTGGTGCTAATGTCGATGACTAGAGCGTTTACAATATTTGCTGTATCTAGCTGTATCAACCCTGTGAGCTTGAACAAGCTCGATAGGTAAAATGCGATGTTGTAAATAAACAACAATTCATACTTTCGTATTTCTATTATAAACTCGATGATGGATTGGCCATACTTCACCCATATAATGACGGCTATGACAACAACCGCTGCGGAATAATATAGCGGCTCCATGCCTTCCGGCTGTTCACCACCTTGCTTTCCGGCCATGATAATTCCCCCCAAGCAACCATTTTAATTCTACAGCCACAACAAAAGATATGCAACATATTTTTATAATTTGCGATCGGTACTCTTTAAACTCAGACGATTATTGACCAACTGATAATGAAACTGATTTGAATGAACAAACTCTACGATGTTAGCGTGGACGATAGCTTCCACTGGTAGCGTTAACACTTCACAGCCAAAGATATCTTCGCCAATTAAGCACATGCTTTGATTGTTCAAAATTTCATCGCTGACCCATATTGAAATATAAGCATCCTGATCGATCTTAGAACGGTTAGAAATATATTTCCTAACATCTGCTTCTGATCGATAGACAGGTCGCCCCGAAATACAACTTGCTAAAGACTTAATCGTAACTTCCCATCGGACCATATCACAACCATCAAGCTGAAATAGCGCAATGTAAACAAGGCTACATCCTTCATGAGATACTTGAACTTTGTCAACAATAGCTTCTTCTCTTTTTCGATTTTTTAAGCCGTCTATCATGGCTACTATTTTTTCTCGCACAGCAAGTAGGCGTTTTTTGTACACACGTAGAACCGGGCCAGAATCCCAGCCAGATCGGGCAGACTCGATATCAATAGATTCTTTCAAATCTTGATATGCCTGCACAGCAGCCCTATCGTGCTCATCCTCCATGTCGGCCTGGCCTAAAATTAATAACATCCTCAGACGCAAGCAATTCACACGCAGCAGCTGCGTCAGCCTTGAGCTCTTTCAACCTCAGTTTTTGATCATCTTGTATCAACTGCAAACCATCGATATCATTTTTTATCTGTATTGCCAAGTTATTATAGTCTTCATTATTTACCATACTTTCCCTCTTTGTATACCCATAAGTGCAAAACGGTACTTCTATTACTTATATTATAGTTGAATCGAACACATAATTCAATATTTTTAACCATACATTTTATCAAGCATAAGCGGGACTGTCATAAACACTAAAAAAGTCCCAACAGCCAAACCAAATGTTATAGATATTGCCATAGGAATTAAAAACTGCGCTTGAAAAGACGACTCAAACATCAATGGCGCCAAACCAAGAACCGTTGTGAGCGTAGTAAGAATCACCGGTCTCAATCGTCTTGTCACACTTTCTATGACAGCAAGACGAGGCAATACGCCCTTTAGGCGCAATGCTTGATATGTTCGTATAAGGATAATGGAATCATTAACAATAATACCCATAAGACCAAAAAAGCCCATTAAAGACAATATAGACAAATCAAAGCCCATCCAATAATGCCCCCAAATCGCTCCAATCAGTGATAACGGCATGGTTAAAAGTACCATAAAAGGCAATAAAAATGATGAAAATCCCCATGCCAATAGAAAGTAAATCAACACCAAAGCCACACCTAAACCATACTTCATCTCTCGCAAAGTTTCTTTTTCCATTCTTGACTGATCGCTGTAATCGATATCAACCGCATACCGCGACACCACATCTGGAATAACAGACTTTCTCAAATGCTGTAACACCTGATTACGATTTGCCTCACGACTATCAATATCTGCTAATACATTAATCACTCGATTATTCTGATAATGACGAACCCTTTCAAAACCTGCTTTTTTCTCAATTTCAACCAGCGATGAAAGTGCCACCGCTTCACCCGCAGGCAAAATAACGGGATAACTATACAAGACATCAAGGATATCAGTATCCTGCTCTGGAAACGATAAACGCAAATCAAGATCCTCAGTCTGATTTCGATCAGTAGCTAAATAGATACCCCTTGTTACAACTGATAGCTGATCTGCAATATCACTTGCCGACAAACCCATATCAATCGCATCTTGATTCAAAACCAACCTCAAAGACCCTAAATCATAAGGCATATTGTCTTCAACATTTATCACTCCAGATATCTCTGACATTGCAGACTTTATCTCACCCGCTGCTAATTTTAATTGCATCAAATCATCACCAACCAACGTTAGCCGTATATCTTGAGTCGGCGGCCCTGACTTTGGCTGCTCTATGGTCAATACATCAATAGATGACATAGATGGTATGCGTTCGCTCCAAGCCTGGATGAATGCATCATTATCAAGCTCACGCCCATCTGGCGGACTCAAGCGTACATAGATATTACTAGCTAAAAATTGATCACCCCAAAGACCTCTTGCACTACGATGAAGTGAAGTCCTATGCATATTCTGATAGGTCATCTCTATCATTGGCTTATCATTCTGACGATGGTTTTCTTGGACTTCATACGCTGCACGCTCGATCACAGACAACACGTGTTTCATTCTCTCTGGCGTTGTACCCGAAACAAAACGAACATCTGCGTATATATCTTGACCTGGTATCATCGGAAAGAAGGTAAATGCCACATGCCCACTGTAGAAAATAGAAAACGTCAGTAGTAGCAATGAACCAACCATTCCTACTGATACCACGGGCCTATCCAGTAAGTACTGAACGCCCGCAACAAGATAACGATCTCTCAACTTGACCCAAGCCGCATCCAACTTTACACGAGCAGGATGAACCAATCGCACACCCTTTTCAATCGATAAGAAATCTAGATACAAATGACGGGGCAATATCAAAAAACATTCTACCAGGGATGCTATAATAACCACCACCACAACTATAGGAATGGCTGTTAATATATCACCCATCGCCCCTGACAACGCAATCAAAGGCAAAAAAGCAGCCACAGTCGTAAATGATGATATTAATATCGGAACACTCATAAACTGTAAGCCCTCAACCACAGCATCCCAAGGTTTCCGCCCCCGTTCAAATGCTTGCACAACAGCCTCACAAACAACAATGGTATCATCAACCACGATCCCCAGCGCCATAATAAAACCAAACAATGCGATCTGGTTGATTGAGCCACCAGAGAGGTATAAAAAAAACAAACTCAATGAAAAAGCAATAGGTATACCTAAAATAACCCATCTCAAAATCCTAAATCGAAAAAATAGCCATACAACAAAGGCAATCAACAGTAGCCCTTGCACACCATTGTTCAACATCAACTCAAGACGCTCATGGATATACTTCCAGATCTTATTGTATAACTTGATGTGCGCTACATCAGGCAACCGCTCATGACTACTCTCATACCAGCGCTCAACTACATCTGCCATGGTAAGCGCGTTGCTTCCCGCTGAACGCATCACCATAAAAGATGCCGCAGGCATCTGCTGGAATCTAATTTGGGACTGGCCTTTCTTCAGTCGATAATCAACCGAAAATTCATCTGACAAAATATGCCAACCACCACTTTTTTGCGGAATTCTCATCGTGCTCAGGAGCAATGGATGAAAAAAATCACTTTCCATATTTAACTGGTAGCGAATATTGCCCTGATAATAGTCTCCCAGTGACACCGCACCCAGATTCTGCCCTGATATCCAGCGCGACATTTCGTCAATCGCATGAGGATAACGCTGAGCATAGACTGGATCAACTTCCAGAATCAACTCTTCATCAGACACACCTACAACTTCAATCTTATCCATACCCAAAGATAACAGCTGTTGCTCGACTGTCTTTGCTAGGCGCTTAAATTCATACCAGTTCACGTCAGCCCACAACAACACAGATGTCACAAGATCAAATGACTCTCGCTCCTGCACCCTTGGCTCCTTCACTCCCCGAGGCCAGTTCTTTACCAGGTCAACCCGACTCTTAACATCAACCAATGCCTGATCCATCGGCACATTTGACTTAAACTTGATAAAAACACTTCCTACTTCTGACTTTGATGAAGACTTAACGCTCTCTATACCTGCTAAACCCTGCAGTTCAGCCTCAATTGGGTTAATAATATGACGCTCCACAGCCTCAGCATCTGCCTGAGGCCAACCTACCACGATGGAAATCATATTCACACGATAACTTGGCAATAGCTGAACATTAATTTGAGTATACGCATACCAGCCTAAAAGAAACGCCAAAGCCATCAAAATATTAGACGCAACGGGATGAGACACAAAATAAGCCAAATAAGGATTTGGACGACTAATCATAACTTACCCGAACCAGCATACCATTGAACGCATCCGGCAAAGGATCAAGCAACAAAGAACCTTGTGCCGGCATATGCTTACCTGTCACAACAACCTGCGTTTCTTGATCAATGGCAAAGCGGTAACCCTCAACTGCAACATCTAAGCGCTTTAGCCGATCTTTCTCAATCAAATAAATATAGCCTCCAGGATAAACGCTTCTCAGAGGAACCAAATAAGCATTCACTGGGCGACCAAACTCCAGATATAACTTAAATCGCTGACCTAGCGGGAACAACATATCGTTCTCATTCGTATAAAACAACGCTTCTATACTGCGACTAGATCCCTCTAAATAGGGTTTGAAACGATCAAATGTCGCGCTGACTCTCTCCTGACCATACATCACATACGCATCAACATCATTTGAACTTATCTGTTGATAAATACTAGGCGTTATCAGTGCTTTTAGATAAAGCTGATTGTCTGGCACCAGTGTCATAACCGTTTGGCCAGCCTTAACATACCCTCCTTCAGAAACATACACTTGATCAACCCTACCTCTACTAGGTGATGTAAATTGGGCGTGCTCAATATGATCGTTGATCTCAATTAAATCAACTTTCAAACGATCCAAGCGAGCTTTTGATGTCACTTGCTGCTGTTCTAAATCAATCAATTGCTGAGATGCTCTAACTTTTGCGATACGATATTCTTCTAATTGTGACTGACTTCGCTCAAGCGTCTGATCACTGATAAGATGCTCCCTAGACAAAGTCTCCTGCCTTGCGACTTGCCGCTGATACCATGCTAGCTTCTTTTCGCTGGAATCTATAATAACCTCAAGCTGACCTCGCTTTATGTCCAGACTTCTTATATGAGACTTGACCTGCTGTAAATCCAAAATGACACGCTCACGATCTCTTTGGCTTTGATCTGTGTCAAGTTGAAGCAAAAGCGCCCCAGACTCAACACGATTTGACATACTTACTGGCAGTTGTGTCACATGACCAGACACCGTTGAAACCACTTGAAAAGGCGTCTCGACCTCTGACTCCGCATATATGATATGATTTGGACGATGCTTGGTAAGAACTATTGGGAGCGTTTGAACCAGTGGGATGGTGAACTCACGGTTTTTTTGAACCAGCGGCTTGGGATTATAAACCCAAAGATACGACACGATGCCTGCTACCAGCAACATCACCGCAACTACCCAATGATAACGCTTTATCTTCATAAGGGCCATAGAACCATTTTGTGACTTTTTTTATACTACCACACCTAAAATATTCATTCACCTAATTCGACCATAAAAAAACATATCCCTTTATATCAAAAGAGCAAACCATAGACCTTTAAATTAATGCCTATGATATTTGTCGAAACGCAAACGGATTGGGCCCTTGTATGGCACAGATGTTATCTTTTCTTATGAACTTTGACATCATTTGATAAACACATCACGGTATGTTAGAATCAAACGGTTTTGATTAAAGTTAAGGTATCACATGATAAGCAAAGAAACTAGTCGGATTTTAGGTGGATCATTAATGATTGGCGGAACAGCCATAGGCGCAGGCATGTTAGGCCTACCTATTAAAAACGGCCCAACTGGATTTCCACTTGCAACCGCATCACTCTTTTTGGTCTATTTGTTTATGTTGGCATCGATTTTTCTCTACTTTGAAAATATCTTGTACATGAGTGACAAAAGCGCCAACCTCATAAGTATGACAAAAGCCCGTCTCAGCAAACCATTGCAATACTTTACATGGCTGGCTTATGCATTAATTCATTTTTGTGCTATTTGGGCTTACATTGCTGGTGGCGGCGATATCATTAGTAGTTTTTTACAAAGCGCATTTCATTTAAGTATCAGCGAAACCAACTGTTCGCTATTATTCGCAGTAGTACTTGGATCACTTGTTTTCACTCACATTCACGTCATTGATATGATTAATCGGGCATTTATGATCGGTTTATTTACAAGCTTCATCTTGCTGTTTACCAATATCACGCCGATGGTTAGTCTCGAATACCTCACTACTGTCAATGTTAATCACTATCTCCTCATTGGTATACCTATTGCAGCTGCGTCATATACGTCACACATCGTTTTACCTAGCCTTAGGGACTATTTTGATAACGACATCAAGAGCTTAAACAAAGCCATCATTATCGGTGCGTTTCTGCCTTTTTTGTTTTACATTGTTTGGGAATTTCTCATTTTAGGAATGGTTCCTACCAGTGGTGTTAACAG
>MDTG01102255.1_pt1 | contig 14694 bp, 14 predicted proteins | sample 811421 | NCBI WGS metagenome assembly MDTG01 (sample SAMN05326645, study PRJNA326480) | marine metagenome | isolation source: seawater | place: Pacific Ocean: South East | collected 2011
AAGAACGAAAATCAATCATGATATCTCCGGTTGTGTAAATTGCTGGCTGATCTCTTGGCGAGTTTGTTGATCAAAATAACTCCACGCAATAAAGCGACTCACTTTTTGCCCTTGCGCCATTTCAATGATTTTAACTTCAGCCACAGGGTGTGTTTTTAATTGTGCTTGTAACGTGGCTAAGTTTTCTTTTTTTGAAACTAAAGAGGTAAACCACATACACTGCTCAGCAAATAGGGCACTTTCATCGATCATGGTACAAATGAATTGCGCTTCGCCACCTTCACACCAAAGCTCATTATGTTGCCCGCCAAAATTTAAAGCCGATTTAGGGGCTTTGCCTAAGTTTTTCCATTTCCGCTCGCTACTTTGAGCTGCTTGTTGTTCACTGGCATGAAAAGGAGGGTTACACAATGTAATATGAAAAAGCTCTTTTGCATTTATTACCCCCTGAAAAATATGCTGCGACTGCTTTTGTAGCTTGACGGTAATTTTGCGATTATTAAATTGTACGATTTGTTTGGCTAATTTTACAGCGCTCGGATCTATATCTGAGCCTGTGACGCTCCAGTTATATTCATGGCTTGCTAGTAACGGGTAAATTATGTTCGCACCAGTACCTATATCCAGCACTTTAACTTGTCTGCCTTGAGGTATAACGCCTTGATTATCGTTTGCTAGTAAATCGGCTAAGTAGTGAATGTAATCAACGCGTCCTGGAATCGGTGGGCAAAGGTTGTGTTCAGGTATATCCCAAAAATCAACGTTATAGTACGCTTGCAAAAGTGCTTGATTAAGCGTTTTTACTGCTTTGTTATCACTAAAATCAATACTTTTAGTACCATTGGGAGTAAGCACGATATATGGTTTTAAAGTGGGCACTTTAATACTTAGGTAGTCTAAATCATAGCCTTTGTTATGGCGATTTCGAGGGTGTAGTTTTGATTTTAATGGTGTTGATTTCATAACAAATAATTAGCTTAACAAACAAAAAAGTTATTTTACCAGAGAAACACATTGACGTGTGATCTTGTTTAAATTACTGGTAGGATGAGTTGCGGTTCATAACAATGACAACAAGGAACTGAAATGGCGATCGTACAAGAATCAGTATTTATTAAACTAACTGAGCTACAAACATTACATTTGCGCCGCATAGCAGATAACAGCAAAGCCGCTGGGCCAGCTGTGTTGTTTATGCATGGTGCTGTTGAAAATGGCAAAATATTTTATACGCATTCAAATAAGGGTTTAGCACCTTTTTTAGCTGAGCAAGGATATGTGTGTTATGTGGCTGATCTACGAGGTCGTGGTGACAGCAAACCGGCTATCTCAAAGCATGCTTACTATGGCCAAACCGAAGCTATTATTGAAGATATTCCCGCTTTTATTGCTAAAATTACCGAGCGTGAAGGTAGACCACCAGCGTATTGGGTAGCCCATTCCTGGGGTGGTGTATTAATGAATAGTGTGTTTGCGCGTTTCCCACAGTATATCAATGATGTAAAAGCATGTGCTTACTTTGGTACTAAACGCTCGCTTTATAATCATCATCCACAAAAATACCTTCAAGGAAATTTGATTTGGTATTTTTTAGCGCCAATACTGGCTAAAAAACATGGTTATTTACCCGCCAAAAGACTCAAGTGGGGCAGTGATGATGAAACTAAAAAGTCGCATTATCAAAGTATGCAATGGGCTAAACGTAAACCATGGTTAGATAGCGACGACGGGTTTGATTACGCGCAAGCTGTGGCTGGCTTAAGTTTGCCACCGACCTTACACATAGGGGGGGTGAAAGACAAAGCGCTTGCACAACAAATTGATATTGAAAAATTTATTGCCGAGTCAGGTACTGGTATTCAACACCTGCAAATGTACGGGAAAAAACACGGCCATCAATATGATTACGATCATATTAATATGTTAACGCACGCTAGTGCTAAAGCAGATCAATTTAAGGATCTAGTGACGTGGTTTGAGCGTCATTCAGCAACGCCCTGAGTGGCGTTTCAAAACGTTTCCAGTGTTCTATTGCACGGTTATGTAGCGGTTTTCGTACAGCTGCTTTGCTAAGCGTGGTAACTGGTTTTTTTGATTTATAAAAGTCTAAACATTGTGCTTCAAATGCGGTACCTAAAAATGTAAATACGCTTTTTAACGTATCGCGCGGCTCGCTGATCAGTTGCTCATAATGAACATCTAAGATAGCCGAAGGTATTGCTTGTTGCCAATGCGTCATCAAACCTTGGTATAAATCATAGTAACGTTTAAATTCAGGTAATGAGCAAAAATAAGGTTCATTTTCTGCAAAGTAATTACTATAAACGGACCAAGCTGTGGCATTAAAATCGCGCTGCAAGTTAATAAACTTAGCATTTGGAAACAATAAATAGATAAGCCCTAACGATTGATAATTAGCGGGCAATTTGTTGATCATAAACGCGCGAATAGGTTTTGCTTGTTTTAACCGTGCGATATAAAGAGCCCGCGCTTGCTCAATCAGTTGCGGTGTTAGTGCGCTGATACATTCAGGGTAGGACAACTTGGTTTGTTGCTCTATGAATGCAACAACTTGCGAGCTAATACAGCGATCTTCCCCAAGGCTTGCAAATTCACTATGTGAAGCTAACATTTGTTCTAATAATGTTGAGCCACTGCGTGGCATGCCAATAATAAAAACGGGCGTAACAGTACCAGTAAATCCAGGCTTGATAGTGGCAAATAAACTTTTTGGGTTATAACGTATAATACTTTGATAAAACGGCGTTAATTGTTCAGTGTTGAAGCTACTCAATTGCAGCTGCAATTTATTGGCTAGTTTATAATAATTTACAGCTTGTTCTATATCATTGAGTTGATCATAACTTTTTGCCAAGGCGTAATAACAAACCATTTTTAAACGTAAGTTATTGGTTTGTGTGAGTAAATGATGCAAGTTACTGATGTAGTTATGCTGTTGATCAAAGCGGCCAAGTTGTACCAGTTCAAATAAAATATAAGCAGTGACCGGATATAAACCAATACTTAGTGCTTGTGCAAAGGTGGTATGTGCTTTATCTAATTCGCCATGGGTTAAATAATGTTGTGCGAGATAATAGTGTGGCTCTGGGTTATGACTAGCAATGCTTTTTGCATACTCCAGTACGGTTAATGCATCATTTGGCGAATTAACGCCATTAAATGCATCCGCTAACGCGTGCAGTGGCTCCAACATATTAGGTAGACGTTCACAGCTTCTTTGTAATAAATAAACTGCAGCATCAAAGCGCTCTAAGCGCAGGGCAATACGGCCCAAACCAAATAGCGCTTCGCCATTTTGGGGATCACTTTCAAGCAAGGTTTTATAGTGAAACTCCGCTTCTTGGAGTTTGTTTTCGGCAAGTAGTTGGTTAGCTTTTTTTAGCAACATACATCACTTTTTTTATTTTTTAATTACTATATTTATTATTTGGGTATAGCACGAAAAAGGCGAAATGTCTTGAGCATTTCGCCTTTCTTTTCAACGCTTAATTATGATTAAAACGTATAAGTTGCTTTGGCATAATAGAAGCCGCCGTTTATACCATATGGCGAAGTTTCATAGTATTTACCACCCCAGTTATTATTAGGTGCCACGGTAAAATCAAGTTTCTCTGCTTCTTGGTCGAGCAGGTTTTGTGCGCCGACTGAGAAACTAATCGAATCATTCAAAAAGTAAGTTACTTCAGCGTCGAGCGTAATTGCCGCATCTGCCATTTTTGCTGTATCGTCATAATCTACATGCACACCTTGGTATTCACCAAAATAATTTGCACGAGTAAACATTGAGAAACTTTCCCATTGTTGTGACCAACTAAGCGTACCACGGTGATTTGGTAAGTCATTTTCTAAACGGCTTACTTTAAACACCCCAGTAATATTAGTTGAGCGAGTAACCTCAGTTTCATTCCAGTTGTAAGCTAAACTAAATGTTGAGCTACCACCGAGTAAATCTGTGGCATAGTTTGCTACAAAGTCTATACCTTGAGTTGTGGTATCAAAGTCATTAGTAAAGAAGCTTACTTGCGCTAAGCTTTGCACGTTTGGCACACCAGCGGCTTCAAGCGTATCTTTATCAGCTTGACTCAGCTCGATTTTATCAGATTGACTAATACGGTCATCAACTTGGATATTGTAATAATCAATGGTTAGAAATACTTCACCGATGGTGTATACCGCGCCAAAGGTATAACTTTGCGACTCTTCAGGCTCAAGCTCTGTACCGCCTAACTGTACCGCAATTGGATTGGTCGGTGGTAGTAAAGCAGAGTCGACCAATACGCCACTGCTTAGGTTTGTTTGCACGTTACTGACATTGGCTTGGCCAACTGTAGGCGCGCGAAAGCCTGAACTGATTGAACCACGAACATTTAAATCATCGGTTAAGTGATATTGAGCCATCAATTTATAGTTAACAGTAGAGCCAAAGGTATCATAGTCTTCATAGCGTAGGGCTAAACCCATTAAGAACTCTTCAGTAAATGGGGCTTCAATATCAAGATAAGCCGCGTAGTTGCGACGAGTATATTCACCAGCGTCAGATGGTTTAAAGCCAGGGAAACCATTTGAACCGATACCAAAACCTTGATCCGTTAGTGGGCCTGCTGTAAATGATGCTACATCGCCAGAGGTAACTGTAAATGTTTCCTCGTGCCATTCAAGGCCACCGGCTATGTTCACATCGTATGCTAGGTCAAAATCAAAGCCTTTTGATAAATCAAAATTAAAGTTTTTCTCTAATTGTGAGTATTTACCTGGGCTAAAATCACGCGGGCTATCAGGGCCTAATGACGCATTAATAGTGTCGTAAATAAAGTAACGAGATTCATTAAAGCCGACCGTACCACTTAAGTCGTAGTACGCACCTTCTAACATACCACCAGTGAACTCGCCTTTAGTACCTATTGTAAGCGAGGTATCTGTAATGTTGCCACCAAAGTTAGGCGTAAAACCGCCAGGTAACATTTCATTGAAGGCAAAACAGTCTGGATTATTAGCTACTTGGTTGATGTAAACTGGGTTATCTAATACGTTGTCATCAATCATGATGTTAGTAGGGCAGTTACCACTCATATCGCCAGTTAAATCGCCAACTAACAATGTTTCACCACCATCGTTTGAATAGACCCCAGGGCGAGTGTGAGGATTACGATAGTAAAAACCACCGCGTACATCACGCTCTGAATAGTTACCAAACATGTAAAATTCGGAGTTTTTAGTCAGCTCAAGGCCGACATTACCAAAAATAGAGATATCGTCATCAACTTCTGGTGCGCCCCATATTTGTGTAATCGGGGCAATGTCAGGAACACCAGCCTCAATTAAGTTTGCTGCATCAAAACGTTGCACTGAACGACTAGTTGCGTCAGCCGTTTTGTATTGGAAACTTAAATTTGCGAAGCCATTGTCGGTAAATGGTAGACCAATGTTACCGGAAATCTGTGTTGTATCACCGTCGCCTTCATAGTACTGACCTTGGCGTACTTCGAAACTGCCGCCTTCCGAGGCATCTTTTAGTACAAAGTTGATAACCCCAGCAATCGCATCTGAGCCGTACTGAGCGGCTGCGCCATCTCTTAGTACTTCAACTTGTTTTAGAGCGATACTTGGAATAACTGAAATGTCCGCACCTTGTGCGCCATCGTTTATGCCGCCACCTAAAAAGGCAATAACAGAGGCACGATGACGACGTTTACCATTGAGTAATATCAATGTACTGTCAGAAGGTAAGCCACGTAAGTTAGCTGGACGAACCAAAGATGCTGCGTCACTAATAGGCATTGAATGCACGTTTAATGATGGAATTGAGCCTTTTAATAGCTCGAGCATATCCGTATTACCTGATTTACCAAGTTCTTCACCACCGATGATATCGATAGGTACCGGTGAATCACCAATAGAACGCGGTGCAGAGCGAGTACCCACTACGGCTATTTTTTCTACATTTTTATTTACTTTAGTTACTTCAGCTTGTTCATCTGCAGCTAAGGCAGTCCCCGAAATAAATAAGCCTGCGGTGGTTGTCGTTAATGCAAGTTTAACTGCATGATTTAATATGTTATTTCTAAATTTCATTCTAATTTCCCCAGTTAGAATTATTGTAATTTCGTAACTATATGATTTTTAAAAAGCCAAATAGTCTATTAAAGTTATACAACTTGTTAAATAATTGTGCAAGGTGTTAAATGATTTGGTTTTTTTTGGTTTTTCTATAGAGGAAATTAGAGGTTTACATACCTATATGAAAAGTAATGATATTTTGAAAAGGGAAATTAGAAATAAAGTAATAAGTGGGATTTTTTTATAAGTAAATGAAATAATAATTTTGTAAATAAATCTTTAGACTAAGTAAAATTCAATAAAGTTCAATAATTATTAATGATCAGTTTGTTCAGGATTTTGTTGTCGCCAAACTTTTAACGCTTCTCGGTATTCATCCCAAACACATGGGCAACAACTGCCACCACCGCAGCACTGATCAGCAGTCGGTCTGGTTGGTTTTGTGTCGTCAACTCGGTATGGTATATCGGCTGTGTTTTGCGGCATTTTATTCATTATTTACAGATTTAATAGCATGGGCTGTTTATTGGCCCGTGATTATACTTAATCATGGCTTTTTTGCTAGTTGAGAAATGATGTTGATCTGTTAATCGGTGATTGTATTAAATTATGCTTTGTGAAGCGTTAAGGCTATGTGAGAATAGCGTTATGCGACTATATAAAGTTATTCATCGTGCCCCAATTCGAGTGGCAAAAATTAGTACAAAACGCCAACAGTTGCGTTTTAAGCGCGCTATGGTAGCACTTAAAATTGCACTGGCGCAGGAAAAGCAAGAAACCAAAGAAATGCTCACAATTTATCGTCGCTACACCCAAGGAGATGTGAGTAAAGAGGATCTGCAAAAAGCGAATGCCCAGTTTGTTGATATTCTCAAAGGATTGGGTTTAGGTGTTTTTGCTGTTTTACCTTTTGCACCTGTGACTATTCCACTGGTTGTTAAGTTGGGTCAATGGGTTGGAGTTGATGTACTGCCAAGTTCATTTAATATAAATAAATCACTTAAAGATATTGACCAGCAGATCGCTGATGAAGAGCAGCAACACCACCACGCTGAAAAAACGGCAAAATCAGACGTAAAACCACCTGTAAAAAAATAATGCCATGCAGTTTAAAGGATAGTCTTTGTGCTATACCTTTTATGCTGAGTTATTGATATGCTTGATCATCATATAATTTTAAACGAGTCATTTAATGAGTACATTAATTCGTCATAGTTCTACGGGTATTCCTTTATCTTTTATTGTTAAAAATGACTTAGCTACATGGCAAGCACAGCAGCCAATTTTTTTACAAAACTGGCTAAATAGCTGTGATTTTGCAAAACAAGGTTTAGCCTTGGTGGTCAATCCACAAAGTGGAGCGCTAAGTCAGGTGTATTGTTTAGTTAATAGCGTTGATGACTTTTGGCTCGCGGGTGAATTAGCCAGCAAACTGCCAGCAGGAATTTACCAAGTTCAAGAGTGTGAACAACAATTAGAACAGATTGCTCTGGGTTTTATACTTGGTGGTTATGAATTTAGCGAATATAAAGCCAAAGGTGCTGTAAAAGCACAATTAGCAATTGCCGATGAAGCATTGTTTGCGCGTATTACACGCCAAGCAAATGCGATTAACTTAGTTAGAGATCTAGTTAATACTCCCGCCGTAGACATGATGCCACAGCACTTATCACAAGTGATGGCTGATTTAGCACACACTTACAATGGTAAATTCAATGAATGGATAGGGGATGAATTATTAGAACAAAACTATCCAACTATCCACATGGTAGGCCGCGCCAGTGAAAATAAACCGCGTTTACTTGATTTACACTGGGGCGCTGCAGATGCTCCTTTGATCACCTTAGTCGGCAAAGGTGTTTGTTTTGATTCTGGTGGTTTAGATCTTAAACCAAGCTCAGGTATGCGCAATATGAAAAAAGACATGGGCGGCGCAGCTCATGTAATTGGTTTAGCGCAGTTAATTATGGCGGCAAATTTACCAATTCGTTTACGCGTGTTGGTACCCGCTGTTGAGAATGCGGTATCGCGCAATGCATTTCGCCCTGGCGATGTAATTAAAACACGTAAAGGCATTATGGTCGAAATCGATAACACCGACGCAGAGGGGCGTTTAGTGTTATGTGATGCACTCACGGAAGCACAAAATGACAATCCTGAGTTGATCATTGATTTTGCAACCTTAACCGGTGCTTGTCGTATTGCGTTAGGCACTGAGTTACCAGGGTTTTTCTCAACTGAGCGTGATGTTGCCAATGGCATTATTGACGCCGGTATTGCAGTAAGCGACCCTGTTTGGCAATTACCGCTTTTTGAGCAATATAAAAGTTTATTAAAAAGTGATGTTGCTGATATGGCTAACTGTGCAAGTACCCCATTCGGCGGGGCAATTACTGCTGCACTTTATTTAAAAGAATTTGTAGAGCCAACCACACCATGGGTACATTTTGATGTAATGGCATGGAATATCCGCTCATTACCAGGTCGTCCAGTCGGTGGTGAAGCACTCGGTATTCGTGCCGTATTTAACTACTTACAAAGTCGTTTTAAATAAATTTATTGAGCTTTGTGAGGTTATGCCTCATAAAGCTCAAGCGGTAACCCATCAGGATCTGCAAAAAAGGTAAATTGTTTACCTGTGTATTCATCAGTTCGAATCTCTTCTACTGCCACACCTTGGCTTTGCAAATACACTTTACTTTGCTCAATATTGGCCACTTTAAATGCTAAATGTCGTAAACCTTGTGCTTCTGGGTAACTAGGTCGCTTTGGTGCATTATCAAATGAAAATAGCTCTATTTGGCTACCATCAGGCAAGGCTAAATCTAATTTGTATGAGTGGCGATGTTGGCGAAAATGCTCTGCAATTATGGGCAGCTGTAAGATCTGATGATAAAAATGTTTTGAGCGGGTGTAATCGCTGCATATAATTGCAGCGTGGTGAATTCCTAGCAATTGCATCATTTTTAGCTATCTGTGGTAAATGGCGCAGTATAGCTGCGCCATATTGAGTATGTTATTGATCACTACCTTTGCAAGCTGCTACTGCGGGGGCCACTAACTCTAAACCGGTTTTATCACACGGTGGTAGTGCTGCATCGCTAACGCTGATTGGCGTGACGCGTTCGCCCCATTTTATGTAACTAGCAGCCCAAGTTAATCCGGCACCAAATGCTGCAGACATGATATTAGAATGTGGTTTAATTAATCCTTGCTCAACAGCTTCGCATAATGCGATTGCAATAGTTGCTGCCGATGTATTGCCGTATTCGCCAATGTTAACCATTACTTTTTCATCTGGCACTTTTAAGCGATGTTGAATGGCTTGAATGATACGTAAATTTGCTTGGTGTGGCACAAGTACATCGATATCATCAAGGCTCAAATTTGCCTGTGTGAGCACATCGTCACAGGCTTCACTCATGCCCTTTACTGCGCGCTTAAAGATTTCGCGACCTTCAAATAATAAATCAGATGGCCCAATAGGCACATATTTATTTAAGTCACTACCAAAGTTAGTGATATGCAAGATATCACGGTCTTCGCTATCACAGCCTGTTTTTGTCGCGAGTAAACCCGCTGGCGTGTCTGCTGCTTCAAGTACTACGGCACCGGCGCCATCACCAAATAACACCGCACTGTCACGGCGATCCCAGTTTACATACCAGGTCATACGTTCAGCAGCAATTACTACAGCTTTTTTGATCATACCGGCTTGAATTTGTGCAGTCGCTGCTTGTATTGCATATAAAAAACCAGAGCAAGCTGCATTGGTGTCCATAGCGGCAGCGCCAACTGCACCAATGTTTTTTTGTACTAACGAAGCTGTGTTTGCCACCATAGTAGAGGGCGTACATGTTGCTAATAACACTAAGTCAATGTCTTTAGCATCAATGCCAGCACAGGCTATTGCATGTTTAGCTGCTACAGTGGCAAGCTCTGCAGTACTAACGTGGCTTACTCTACGGGCTTTTATACCAGTGCGGGATGTGATCCATTCATCATTGGTATCAACTAATTGGCTAATTTCATCGTTGCTAATACGCGCTGGTGGGATACATTTACCCCAACCCGTTATGTGTGCGTAGGTCATAGTGTGCTCTCTTTAAGTGGTCAGACATGTGTCATCTATGTTTGATTTATACCAAAAATCCAGTTCTAAGACTAGTTTATAACTTAGCTTACGTCGTAAATAGTGGTAATTAAACGTAATTTAGGCTAATGGTAGTAGAAAAATGAGGTAAACATGAAACAAAAATTAATTACTATCTTGGCTGCATTGGGTACGACGGTATATTCTGCGGCGAGTTTTGCAACACAAACTCAGGTTATTTACGCAGGATCAATGTTAGCAGGTGCTGAACAAATACTAGAAAAGCAACGCACTATTGTTATAGAAGACGCTATCATCACGCGCATCGAAAAAGGCTATGTGAGTGTTATTGATCTAGCATTGCCCGATGCAAAGATCATTGATTTAAAAAATCAATTTGTTATGCCTGGATTAATTGATATGCACGTACATGTTACATTTGAGCGTGACGCAAACGCAAACCCTCATCAATGGCTTACAGAGTATGAAGCGGACTATGCTCTGCGCTCAATTAAATATTTACAGCGTAGTCTTGATGCCGGTTTTACCTCGGTACGTGATTTAGGTAGCAGTTATAAAGTGATCTTTCCACTACAGCGTGCCGTTGAGCGTGGAGATATTCAAGGGCCACGTATTTTTGCTGCAGGAGATACAATTACCCCAACGGGCGGGCATGCTGATCTGCACGGTTACCGTAAAGATATTAGTGATGTGATAAGTGGAGGGTTAGGGGTGTGTGATGGTGCTGATGATTGTCGCCGCGCGGTTCGTGAAGTAATTAAATCAGGTGCTGATGTAATTAAAATTACCGCAACGGGTGGGGTGTTAAGTAATACCGCAGCGGGTGTCAATCAGCAGTTCACAGATCAAGAGTTGATGGCGATTGTTGATACTGCACATAACTTAGGGCGCAGCGTAACAGCCCATGCTCATGGTACATCAGGGATCAAAGCGGCATTACGTGCAGGTGTTGATTCAATTGAACATGGGTCTTACCTAGACAAAGAGACTGTAAAGTTATTTAAGCAATATAACGCTTATTTAGTGCCCACGTTATTGGCAGGCCAAACGGTCAGTCAAGAAGTACTCAGTAACCCAAATATGCCAACAGCTATTGCTGATAAAGTACGCACCGTTGTACCAAATGTTGCAGCTTCATTTAAGCTGGCATTAAAAAACAATGTTAATATTGCTTTTGGTACAGATTCTGGCGTATCACGCCATGGTAATAATGCTGATGAGTTTTTATGGTTAGTTAAATATGGCATGACTGAAAAGCAGGCTATTATGTCAGCAACAGTTAATGCCGCTAAGTTACTCGGCCAACAAGACCGACTAGGGCAGTTGAGTGTTGGTAAACAAGCAGATATCATCAGCGTTAATGGCTCTCCTCTTGATGATATAACGACATTGCAAAATGTACAATTTGTGATGAAAGCAGGGCAAATATATAAACACCAATTGTAGGATACAGTATGGGCAGCAAAATCAAGGCATCATTGTTTAATCATTTGATTGACGCTGAGCGCCAGTTATTAGATCCTGAGATCCGTCAATCTGAGCAGGCATTGGATGCTTTGCTCGATGATGATTTTATTGAAATTGCCGCTAATGGTACTGTATTTAATAAATATCAAGTATTAACGCGGTTACCTACCGAAGTCGTGCCGCAGTTTTACAATCAGCATTTTAAAGGCCGAATGCTTAGTGATGATATTGCCCAACTAAGTTATCAAGCGGCATATCGGCGCTCTGCGCGCGCTGAGTTTAACTATTCGTTACGGATGTCGCTGTGGCGATTAACCGAAGGCCAGTGGAAAATGGTGTTTCATCAAGGAACGCCGTGTGCTGTGTTTAGTATCTCTATGGATGATGATTAGGTTAACCTTCTTTAATTAGGCATTTTTTATTAGGTAGTTATGTATGGCGTTTTTAATGCGCACTGATCCTGCGATTAGCCGTTTACTGATGTTACGCAGTGGTGCAATTGCAATTCAACTATTGGCCGTTGTAGCAGTCTATTTTTTACTTGAGCACCAAATCCCTTTATTGCCTCTACTGGTAGTGATCTCCCTTGAAGCCGTATTCCAAATTTTAAGCGTGATTGCTTATCGTAATGTCAGTAAAGCGAAAGAACTTGGGATGTTAATGCAGCTTACGGCCGATGTGCTTTTTTTATCGGTATTGCTGTCTTTGAGTGGTGGTGCGACCAATGCATTTGTGTCGTTACTGTTGTTACCAATAATGATTGCTGCGGTGAGTGTCAGTGCTCGCGGCTTAGCTTATATTGCTGTATTAGCGATCACCGCCTATAGCGTGCTGCTATTTAAAATGCCTCAGCACAGCATGCATCATATGCAAATGACCAGTCACTTTGTGGGTATGTGGGTTAACTTTGTGATCAGTGCTAGCGTTATAGCATTCGTTATCGGCACTATGAACCGTGCACTGCATTCGCGAGAGCGCACAATTGCAACTGTGCGAGAAAAACAATTACGAGCAGAGCAGTTAGTCACGCTTGATGGTGCTGCGGCACAAATTACTCATCAATTAGCCAGCCCAATCGCCAATTTACAATTATTGTATGAAGAGCTTCTTGAAGAGCAGCCCGATAATGAGATTGTGAAAGACATGCAGCAGCCCTTGTTGCAATGCGCACAGCAGTTAAAACAGTTTCGTACCCTGTCATCTGAACTACGCACACAAACGGTTGCAGCGACTGTATCGTTAAACGCATTAGCTCAACAAATTAGCGATACAATGCTATTACAGTATCCCGATCAACAGCTTAATTGGCTAAATGCAGCGCCTGCTAGCTCGGTTACTAATGATGCTATGTTACTGCCAGCGATATTAAACTTGTTGCAAAATGCTGCTTTTGCCAATCAACAGGCACAGCAACAAACACTGGAATTGAACTGGCAACAGACTCCAGATAACCCTAAAACAGTGAGTTTAGTTATACGTGATTTTGGTAAAGGATTTAGCGCAGCACAATTGGCAGAGTTAGGGGGTCAGTTAATGCCTAGTGAAACGGGGATGGGGCTTGCAGTTATGCTTTCAAATGTAACATTTGAGCGTTTACAAGGCTCTTTAACATTATTTAATCACCCACAAGGTGGCGCGGTTGCCAAAGTACAATTAACCATTGATGAGCCACAAGTTGAGCCTGTATGAAGCTATTAATTATTGAAGATGATATTAATCTTGCCAATACGCTAGCGCGGCGCTTAACCAAACACGGTTTTGCATGTCAGCTGGCACATGATAAAGCCGAGGCTATTGGCATAGCTAAAAACTTCGCACCGACACATATTCTGTTAGATATGAAATTAGCTGACGATAACGGTTTAGCTCTTATCGCACCACTGAGAGCATTACTAACAGACGCACATATTGTATTATTAACAGGCTATGCCAGTATTGCCACAGCGGTAGAGGCTATGCGCCTAGGTGCAAATGATTATTTAACAAAACCCGTTGATATGCTCACGTTATTACGAGCCTTAACAGGCACATGCGTGCCAACTACTGAGTTAATTGCAGATGATATTGTAACTATGTCGCCAGAGCGTCTTGAGTGGGAACATATTCAGCAAGTGCTGCATACCAATCAAGGCAATATTTCAGCAACTGCTCGGCAACTTAATATGCATCGGCGGACTTTACAGCGTAAGCTACAAAAAAAACCAGTTCAGCAGTAAATCCTAGCGTAATAGTGAGCGTTATTTCGGATCACGGTTTCCGGTTTAGTAATGCTCAGTAAGTTTATTGTTGCCTTTTAGGCAATAAGTTTTACCCGGTCAACTAAGTAATACAGTCGCCTTTAGTCACTTTAAATGGAGCTCAGGTTACTTTAGTGTATTTATATTTTGGCACCAGCCACGCATCATAGATAGTTTTGCAGTTTAGATAGTTGCTGCAATGGCGTTCATTAACTACAGTAAAAATATCATTGTATTTTTTGCAATCAGCATAAGTAGTCATTATGGATTTATCACAACTGGATTTTGTAGCCGTATTATTAGCTGCCATGTCTTCTTTTATGTTAGGAGGCGTTTGGTATTCACCTTGGTTGTTTCAACGAGCCTGGTTAGAAGGCTGTGGATTAACGGAGCTGGATTTAAAAGCAACAAATCCAAAATGGGTATTTGGTGGCGGTTTTGTTTTATCTTTATTTATCGCTTTTGGCTTATCACTGTTTTTAGGACCACATCCACATTTAGGGGTTGCTGTAGGCGTTGGCTTTGCGGTTGGACTATGTTGGGTAAGCAGTGCCTTAGGGATGAGCTATATTTATGAACAACGACCACTAAAGCTGTTTTTAATCAATAGCGGTTACCATATTTTACAGTTTACTTTAATGGGCTTAATCTTTGGACTTTGGCCATAAGCTGTTAATCTATTCGCGTGTTTGTAGTAAAAGTAACAAAATAATGGCAAAACCGAATAAAAAAGGCCCTACTAAAACGGTCGATATTTTTTGTAGTCAATGTAAAGCTCCCCTATTCAAATATCGTAAA
>MDTG01178774.1_pt1 | contig 14694 bp, 4 predicted proteins | sample 811421 | NCBI WGS metagenome assembly MDTG01 (sample SAMN05326645, study PRJNA326480) | marine metagenome | isolation source: seawater | place: Pacific Ocean: South East | collected 2011
CACCGAGTCCGCCGCCGCCGTCTCCTCCACCGCCGAGTCCGCCGCCGCCGTCTCCGCCACCGCCGAGCCCGCCGCCGCCATCACCGCCGCCGCCAAGCCCGCCGCCGAGCCCGCCGCCGTCGCCCCCGCCCCCCTCGCCGCCGCCATCGCCCCCGCCTCCCTCTCCGCCACCTCCGAGTCCTCCTCCGTCGCCACCCCCGTCTCCACCGCCTCCTTCGCCGCCCCCCTCCATACCTGCCGCATGTGATCCTTCTTCGTCTACGGCCAACCTGCCGGTGAAGTTTAAAAACCAGCATGCTGCAGCCACGCAGTTCGTGTGGGCAGAAACTGGTGGAGGCGGAGTCCAGATCGCGGAATCGACCGTGGAAGAGTATATCGACGGCGTGGATTGGGTACGCGGTATCAGGTACACCACAAATTTCACGGGCTTGTACCACAGGATGGGTGCACAATCTGGCGAACTGAAGACGTGGGTTGGTCCTTACATGTGGCGCAAGTGTGGAAGAAACAATGCAGCCACGGGCGAATACGTGAGTTGCTCCCACTCTCTCAAGACGAGCGTGACACAGACCAAGCTATTCAACATGGACCCATCGACCACGGTGTCTTTCCTTCGCACCCCAACCGTTTACGTGGAAAAGCCACGTTTCTGGGTTTACTACAAGGTCACAGACGAGTTTGGATCGCCTCACTTTGCCCAAAGCCACGCCAACTCGTTCACGCTGAGCCACTCGTCTGACTGGACTGATTCTTCGACTTTGGACATCGAAGGTTGCACTACTCCTTACAGCCACGGCACGGGGCAAGATTCTACGTGGATTTACGCTTGCTATGGCGATGCCTATGAATCAAAGTTTAGCGACTCGGCTGAGACCTCCGGAGGATTAACGCTTACGGTGAACGGCGAAGACGGGGCAACTCACACACAAGAAGTTGGCAAATCCGACGCCAGTCTAAACAAACTCACCCTAGCAAAGAAGCCCCTTTGGTGGCACCGAACTCTGCGCCCTCTGATCTACTCTCCACATCCTAACCCTCCGCCCCTCTCGGTGCCGTGGAGCGAGCCGTGGAGCGACATCGGCGCTCCCGTAGAACCCACCCAGCCGGCTCTTGTTACGGGTCCAACTTATCCGGTGTACCCAGGCGAATCGTTCAATGTACACGTGTGGAACACGGCAACGTATTTGTCAAACAAGATGACGCAGTTTACCATCGACGTCCATTACGACTGCTCAAAGATCACATACGTGAACACTAACTACGGCCAGCTCTGGCCGTTGGGAGCCACGCCACAGAATTCTTGCACTGGCAATGCGGGTAAGTTTACCCTGTTGTCTACTACGGTTGCTTCCGGCGCATCGGCAGGCGATTCCGACTATTACTCAAACGGATTTTTCCGATATGCCACTATCACATTCACACTTGGTGTCGCGGTTGACACTAGCAGCGAGTACATTGATACTGGCCTGCGAGTTAACTTTGTGGATGCTAAGAACGACATCAACGTGAACGTAAAAGTGGATGATTTTCCGGCGGCGCACCAGAACACTGTAATCAAACAGCAGTCTGAAGTGTGGGCGTCGATCTTTGACGCGCGTACTGGTGGCAGTATCAACACGGTCTATGGAGGATCCTCATCTTGCAGCGGTGGCAATTGCATGCAGATCAGGGCGATCAGTGCAACCCCCACTGATCGTTTTGGCATGTTCAACTACGAGTATGCGAGCGCAATCAGCCAGTACCACGGTTACATCTTCAACCGCCGCGCGATAGACGGCAAGGACGATTGGGACGTTCACTTTGGACTAACCATCGTCAACGACAAGATGTTATACAACCAAGCCTTCGACACGCCACTGGTTCCCCGGGATTCCAGCTTTTACACGTACTCTGAGAGTGACACGTGCACATCGTTGCTGGGAAGCAACTACGAAACATCGGCATCAATCTTTCAGACTAACAACAAATGCCACGTGCGCGCCAAGATTGCACTGGGAAGCGACACCACAAATTCGCGCATAGAAGGAAAATCTACATCAAAAACGTGCGCCGGGCAGTCCTCGGGAACTTGCATCGGTACGGCGGACTTCCGCATCGTTTCCCCCACCACTCTCACAGTCAGTCTCAGCAACCCGACGCTCAAGCGCATTGTTCCTGCAAGCACGTGCAGCTCTGGCTGGAACAATGGCCAAACAGAGTACCAGACTACAACCGTGTCAGTGTACGCAGACGGGCTAGATGTGACTAGCTGGGCCACCGGACTGATGTCAACTGACACGAGCATTGCGCAGTTTGTTGCCTCACCCAGCCTTAATACCGACAACACATACGAACAAAATCTTGTGCGTGGAGTCAGTGGTGGAACGGTGTACATCAAGTTGCACGACGAGGTAGGGGCTAAGCAGGCAGCACTTGTGGTGGACCAAACCCAACAAGCCACAGTATCTGAGCTCGTTGTAAAAGTGATCACCGACCTCGGAACGCACACCAGTGGCAGTGGGATCAACTATGCAATGGGCGCTAGTGGCACAACGCGCACCGACTTTGGTGAAACAACTGTCGTTGATGTGGTTGCCAAGCAAACGTTCACTCAAAAGCCTGCGGGCACTTCTTACAGCCACTATGGTTACATTTTTGCAACCATCCAATGGAGCGACGGGACGTCAGAGGACGTGCTGTACAGCGACATGTTTTATACAATGACTACGGCCAACCTTGTGATTACGGATGCCGGAGCAGACGACACCCAAGTGTCCGATTTAATTCTTAGGAATCCGCTGAGCACTAACCGGTACATGGTATCGATAAGCAAAACGGCCACCACAGAGTGCGTCGAGGACACGGTTGCGGTGCAATTCAAACGGTGTGGAGCCGAAGTCGCCGAAGGACACCCAAAAATCAATGTTCAGATGCCCGATCCCGTTGCAATAGAGTTCAACATCACTACGAATCTGAACACCAAGGATCTGACGCCCACAAACGACGGCGCGTCATTTGCACCATTTTCTCCCACTTACACGGTGTCCAAATCTGACTTCCGGTTGTTGGTGCACTTTTCCGACGGGTCAGAGGTCGACATGAATTCGGAGCCAGATGCTTCCGCGAACGGCAACATCATCACAGAAGTCAAGTACATTGCGGACGACGTAAACTGCGCCACTGTAGACAACACGGACAACGAGCTCAGTGTGACCGAAGGAACCACGTGCGACGAGGTCAAAATCCACGTCAACCTGACATTGGGTTCTTTTTTCTTTCAGGCGACCGATGTTGCAAGGATTGTGCGGCTCGAGTCGGTAGAAACAAAGGCAAGGATGTACCCATCTGGCAGCAGCGAGACCTACATTGGCAACTCTGCAACCATTGTGCATTTGCCCTGCGGCGCGGGCTTTGAAAAGTTTGAGCTGAACACATACGGCACGCTTACGCACAACAAGCTCAGCAACCAGCGTATCACCGAATACATGACGTACGATTCAACCAACCCAAGCAGCATCAGCAGTGTAGACTCCGTCCAGAACGAAAAGCGTATCGGAGTTCCCAATGCAGCCAGCCCGGTTGCGGGCACTGCTCTTTTTGGATCTCAAGCAAGTGAGTGGACCAGCTGGAACTCTGGCAACTGGCACTCGACAGGCGTGACGTTCACGCCCTTCACGGCTACTCTGGACACCACCGCGTACAGCCAAGCTGCGCACAGCTACAACTACGGAAACTCTCAATGGAAAAGTGTGTCGACCTTCAGCACAGACGCTCTCCGTGCATCGGGAAGCGGAAGTGTAAAGTGTGAGGCCACCAATCCGCATGGAGATTGCACACTCAACACCGTTGTAAACCAGACACACACAAGTTCAGTCTTCCATCTGCAGTACACAAGAACCACCTCCGGAAACAATCAGCAGCTCACGGCGACGTTCACAAACGTTGAATCGTATGCTGGATGGTTTGATGCAACAGACGTGGTGTCTTACTGGACAGGGTCTCCAAACGTTATCAGCGTGAACAACGTTGGGGACTTGACCCTTCATGCGAATTACCACAATCCCGTAAAACTGCACTCTTTCATCTGTGCCGACTCTGCGCAAGGCGTAGACGGCAGCGGAAGGCCCAACGTTTTTGATGCCGCTTCACCTCCGTACACTTCCGGCTCAACGTCCGACGGGTACTACATGTGGGCAAACCTAAAGGCGAGTGATCAGGATGTTGACGTTGGAACGTCCGATGCGCTTGCAAATTCGCCTGCTCAAAATGAAAGGAGGTCCCCGTTTTACTATGCAGGAGGAGACTTCATACTGCACATGAATGCAAAAACCCAGAGCAGTCATCCGTATCTGAAATCGACAATGTTCAGCATAGTCCTGCCCGATGGAATGAATTCAAACAGCTTTGTCTTTGAGGCTAACACCGCCGAATCGCCTTGGTGGGACGTGGAATTCAACAAGAACTTTGAAAACGATCCGGCAAATTCCGAGCATCGGCTGAACCGCGTGATCAGTGTGCTCGCTTCCTACAAAGGTACTTCAATACCAAACAAAAACAGCGTGTACCTTGGAAAGTTCAAGGCGTCTGCAGTGAGCATGACTGCAATGGCCCTACCCACCGAAGTTGGGTACATAGAGGTGGAAATTGGAGAGCAGACCTTGTGGACGAGCGCAACCACCGCAAACAGTGGCACGGACGTACTGCGCAACGTTTTGGCAACAGCTGGCACCGCCTACTTTTACAATGGCGTGCCCACAAGGCGCCGCCTTGCCGGTAAGCCCGAGTGGCACAGGGAATATTTGGGTCCGCCCCCGCACCGTCCATCTCGGAGAAGTTTGCTCACATCCGACGGGTGTCAAGACGCAAGTTGCTGCAGGCCGTGCGAAAAAGACGAGCACAAGGTGCGTGGAGATACAAATGGCGACTGTGTGCTTTCTGCGGCTGATGGCAACGCAGTCTTGGATATGCTCTTGTTGAGAAGTGACTACGTTTCCGGTAGCAACAGCAATGGTGCCATCACGAACGACCCTTTGAACACGGTGACCTGCGAGTTTACAAGGCTGCAATACAACCCGGGATTAAACACTGTCTTGGATAAGGATGCTTCCGGTAGCTATCAGGTTGACGGAGTCAACACCGGACTCGACTATCGCGCGTACGTGCAAGCTCCCGAGATTGGAACGGGTGACGCGACACACATTTACCGCGCGGCCACTGGGTTGGCAGTTTTCATAGAACCGGAGATTGACTGCGTCAGGTCTTCAGACGAACTGGGACATCGCCCAGATGCACTCATACGCGCAAAGGTGTACGAGAACGACAAGTATCGTGGAGCTTACACAACAAGAATTGCTACGGCAAACATCGAAATTCACTACGACGTTCTTGTTGTTGCCGAAAACAACTATGACAACACCGACGACAACTACTTTTTCAACGTCACGACGGGCACCGAAATCACAAGCCGTACCATCTCGGTTGAAAATTCCGATTTGACCGTGTCAACCAACAGCATTCCATTCTCAAAGGCCTCCGCTCTCAACGACAATGTCTACGGCTATGGGCCAGCATCCGGGAAAAGCACACACTCCATCGTGGTCAACTCGGTTTACAACAGCGCGTCTTCCATGTGGGAGGCACAGTTGCAGCCCTTTGATGTGCACTACACGGGCGACACGCTGTACTACGTTGCGGTGATGAGCGCCGTCAGCAATGACTTGGCGGTGCCGGGCCAGATCCAAATGCCGGGCGGCTACGCTGTCTGGTTTGGGTCAAACATGGCACCATTTGGAGAGGATCGTAAGCAGCAAGGTGACGGAATAGGTGGCCAATCAACTTTTAGTCCCGTACTTGGAGACGCGAGCTCTACCGTTTTGTCTGACCCCAAACTCTGCTTTGATGCGTCACCGCCGCCGTCGCCACCCCCGCCCTCGCCGCCGCCGAGTCCGCCACCACCGAGTCCGCCGCCGCCATCGCCACCGCCTTCTCCGCCTCCGCCGCCACCACCGCCGCCGAGTCCGCCACCATCATTGCCCCCCTCGCCATCTCCGCCGCCGCCGGTGCCCCCGCCAAGTCCACCGCCGCCTCATTCGCCGCCACCGTCACCGCCGCCGCCGACGCTGCCGCCTCCCAGGCCTCCGCCATCGCCACCTCCTCCAAGTCCGCCGCCGTCCCCACCCTTGCCGGCATTCCCGCCGGCGATTCCAGAAGGCCAACCACAAGCACCGCCGCCGCCGCCATCAACGCCGCCGCCAACGCCCCCCTCTCCTGGAAGCCCACCACCCAGCCCACCGCCCCCGGCACCACCACCGCCCTCACCGCCACCAAGTCCGCCGCCCGCGCCGCCACCGCCCTCGCCGCCGCCACCAAGTCCGCCGCCTTCGCCGCCGCCACCGAGTCCGCCGCCATCGCCGCCACCCAGCCCACCGCCGCCGAGTCCGCCGCCGCCTTCGCCACCGCCGCCGCCGATGCCGCCGCCCCCGTCTCCACCCCCGTCGATACCGCCTCCGAATTACCCTCCCGGCATACCGGCACACATGCCGCAGGCCCCTCCACCGCCACCATCGCGGCCGCCACCGTCAGTGCCGCTGCCTTCGCCGCCCCCTCCGCCTTCTCCTCCACCGCTGAAGCCCCCCGCTTCACCGCCACCCAGTCCACCGCCACCCATGCCGCCGCCGCCGTCGCCGCCGCCGCTTCCTCCTTCGCCTCCTCCGGCACCGCCACCCAGTCCACCGCTGCCTCCTTGCACGCTCGATTTTCTGAGGGCGTCGTCTTCGTTCTTGGATCAAGACAAGTACATCAACGGTGCCGATGGTACACTCATTGCAGAGTTTAGGGCCATGGAGGAATACCACAGACTTGCGATATCGGAAGATTCCTACTCGAGCACCCTTGATTCGTTCCCCTGCCACGTGCTCTACGACCGCAACTACATGGCGTGCCTGGACATTGGCGCTGCCGGAACCTTTTCTGGAAACACCAGCGCTCCCGCGATTGATTGGAGTGTCAAGGCTGACGCGCAGTGGTACAAGAACGTGTCGCGGGACTACTTGAACGCCAGCGAAAAAACCGGGCGCAACTTGTTTGGCGTGACGTGCAGTTCTGGTGGAAACGAAAGCGCCACATATCACGGAGATGGCGTCATCAACAGCTTTGACATTGGCGTCTTGATCTTTGTGCTCTTCAGGGATTACCCGTACCACAACATATACGACTATGCAAACACCTTAACGGTAAATCAACGGCCAGAGACGCAGGCCCGATGTGGAAACGCTGAAGATCGCGCATCGTGGCAGGCAGATTTGCGTACTTACAACTATTGCCCTTCTGAAGATTACGTTGTACAGCGCAGACTGGCAGATGGAAATTACCAGGACGGGAACGCGTTGTTGCCTTCCGCTCCATTTGTGCCGCACACCAATTCTGATAACCGCGAGGGAACCGCAATCGTCTATGACGATTCCCTGTTTGGGTCCAAGAACTTGTCAGATTGGGATGGGCACAAGCATTCCGATATTCCCGATTTTGGAGCCGTCGGCACGCACCCAATCGACAAAGGTTTTGTAAGGACCCGCCACGGAGGGTCCAACCATCTGGGAGCGTGGCACGGCTTTGAGTTTGCTCCTACTATCGTTCCGGTGATCGTGGAGCTTATACTTCACGGCGTGTGGTCCGAAGGAACCGCAATTTTGAGCAACGCACCGCCTCCAGAAAACAGCATGGAGATACCTCTTTACCCCCATCGTCATCAGGTGCGATGGTCGCGCACAGACGCGCAGATGGAATTTGCAGAACCCGGAACCGAATGCAACCCCGTCGTCACCGGAGCAACCGGTACACAAACCATCATCGGCGACACCCTAAGCGTGAGGCAACAGGGGCGCGGAAGCAATTGTCCGTTTTGGCTTCATCTCTGGACACCCGTGGACTCACCCAAGACAAAGCCTGGGCGCCTATTGGCCGACGCAAGCACTAACTTTGGAGACCCATTTGAAAAGCGAAGCTTGTCCGAGGAAGATGTCGATCTTCGAACGGTCTGGGTGAAGCGAGGATCGTCTGCAATGACTACAACAGGCCCTGTGGTTTTGAACCCGTCCAACGGGTTTGAACTTGCCAATTACCTGCCCCCGCCGCCAAGTCCACCGCCTTTGCAGCCGCCGCTTCTTCCACCACCCGTTTCTCCAGTGCAATACAGCGTACTTCAAGCACAAGGAAACTTCACATCGTCGTCTGGCTACGGATCTAGTGCTGCGGTTGAACACCTGATCAAACAAATCGACGGCATAGAAAGCACTCTTCAAACATTCATCTCTACCCTAACCGAGACATCGTTTGTAGTCAATGTCACCGCTTACAAGTTTGCGGAGACCACAAGGCGCCTGTCGGACGCTGATTCAGAAAGCGGAAGCGGAAGCGGAAGCGGAAGCGAAAGCGGGAGCGGAAGCGGAAGCGGGGATGATCCAACCTGTGACGAACCTGCGGTTCTTGAAATAACTGTGCGCTTTGAGGGGTACGTCTCCGCAGAAACTATGCGACTGATGCAAGACGATTGGCCAAATCTAGTGAATTCTGCCGCCATAGTGTCTTGTGGCGAAATCCAATTCAAGGAGCTCTTCCACGAACCCGAGACCGAGGAGAAAAATGGCGATGACAGCTCTGGGATGCTTATCGCAATAATTACAACGGCGGTTTTGCTCGTGGTTATTTCTTGCGGATCGTGGACATTTGCGTTTCGCAGGTCCAAAAAGCGTTCACGGTCGTCGACCAAAAAGGGTGTCAGCGACATCGCAGAAACGAGCTATTCGCCCGTCGACACGCAACAGGGAGACGCGTTTATCGGTGTCGATTTCCCCACAACGGTCCTTCTGCCCATCAATTCCGAGGAAAAGTCCAAGAAGTTTCAAAAGAAAGTTAGCCGCGCGAACGGTGTACCAAACAGTGCGTCAGAGAATCTGTTGTAATTTTGTAGTTGTAAAAAAGAACGTTGCTTTTTGATAAGTTCTAAAAGGGCAAGGTTTGTCAGGTTAAGCGTAGTGAACGCTGGGCACCAGGTTTTGATCTTAACACGGACATGGATGTTCCGGAGGACCGACTTTTCTTGTGCTTTGCGGCTAGTCAGAACGAACCAGATTACACAGGCATTTTCCTGACCGCAGGGGGGCAACTAAATGCAGCCGCAGCACCCTGGGATACCGATTTCTCGGTGAGTGGGTCCAAAGAGACGAGCGTGGCCTCTTTGTGTAACAACAAGCTCACCGAAATTAGGGTAGAGATCCCAAAAGAAATGTTTACCGTCCAAGAAAAAATGGACACCAGTGGCCGCAATGTAAAAATGGTCGTTCTTCCGGTATCCATGCGCTTAAACGCATGCACGTCGCGCATTGGAACGGCAATAAATGGAACGATTGTGTCAACCGTGTCCGGACAAGGCAGCGAGTATCTCTGCCAGATCCTAAAAGCGGGAAAAACGCACTCACAAATGGGACTTGTTTACTCGAGCTGGGCGGAGCACGCTGCATCGATTGGCATTTCTGAAGCGCGCGTTGTGATGACTGGTGCCTATGGTAAGGACACCGAACAAAACGTCTTCTTTGAAGCGCAGTCGGAACAGACAACTGACGCGCTTGCAAGCGCGGCTAAGATTGTAAACGCGTATGTGCAAACCGCGTGGTCTATTCGAGAACAGTTGGTCTACACGCCGTCTCCCGCGCTTACCAAAACCGTGTTTAAGGAAGTGGTAGGCGTGGATGCTCAAGGATACTCTCTGGTGCACGACATTGTTACTCGCGGCGCACCGATGGCTCTTGAAACGCTTGAAGAAATGTTTGAGGCGTGCATCAAGGCGCGCCTTCAGTACGACGACAACAATGAAGACGCGTACGACCAATTTATCAATTACACGAACAAGCAGTCGTACTATGCTGCGTGCGAGGGGGCACACATTGTGGCCTCCGCAACAAGTCTGCTGGTGTCATACCTGGTCGCTTACAGGGTTGATGGAAGGAACTGTGCGTCTACAACCGGCACGTCCGACTTTTCGGCAGCCGAATCGTGGCTGCGACAGACCACGCGCTCATGCATCGAGGCAAACGATTGTGATGGTTCTGCACTTCTGGCGGTAGGAGTTTTGAACGCCGCAATGAACATGAACAAGGAGCAGGAAGCCAAACATAAACACCTGGCTTGCATAAAAAACACACTTTGTCCGCACTACAGCGTTGGCATCTGCATAGTTGGCGCGTCGGCTGCAGAAGCGACCAGTGCTGACGGAGAGCACACAGCAGTAGCCGGACATGCGATTGCTCTCGCTGTGCCAAACCTGCACTTGTTGAGGGCACTCGAAAAGGCGTCCGAGATGGAGCTCGGGGAGACTAAAACCTGCGTTGTAAAGGAGGATGTTCGGAACGCTGCTGCCGAAGCCCGATTTCGTGCACTGTTTCCAAGCAACATAGTTGGTGCCATGTCAGAATACGACAAAAAGAATCTGGAAAGCTGGGAGGTGGCCAGAAACATCAACAAGTTTTCTAGTCTGGAACCCCTTGCCATTGAGGGCACCACTCCCGCCTCTTCTGTGCTATACGTACCAAACGCAAAGGAAAGGCGAGATGCAGAAAATGATGTTGCTAAAGATGACGTTGCTTTGGGAAAAGCGTCTCCAAACGCATTCAGGTCGCTCAAAAGATTGCACGTGGGAGGCAGCTGTTCCGGAAGCACGCACCGCTTTTACAGGGATATGGTAGAAATCACATTCCCAAGGACGTTTCCGCTCTGGAAAGACGAAAAGTTGAGGGAGTTGTCTCTTGCGGCTACTCAGTATCTCTTCTGCAGAAACCAGGCGACCAAAGCCATCACTACGGTCGGAGCTACACCAAAAGACCTGCAAATGCAAGAATTCATGGCCCTCCCACTTGTTATTGGCATCGGAAAAACAAATGCAGAGATTCTGGATTACGCATCGGTTGTTGCAGAGAAAGACGTCATTCCTCCGCGCCCCCCGGGTCCTTTAAAGCTCAACGACTTTCAGAAAAAGTGCTTTGAGGAAAGCTGCCAGCACCTAGATGACCTGGATGCCCATTTTCTTGAGCTGGGTTTTCCGGTAAGTGCCAACGGGGATGACGAAAAAGATGCACATTGTGTGCATTACGTTCCGGCGTTTTCGACGCTTGTGCACAACCCTGCGGCAACCGAACATTTCTGTAAAACGATGAAAGCGATTGCCTCGCACGGAATTTGCTCCATCGATTGGATCAATGGCATGGCTGTGGATTCTGACGGAATCGAATCGGGATGTTTTGTGTCCATCACCGCTTACATTCCCGTCTAAGACGATCAAGATGCACGAGCAGAGGCAGTGTGGCTCGCATCACATCACCAAAATACGGTTTCCAACCGAGTGTCACACTTACACTCACCAAACATGCACTAAACGCGTAGACTATAACCAGTGTTACTCTAACACCGCAGAGGTAAATTATTCTGCCAGTAAACTGCCAGTGATGGGTGTTACTCTTATCTTAATCAACACGCGTTGATAATGAACTCTGCGCGCTTTGCAAACCCGTCGTCCCAATCGTAATCGCGCTCGGCATCTCTTACAAATGCGTCGTGTGCACCCTTTGCAAGCTTGTATGCGCGCTCGCCGGCATACTTGCATTTTTCGGAGGTGAGCTGATCCCCAAAGTAAGAGTTGTGTCGCGTTGGCATCATGTAGAGGTTGTAAATGCAGTTGAGACCGGTGCCGCTCTTGTCGTTGCGTGGTATGAGCCGATCGATGCTTAGCTCGCCTTCCGTAATGTCTGCAAAGGCAAGTGCTCGTCTCCCCTGGGGCGTTGTCAGAAGCCATTCGCGGATTACCGATTTGATTGCAGAAGCGCTACGCTCTTTGGTTTTTTCAGCAACGTGCTTAGCCGAGACGCAACGGTGTGGGTTCTTGATCCAATCGCCGCGTGGGTGTGTTCGCAGGTGTTTGACCAGTGCCGGGTTGCGATACAGTATCCTGGCTTCCTGTACGTCTATGCTCGGCACGGCCGGTTTTAGGCCGACTGCTTCTTTTTTCTTGGCATTGTCTTTGGTCAACTTTGTGGCATCTGATTTTGGTACTTCATCGCGGTGCGCTTTGCGCACCTTTTTTTTCAAGACTTTGTCGCAATCACTCGTGCCAGTTATGTGTCGTTTCTGTGCCCGGCCAGTGACTGCAGGCGCACCGTGGTTGGCTGACGGGGTGTTCAGAGACTTGAAATTGTTTTGAACCTCTGGTATTTTGCAGTTGTTGGGGTTTAACGTTTGCCACTTGAACGGCGCGTTTTTTGTGCCAAAGAGCGTGCGCGCCAACCCGCGCTGGTCAGGGCTCACTTGCACCTTTGGGTCAAGACTGCTACTTTCCTTTTGCCTTTTTGATTTGGAAATAATTTTGGGTATGTCCTTCTCTACACCGGTTGCACAATACTTCAAGTAGTCTGCAATTCTTGGCATCATAGTGCAGCAAAACTTGTTTGAACATTCCCAAGAAAATGGCACGCCCCTAGATTCCCAAGCACGTTGTGTGGCCTTTTTCTTTGTGTAATCTAGTATTGGATTTTCACTCTTCACGCGTCGTTGCCACGCTCGATAGTCAAACTCTTGAAACGGCTGATTCAAATCGAGTAACGTGGACAGCGTAATGGTGCATTCTCCGTCTGTCACCTTTTCGACCCCTTTATCATCAACTACCACTGTCTTGCTGGACCTGGTTACCTCGCCAACTAACACAAGAGGTAACCACGAAGTCTCGCGAATCTTGTTATGGTTGTGTCTAAACAGGTAGTTGTGAAGTCCCTCCCTTGAAGGTCTTATAAAGTGCCCTCTCATATCTCACAAATGACTTGTGCAGAAACCGATATTTTCCCCCGGAACCCGGGCATTCCGCAGGAAATCTTGTCGGATAGCGAGAAGATGCTCAAGTTCTAATAATCGCCGAAGGCCATCCGAATCTCCTTGGCAGACCGAAGTTGCTTCTTGCCAATATACTTGTGCAGCTCAAGGCCTAGCCACACTATTGCGTCCTGCACCCCTCTGACGCCTGATTTTCCGCTCTTGCGGCGCTTGGTTATGATCGTGTAGCCTTTCCCCGAATAGACAATCTTTCCAGTCTCGTCATATACGTTTGTGCCAAATCTCGAACGAGCGGATACAAACTCTCGGTGAATCTCTTGACCAATCGCTTTCATGTCCGCAGCCATCGTATCCTCCATTAAGATGTCGGGTGCATCTCCAGTCGGGGACACGTGGCTACTTTTCTCGCCTCCTTTGTAAACCTCCTCTTGAGACATCTCTTGGGCTATCTCTTGGGCCACCTCTTGGGCCACCTCTTGGGCCATCTCTTGGGCCACCTCTTGGGTCATCTCTTGGGCCACCTCTCGGGCCACCGCTTGAACATCGATGCATTCATCAGCCAGTTGACAACCATCGTTTTCCTCATCATCCTCATCATCGGAGTCTCCAAAAATGCGCCGATGCAGCTCTTTGAGTTCAGCACTCTGAACAGACGTGAGAGACACCGGAGACGGTGGTGGCGCAGGCGGAAACGCTGAAGACACTTCCGGATTCGGCGACGGGGGTGGGGGAGCGGGAGGAAATGATGGAGGCTCTATTGGTTCGCTTCCAGGAACGCATTGGCCCAACAAATTGTAGACATGCACCTTTTGTGCCTTTCCGGACATTGCGGACAAAGCATACACGACATCCGAAAGGTGCTTGATCGCAACGTTCGGGTGCCGGTTGGAATCACCAAACAATCCAAAGTCGCTAGTTAGTCCGCACAAAACAGTCGGGTATCCAAGATACTTGAGTAGATCGACAAAATATCGTTGCGTTAGCGTGACCTTTGTAGTGCTCTCAATCCCAAACCAGCATTTAAATGTGTCCCATTGCAACATAATGCGTGCGGTTCTTGAGCCTCCTTGGAGTTTGTTAAGTATCCGCTCGTCCTGGCTAGGTTCGTACACATTGTCAAAATCGGCCTTGTAGGATCCAGCTGCTCGTGGAAGCGTGTCATCCGGAGAGAGGACCACAATGGTAAGGACAGTGTCAATCTTTTTCAAAAGCAAAGCCGCCTGGCTCGACAGTAATTGTGAGGGGCCAGAATCGTTTTGTTCTACCAAAGACGTTTCCGATTGTACCGAGTTTTCTGGCGCGGACGGTGCAGTGCTTTGTGAAAATGCCGAGTAGCCCTTTTCGTCCAAACGTGACGAATTCGACAGCTCTTTGTTTCTGATGTGCCTGGAGAGAGACTTGTAAAGTTTGTGGTGCACTTCTCGCAGTTTTGAGCGGTTTAATGCGTACAGCTTAACGTCGCTTGCAACGGAAAGAGCCATGCTCTCAAGGTCTTTGAAACTGGCTCGCGTCTCTGGTGCCAATTTGTAAAACGCGCTGCGGTCTGCCAGTTCCCTCTCAGCATCCCGCAACAGCTTTCCGATGTCCCCCTTCAAGTCCCCGCTTTTGGTTAGTGGCATGTAGTCATTGCAGAAAGTCATTGCTTTGTAAACTGGAAGAGCGGCGCCAGTAAGCAATTGCGGGGGGTGCAGTGGGTGCGGTGGAAGCCCCGGCAATGTAAGGGAGTCGAGAGGAGGAGTGGGGCGTGTGTTGACGCTGGCTTCTTGTTATGGCGCCGTTGTTGTTATGGCGCCGTTAGGGTTAGCGCATAGTTTATTATACCCCCCCCCGGGAGATCACCCCGGA
>MDTG01234804.1_pt1 | contig 14694 bp, 13 predicted proteins | sample 811421 | NCBI WGS metagenome assembly MDTG01 (sample SAMN05326645, study PRJNA326480) | marine metagenome | isolation source: seawater | place: Pacific Ocean: South East | collected 2011
ATATCTATTGTAAGTTTTGTGGGTATTTTTTACTTATTATCATGTTATCTATTAGGAATATTAAAACTTAAAAATTATAAAACAAATTAATGAGTAAAAAAAAATTAGTTTTTTCAGGAGTTCAGCCAACAGGAAACCTTCATCTTGGAAATTATCTTGGTGCTCTAAAAAATTTTGTTTTATTACAAAAAGAGATGGAATGTATTTATTGTGTAGTTGATTTACATGCCATTACTGTTTTTCAAGATCCCAAACAATTAAATAATAATGTCCTAGAAACTACCGCAAGCTTTTTAGCAACAGGCTTAGATCCTAATAAAAGTTTAATTTTTAACCAATCTTCAGTTTCAGGTCATGCAGAGCTCGCTTGGATTTTAAATTGCGTTTCAAGAATTGGTTGGTTGAATAGAATGACACAATTTAAAGATAAAGCTGGATCAGACAAAGAAAAGGCTAGTGTAGGACTTTATATTTATCCAAATCTTATGGCTGCAGATATTTTACTTTATAAAGCTACACATGTTCCAGTTGGAGCAGATCAGAAACAGCATTTAGAATTATCTCGTGATATTGCTCAAAAATTTAATAAAGATTTTGATTGTAATAATTTTTTTCCATTGCCAGAACCATTAATATCTAAAAAAATTTCAAGAATCATGAGTTTAAGAGATGGAACAAAAAAGATGAGCAAATCTGAAGAGTCTGATTATTCAAGAATAAATCTAAAAGATACAGCAGATGAGATAAATAAAAAGATAAAAAAAGCTAGATCAGACTCTGACTCGATACCTGGAGAAACGAAGTTGCTTGAAGATAAACCAGAGGCTTTAAATCTTTTAACCATTTACGCTGAATTGACTAAAAGTAACTTAGAAAGAACGGTCTCAGAAATGGCTGGAAAAGAGTATTCTTTTTTAAAAAAAAAACTAGCTGAAGCCTTAATAAATGAAATTACACCAGTTGGTAAAGAAATTGAAAAATTGCTTAAAGATAAGTCCTATTTAAAAAATATTTTAAAAAAAGGTAGCGAAAAAGCCAATGTTATTGCTGAGGAAAACTTAAAGAATATACGTGAAAAAGTCGGCTTGATATAATATAAAAACCTCATGATACAAACAGAAACAACTCCAAATCCAGACTCAATCAAGTTTTTATCTGAGAATATAATCTCTGCTGCAGGAACAGAGGAATTTTCAAGCAGCAAGAAAAATGAAATATCAAATAAATTTATTCAAGAATTGTTAAACTTCAAAGGCGTAGAATTAATTCTGCTCTCTAAAAATTTTTTATCGGTTAACAAAACAAAGGAGGTTTCTTGGGATGAGTTAAAACCAATGGTAATTTCTCATTTAAATGACTACTTTGAAAAAAACAAAGAACCTATTTTGAAGAATAAAAATTCAAATAATAATATTAACAATAAAGATGAAACTGTTAATAAGATTCTAGAAGTTTTAGATACAAAGATAAGGCCAGCTGTGGCAAGAGATGGAGGGGATATAAAATTTAAGTCATTTGAGAACGGCATAGTAAAAGTTGAATTACAAGGAAGCTGTTCAGGCTGCCCAAGCTCATTAATGACATTAAAACAAGGAGTTCAAAATTTACTAAAACACTACGTAAAAGAGGTGAACTCAGTAGAAGCTATTTAAAATGAAAAAAAAATTAAGTTATAGAGATAAACTAATTGAATTGGCTTATATTTATGACGTTAAAGAAATTAAAGATTACGTAAAGAGCAGAAAAAGCTTAACTTCTGGTCAGCTGGAACTAATTCTAAAAAAAAATAAGATAACAATACCAAAAGATTTTAAATCTAACTTTATTAAAGACACTTTTGTAAAACCATTTGCAAAAGTAAAATCAAATTTAACTGACTATAAAGAGGAAAAAATTAAAGCCAAAAATAGACTATTCCGAAAAGCCGAAAATCTTAAACATGATACACAAAGAAATATAAATAGATCATTATCCGGTTTGTGGTCAAATTTAGGAAAGATAGGATTAAACTTTTTAAACATAATACCTGAACTAGGAAAAGTAGTTTACAATTTTTTTGGAGATTTATTTACAGACATATTCAATGCAATTTATAATCAACAAATAGATCCAAAAAAAGCTAGAAATGTTATAATAGGTTTTTTAGGAATAGTTATTCTCACATCAGCTGTAATAAGCGTTGGAAATTATTTTGCAGGCGAAGATTTCAATAAAAAATTTGAGGCCAAAAAGTTAGAAATTAAAAAGGAAGTTAAAAAACCAGAATTAAAAAAAGAATTAAAAAAGCCAGACGTAAAAAAAGAGGTTAAAAAACCAGAATTAAAAAAAGAATTAAAAAAGCCAAAAGTTGAAAAACAAGTAAAGAAACCTGAATTGAAGGTAAAAAGAAGAGATGTAAATGAAGTAGTGCTTCCAAATTTAAACTTAAAAACCGAAACGGTTTTAAATCTTTTTAAAGATGTTGATTATACTTTGAGCGAAGTAAGAGCAGAGAAATTAGTAAAACCAATTTATTTTACGCAATTTCCTAGAGACCTTGAAACTATACAGAGCACAAAATTAAAAAAGGAAACTTTTATTCAAATAGTTCTACCACTTGTTGTAGCAGAAAATGAGAGGATTTTAGAGGATAGAGAAAAATTGAAATCATTAATTGATAAAAAATTTACTACAGATTTAGAAAAGCAATGGCTAAGACAAAAACTTTTAGAGTATAAAGTTAAAAAAGGTGATCTTAAAGAATTGATGTTAAGAATGGACATAATTCCTACTTCAATAGCTTTAGCACAGGCAGCAAAAGAGAGTGGATGGGGCACTTCAAGATTTGCATTAGAGGGTAATGCAATTTTTGGTCAGTGGACGTGGAGCGGTCAAGGTATTGCTCCCCTTGATAGAGAAAGTAATAAAAATCATAAAATTCTTAAATTTCCAATATTAAGAGCTTCTGTTAAAGCTTACCAAAACAATTTGAATACTCATAAAAGTTATAAAAATTTTAGAGAAAAAAGATCTAAGCTTAGAAATAGTAAAAAAAAGATTAGTGGTTTAGAGCTAACAGAGACACTCAAAAATTATGCCCAGACAGGTTCAGAATATACAAAAATTTTAAACCAAATAATTAGACAAAATAGATTAACAGATTTTGAACGTGTTAGATTAGTTGGATCAGTAAAACAAATAGAACTAAGTTCTTAATATTTATCACTAATTACAAATTGAACACCTAGCCATCTCCAATAACCACTTGGATCTCTCAATGAACAATTTATTCTTCCTCTTTCCCCTTGAAATTTTTCATTAATATTTATTTTCAAAGTATCATCATTTAAAAAAATAATGTCAGATTGCCTCCAATTATTTCCCTCATTCGAGTAACACTTCAAAGATTTTAAATTTTGAATATTTTCGTAAAATTCTATTTTTACATCAGGAGGGTTTTTGTTTTGCAAAAGATATTTTTCTTCTGGAATAATTTTTTTGTATTTAAACGGCAATGTCTTTGTCAAAGAATTAAATCTTTTTATCTCACCGTATTTTTCATTTATAGGATATCTGGGTAATTCGTAAAAATCTTTAGTCTCATCTATTACCCCAGAGTGTTGACCAAAAGCATATTTAAATTTTAGTGATTTTATTATATTTTTAAATTCAACACTATATTCTCCAAAAGGGTATGAAAAAAAAACTGAATTTTTTCCTAGTTCCTTTTCAAAAATTGATATTGATTTTTCTATATCATTTTTTATTAAATCATAATTTTCATCTACTAAATATTCATGCGTATGACTATGATTTCCAATTTCTACAAAATTCTCTTTACTTATCTCTTTTATTTGATCCCAGTTCATATAATTAAAAGCACCAACTTCTCGAGTGCTTACAAATAATATAAATGGAATTTTCTTTTTTTTTAATATTGGCCACGCTTTTTCATAAAAGGATAAAAACCCATCATCTATTGTTAATAGAACTTTTCTCTTAGATTTATTAATTCTTAGTTCATTTTCAAAATCTTTAGGATTTACAAAACTTATGTTATTTTCTTCAATTATTTTTAAATGATTGATAAAATCATTGATCTTTATATTAGTTGAAGGGTATTTGTTTTCTTCAAACCTGTGATACATTAATGATATTATACCAAAGTCCTTAATTTCAAGTAAATTTGAATTTGAATACAAATTGTTATGAAAATTAAAAATAGTTATTAAAAAACCTATGATTAAAGATTTTTTAATTTTGAATTGCATAGGAAAAGATGACAAAATTGGTTTGAGAATAAATAATAAATTTTATGTCCATAATTTTATTAATAAAATAAATAATAATGATCAGTTGGTAACAAACATATTAAATCTATTTAAAAAACACAAAGTAATTATTGATAAAAATTTCTCAGTCCTAGTAAATAACGGACCCGGTAGTTTTTCCTCTATTAGAGTTTCATTAGCTGTGGCAAAAGGAATAAAAATCTCGAAAAGAATTAGTTTATATGGATATAGAAATGAAGATCTTGGCTCTTTTAGCCTTGTTAATATTGAACTTTTAATAAAAAAAAATTTATTAGAAAAAAATTTGATAAATCCATTATATTTGGGATAAATTATATTTATATGAGTACAATAGAAGAAAAATGTAAAGAAAAAGGTGTAAGATTAACGGATCAAAGAAAAGTAATCGCAAAAATACTTTCCGAGTCGAAAGAGATTTACGGTTCTAAAGATCATCCAGATGTCGATGAGTTGCACAAGCGAGTGACACAAATAGATGATAAAATAAGTATCGCTACGGTCTATAGAACAGTAAAACTTTTTGAGGAAGCTGGCATTTTAATTAAGCATGATTTTAAAGCTGGTAAAGCTAGATATGAAATCAATGATGATCATAATCATTTAATTGATATTAATAGTGGTGAGATAGTAGAATTTGTAGATAAAGATATAGAGGCGCTTCAAGTAAAAATCGCAAATAAACTTGGCTATAAATTAGTTGACCATAAATTGGAGCTCTATGGTCTAAAAATAAAAAAATAGTTTGCAAAAAAAAATTTTCATTAAAACTATGGGCTGTCAAATGAATGAGTACGATAGTAATCGTATTTCAGATTTAGCAAAAAAAATTAATTATACCCCTACTAAAAATTTGAGCGAGGCTAATTGTTATATCCTTAATACATGCCATATTAGAGAAAAATCAACAGATAAAGTTTATCACGATATAGGAAGAATAAAAAAGAAATTTAAAAATAAACCTAAACCAATTGTTCTTGTAACAGGTTGTGTTGCTCAAGCAGAGGGAGAGATTTTATTGAAAAAAGAAAAATATATTGACGCTGTAGTTGGACCCCAGTCATATCATAGAATTAATAATATGATTTTAGAAATAGAAAAAAAATCAAAAAAAGAAAATATAACTGAATTTGATGTAATAGAGAAATTTGATACTTTAAATTCTATAAAAAATTCCAATAATCAGGTTTCAAGCTTTTTAACAGTTCAGGAAGGTTGTGATAAATTTTGTAAATTTTGTGTTGTTCCTTACACGCGTGGGGCAGAATTTTCTCGTTCAATAAACGAATTAGTAATTGAGGCTAAGCAATTAATTGAAAATGGAGTTAAAGAAATTACTCTTCTCGGCCAAAATGTTAATGCTTTTAGTTTTGAAGGGCAAAAACTTTCAGATCTGATTTTTGAAATTTCTAAAATTAAAAACTTAAAACGAATAAGATACACTACATCACATCCAATAGATTTCTCCCTAGATCTTATTGAAGCTCATAAGGATTGTGAAAAATTAATGCCCATGATTCATTTACCAGTACAGAGTGGCTCTGATAAAATTTTAAAGGCAATGAATAGAAAACATAATATTAATGAATATATGAATATTATAGAAAAATTAAAAAAAATTAATCCGAATATTAAATTTTCAAGTGATTTTATAATTGGATATCCAGGTGAGACAAACGAAGATTTTAAAAAAACTGTTAAACTGATGAAAAAGGTAGAATTTATTAACTCATATTCTTTTATATTTAGTGCAAGACCAGGCACACCAGCTTTTTATATTGATGGTATAGATCAGAAAGAGGCTAAAGAAAGACTGATTAAATTTCAACTAGTTGCAGATAAAATTAAAATTAATTATAAGAAAAGCTTAATAAATAAGAAAGTGAAAGTGCTATTTGAAAACAAATTAAAAAAAGAAAATATGTACTTTGGTAGAGACGAACATTTTAATTCAGTTATAGTGAGTAGTAACAAATGTTTGATAGGCAAAATTGAAGAAGTTAAAATTTTGAAAAGCAATCAAAACACTTTAGTAGGTGAAATTGTGAACATGAATAAAACAAATTACGCAGCTTAAATGTCTGAGATTAGTAAATTAAAACAAAATCTTATTATAAAAAAGATTGATCAAGAAACGGTAAATATTTCTATAAACGATAATGAGATGCTTATGGCTATAGTAGGTCAATTTGATCAAAATCTTAAAAACTTGTCTAAATTAACTAGCACAGGAGTTTTTTTCAGGGGAAATTCTATAACTTGTAAAGGCGAAAAAGAAAAATTATCTACTTTTTGTGAGGCAATAAAGTTTCTAATAAATAAGTATAATTTAACCAAAATTATTGAAAAAGACGATATAGTTTTATCTGTGAAAAAAAATATTGAAATTGAAGAGTCTAATGTAAAAACTTTTAAACAACTTATCAAGACACCAAAAAAATCTGTTATAGCAAGATCAGAGAAACAATCTGAATATATTAAGGCTCTTAAAGAGAATGATATTGTGATGTCTTTAGGCCCAGCAGGTACAGGAAAAAGTTTTTTAGCAGTTTCAGTTGGTGTCACTTTATTAATGGAAAAAAAAATTGATAGAGTAATTCTTTCTAGACCCGCTGTAGAGGCAGGAGAAAAATTAGGTTTTTTACCTGGTGATATGAAAGAAAAAGTCGATCCTTATCTAAGACCATTGTATGACGCTTTATATGAACTTTTTGGCGCTGACAAAATAGATAAAAAAATTGAAACAGGAGAAATTGAAATAGCACCCCTCGCCTTTATGAGAGGTAGAACTTTAAAAAATTGTTTCGCTATTTTAGATGAGGCACAAAATGCAACTGAAACGCAGATTAAAATGTTTTTAACTAGAATAGGTGAAAATTCAAAACTAGTAGTTAACGGTGATCCAAGCCAAATAGATTTAATTAATAAATCTCAATCAGGTTTAATAAAATCAAGAAAAATATTAAAAGATCTTAGTGAAATTAAAATAATTGAATTCGATCATAATGATGTAGTAAGACACCCATTAGTTACTAAGATTATTAGGGCTTATCAGATCAAAAGCACTGATGATAAAAATTAATGTAATTACAAATAATGTAAGATGGAAAAAAAATATTAAAAATCCATCAGTTTATATCGATAGAAAATTACAAAAATTAAACCTTAAAAACAAAAAATTTTCAAATAAAATTATACACTGTTCATTATTACTTTCAGGAGATAAAGAAATTAAATTACTTAATAAGAAATTTAGAAAAAAAAATAAAACCACAGATGTTCTATCTTTTCCTTTTTATAAAAAAACTGAATTAAAAAAAAAATTAAAAAAGGAAAAAGAAATATATCTTGGAGATATAATTATTAATTATAATAAAATTAAAAATAAAACTTTTATAAATGAATTTGATCGTCTATGGATACATGGACTAGTTCATTTATTAGGACATGATCATAAAAAGGAAAAAGACTATTTAAGAATGAATAAAATTGAAAAAAAATATAATCAATTTGTTAATGATTAAAAAGTTATCAAATAATAGATATTTTATTTTATATTTTTTACCCTTTCTTATTGGATCATTAACAATATTTTCGTTCTCTCCTTACAATCTAATATATGTTAATCTGATCATTTTTCCGATTTTTTTTTATTTAATAATTTACGTAACAAAAAAATCAAAATCAATTTATAGAAAAAGCCCTCACAAGAAAAATTTATTTTTACTCGGATTATTTTTTGGCTTCGGGTTTTACTTTAGTAATATTTCCTGGATTACTCATTCTTTAACATTTGATGAAAATTTTAAAATTCTTATCCCATTTGCAAAAATAGTAATTCCTCTTTTTTTAAGTTTATTTACTGCCTTCACTGTTCTTTTAATTGGAGAAAGATTAAAGTTAAATTTTTCCTCGCTAATTTTATTTTCTGCAAGCTTAGCTATTACAGACTTTTTGAGAGCAAAATTATTCACAGGTTTTCCATGGAATTTATGGGCTTATAGTACGTATTGGTTAAATGAAGTATTTCAAATTTTAAATTTTGTGGGTCTTCATTCTTATAACTTATTTGTAATAACAGTGTTTACACTTCCAATAATAATTTTTTTCAAAATTAAAAAAATTAAAAAATTTGTTTCATTAATTATGGGAACTATTTTTGTTTTAAGTTTATATATATTTGGTGATTATAAAATTAATAGAAATATTAAAGATTTAAACTTAGTGAATGAAAATTTTTTAGTAAAAATTATTTCACCTAATTTTGAGTTAAAGTATGGACTAACTGAAAAGGAAATTGAGGATAGATTTAGAAAATTGATTAGGTATAGTGATCCGGATTCAAAGATAACTACTTTGTTTATTTGGCCCGAAGGTGTTTTTGCAGGTTACAGTTATGATGAAATTAGCAAATTTAAAAAATTAATAAAAAATAATTTCTCAAAGAAGCATTTTATAATTGTTGGAGCTAATAAATTAGAACCTAATTCTAATCAGTTCTATAACAGCATGTATCTTTTGGATAATAATTTCGAAGTTATCCAAAGTTATGATAAAAAAAAACTCGTGCCATTTGGTGAGTTTTTGCCTTTTGAAAGTTTTTTAAACAAACTTGGTTTTAAAAAGATAACTGAGGGACATGGATCCTTTCTAAGAGGTGTTAAAAGTGATAATCTTTTTATAGAAAAACTGAATATCCTTCCGTTAATCTGTTACGAAGTTATTTTCACAGAGCTTGTGCAAAAATCAAACCCAAGCACTAATCTAATTGTAAATATATCGGAAGACGGTTGGTTTGGGAATACCATAGGACCTGATCAACATTTCTCTAAGTCAATTTTTAGAGCAGTTGAGAGCAATACTTTTTTTTTAAGATCAGCTAATAAGGGTGTAAGTGCTATTATCGACAATAAAGGCAATATAGTTAAACAACTTGGAAGAAATGAAACTGGTAGTATAGAATTTATAGTGCCGTTAATAAAATCAAATAAGAATAAAAATGATTTGATATTTTTCTTTCTTTTAATTACATATCTTTTATTCTTTTTCATTAACAAAGAAAAAAATGCAAAATAATAATTATTTATTTACTAGTGAATCAGTTTCAGAGGGTCACCCTGATAAAGTTTGTGATAGAATTTCAGACATGGTTGTAGACTCTTATTTATCTAAGGATCCAGTATCTAGAGTAGCTTGTGAAACTTTAACAACGACTAATAAAGTTGTGTTGGCCGGAGAAACGAGAGGACCAAGAATTGAAAAAGACGAATTAATTTCTAAAGTTAGAGATTGTATTAAAGATATTGGATATGACCAAGAAGGATTTAGTTGGAAAACTTCTAATATTGAAACATTTCTTCATGAGCAGTCTAAAGATATAGCAATGGGTGTTGACTCTAAAGACAACAAAGATGAAGGAGCTGGTGATCAAGGCATCATGTTTGGATATGCTTGTAACGAAACTGAGGAACTCATGCCGGCACCAATCCATTATTCTCATAAAATATTAAGACTTATGGCTGAAGATAGAAAAAATGGAAATTTAATAGGAATTGAACCAGACTCTAAGAGCCAAATAACTATGCTTTATGAAAAAGATAAACCTGTAAAAGTTACTTCTGTAGTAATTTCAACACAACACTCTAAAGATTTGAATCAAGAAAAAGTTAGAGAGGCAATCATACCTTATATAAATAAATCAATACCAAATAATTACATTACAGATCTAAATCCAAAAGAAATTTATATTAATCCTACTGGTCAATTTATAATTGGCGGCCCAGATGGAGATTGCGGCTTAACTGGAAGAAAAATTATTGTAGACACATACGGAGGTGCTGCACCGCACGGTGGAGGAGCATTTTCTGGAAAAGATCCAACTAAAGTAGATAGATCAGCAGCTTATGCTTCAAGATATCTAGCAAAAAATATAGTTGCAGCAGGTGTTTCCGATAAATGCTTGATTCAATTAGCTTACGCTATTGGAGTTTCAAAACCTTTATCAATATTTATTAAACTTGCTAATGGTGATGAAGCAAAAGTTGAAGAAGTTAAAAAAATAATTGAAAACAATTTCAATTTATCCCCTAGAGGGATAAGAAAAATGCTTAAGCTCAATAATCCAATATACGAAATTACCTCCGCTTACGGTCACTTTGGAAGAAAGCCTACAAATAAAGGTGAATTTACATGGGAAAAAACAGATAAAACAGATTTATTTAAACTGTGATCTTGAAAAAACCTTAAAATTCTTTTAAAAAGCAATAAATTATTGAACTTTCTAAATGGGCGGTTGCCCATTTTTTTTTAGGAATAATAAAATGTTAAATAGAGGACTAGATAAATTAGAGCTTTTAAGAATAGTTGAAGCTGTTGCAAATGAAAAATCCATAGATAAGGAACTTGTGATTGGTTCAATGGAAAGTGCAATCCAGAAAGCTGCTTTAACTAAATTTGGCAGTGATAATAACATAGAAGTTATTATAGACAGAGAAAATGGCAATATCACAATTCAAAAAGTTCTTGATATTGTTGAGAAAGTTGAGGACCCTGCAAGAGAAATATCCTTAGATAATGCAAAAAAAATTCAACCAAATAATAAAGATTTGAAAATTGGAGAAAAAATATTTGAGGAATTACCTCAAATAGATTTTGGCAGGATAGCCGCTCAAAGTGCAAAGCAAGTGATAAGTACAAGAGTAAGAGAAGCTGAGAAAAATAGGCAATATGATGATTTTATTGATAAACAAGGACAAATTTTAAGTGGTATTATAAAAAGATTAGAGTATGGAAACATAATTGTCGATCTTGGTAAGGCCGAAGGAGTTATTAAAAAAGATGAATTAATACCAAGAGAAATTTTAAAAACTGGAGACCGTGTGAAGGCTTATTGTTATGAGGTGAGAAAAGAGCTAAAAGGACACCAGATTTTTCTTTCAAGAGCACACCCACAGTTTTTAGCGAAACTATTTTTCTTAGAGGTTCCAGAAATTTATGAAGGTACAATAGAAATTAAAGCGGTGGCCAGAGATCCAGGTAGTAGAGCAAAAATTTGTGTGCACTCCCAAGATTCATCAATAGATCCTGTTGGAGCATGTGTCGGAATGAGAGGAAGTAGAGTCCAAACTATAGTTAATGAGTTACATGGAGAAAAGATAGATATAATTAAATGGACTGAAGACTTGCCTACATTGATTTCAGAGTCATTGTCTCCTGCAGAAATACAGAGAGTTCTAATTGATCAAGATAACAAAAGAATTGATATTATTCTTACTGAGGAAAATTTGAGTAAAGCTATTGGTAGAAGAGGTCAAAATGTCAGACTTGCTTCTAAATTAACAAATTTTGAAATAGATATTCTTACAGATAAAGAAGATTCTGAAAGAAGACAAACAGAATTTAAAGATAGAACCGAAACATTAATTAAAAATTTAGAAGTTGACGAGACACTTGGTCAGCTCTTAGTTTCTGAAGGATTTATCTCTATTGATGAAATTGCACAATCAAACCCAGAAGATATATCTAAGATTGATGCTATCGATGAGGAGACAGCTAAAGAGCTTATAACAAGATCAAAAGAAACATTAGTAAAAGAAAAAGAAGCTGTTGCCCAAAAATTGAAGGAATTGGGTGTAGAAGAAGAATTAATTAAACTTAAAGGAATGACACAAGGTATGCTTGTTATTTTGGGGCAAAAAAACATTAAAAAATTAACAGATTTTGCAGATTTGTCTTCCGATGAATTAATTGGCGGCTATGACGAAATAAAAGGAAAAAAAATAAGAATAGATGGCTATTTAGAGGAGTTTTCATTATCTAGAAAAGAAGCTGACGATTTAATAATGGCAGCTAGAGAGATAGCTTACAAGTAATGTTATGGATAAAGATAAAAAGAAAACACTTACAATTTCTTCAAATCTCAAAAAGAAAATTGACACCACATCTATTTCAACATCTGGTAAAAAATCATTTTCTGTAGAGAAAAAAAAACCTTTTAGAACAAATAAACTAATTAATAAGCAAGCCGCAGCACCTAATCCAAATAATAATATTAGTTTAAAAAAAAAGAACTTTGCAAGAAAATTCATAGAACAACAGGCTACTAAAGACTTTATTAAAAAAGATAACAAGCCTGCTGGTAAGAGTAAATTGAAGCTGAAAGGGCCAGTAGATAAACGTGATTTTAAACTAACTGTCTCAAGGGCTTTAAACGTAGAAGAGATAGAAATAAAGCAAAGAAGTTTAGCATCAGTTAAACGTGCAAGATTAAAGGAAAAGAAAAAACCTGAGGGAGAAGAAAAGAAAGAATTTAAAAAAGTAATTAAAGAAGTAAAAATCCCTGAGCAAATTACAATACAAGAACTTTCAAACAGAATGGCCGAAAAATCAAGTGATATTATAAAATTCTTATTTAATATGAAGGTGGTTGCTACAATAAATCATAACATAGACAAAGATACAGCCGAATATATTGTAAAAGAATTTGGACATAAACCAATTATTGAGGAAAAACCGTCCTTAGAAACAAGTAAGTTAAAAGAAAAATTTGTTGGTGAAGTTAAAAATAGGCCGCCTGTTGTCACAATAATGGGGCATGTAGATCATGGAAAAACTTCGTTGCTTGATGCTTTAAGAGATACAAACGTAGTTTCTGGAGAGCATGGTGGCATAACGCAACATATAGGTGCGTATCAAGTTAAAGCAGGAAATAACAAATTAATAACTTTTATAGACACTCCAGGCCATGCCGCGTTCACAGAAATGAGAGCACGAGGATCAAAAATAACAGATATTGTAATACTAGTAGTAGCAGCAGATGATGGAATAAAACCTCAAACTGTTGAGGCCATAAAGCACGCTAAGGCAGCTAAAGTTCCAATTATAGTTGCAATTAATAAGTGTGACTTACCAGAAAAAAATATAAGTAAAATTAAAAATGAAATGATGCAATACGAATTAATTGCGGAAGATTTAAGTGGTGATACTTTATTTGTTGAAGTTTCAGCATTGAAAAAAATAAATTTAGATAAACTTAAAGAAAGCATACTTCTTCAATCAGAAATTTTAGATTTAAAAGCATCTTATAGTGATCAAGCAAGGGGAGTAGTTATAGAGTCTAAAATTGATAAAGGCAAAGGACCAGTTTCAACTATTCTTATTAGCAACGGTATGCTCAAAAAAGGTGATCATTTTATTTGTGGCGACACTTGGGGAAAAATTAGAGCGATGATAAACTACGAGGGTAAAATGGTCGATCAAGCACTGCCTTCAATGCCAGTTGAAATTCTTGGTATGAACAGTTCAGCTTTTGCTGGCGCTGAATTTGCAGTTACAAAAAATGAGAATGAGGCTAAAGAAATGTCAGAATTTAGAAAGAATAGTTCTGCTCAAAACAAAGTTTTAGCTAAAGATAAAACTACTTTATTTGAAGATTCATCAGATAAAGACGAGCTAAACATTATAATTAAGTCTGACGTTCAAGGTTCTAGCGAAGCATTAAAAATGGCAATAGATAAGATAGAACATAAAGAAGTTGAAGCAAAAATTATTCTTTCAGATATTGGAATGATTAATGAGACAGACGTATCTTTGGCAAAAGCTTCAAACGCAATACTTATAGGTTTTAATGTGAAACCCAATAGAGAAGCAAAAAAACTAGCAGAAGAGCAAAAGATTGAAATAAAATATTTTAATATTATTTACGAAGCTTTAGATTATGTTGAAAAATCTCTATCAGGTCTCTTAGAACCCGATATCAAAGAGACAGTATTGGGCAGTGCTGAGATACAGAAGATATTTAAGGTATCTTCTGCAGGTAAAATCGCTGGATCAAAAGTAGTTAGTGGTGAAATAAAAAGTAAGTCTAAAGCAAGAATAATCAGGGATGGTGTCGTTGTTTATAATGGAGAAATTTTATCTATTTTTAGAGAAAAAAATCAAGTAAAAGAAGTAGGTACTGGCCTAGAGTGTGGTATTAGCATAAAAGATTTTATTGATTTTAAAGAAAAAGACGTAATAGAGTCTTATCTATCAGAAAAAATACAAAGAACAATATAAGATGATGAACAATCAATCTGAACAAAGAGCATTTAGTCAAAGACAACTTAGAGTAGGAGAGCTAGTAAAACAAAATCTTGGAGAATTATTTATTAGAAATGAAGCAAAAATACCTTCAATTAGCACAAAACTTATAACAGTAACTGAAGTAAGAATGACACCAGATTTAAAAACCGCTAGAGTTTACGTAATTCCATTAGGGGGAGTTGATACGAAAGAAACAGTTAGGATCTTGACGGAATTCTCGCATCTTGTTAGAAGAGCTTTATCTAAAAGGCTAGATATTAAGTTTCTTCCTAAACTTACTTTTGTAGAAGATAACTCATTTGAATATGCTGAAAAGATTGAA
>MDTG01399516.1_pt1 | contig 14694 bp, 16 predicted proteins | sample 811421 | NCBI WGS metagenome assembly MDTG01 (sample SAMN05326645, study PRJNA326480) | marine metagenome | isolation source: seawater | place: Pacific Ocean: South East | collected 2011
ATTATTAGGTCTCCTGAATTTAATTCATCAACAATATTTAAAGTAAGTTTATTTACTGTGTAACTTTCTAAAGACAAACTATCTTTAACAACCATCATTCTTGATTCATGCCTAATTTTAGTGGGTTTATTAGCTATTAAAGATGGATTTAATTCATAATTATATGAATTTAATTGGAAGTCTAAATCAATTTTATTTTTAAAATTAATCAATTATGCTTACGACACTAAAGATTCAGGCTCATTCTCTATTAGGTAGGCAAAATCTTTAAGGAATGCTGCACCATCAGCTCCGTAAATAACTCTATGATCAGCGGTAAGATTTACTTGCATGACTTTATTGACAGATATTGAACCATTTTTATTTGCTAATACAGTTTGTTTAGATGCTGCAACTGCCAATATTGCTCCAGTTCCAGGAGGAAGAATGGCATCAAACCTATCAACCCCAAACATTCCTAGATTTGACAATGTAAATGTACCTGAAGAGTATTCATCTGGCTCTAATTGTTTTGCCCTAGATCTTTTTACAAGATCCTTCCACTTACGTGAAAGCTCAAATAAATCTGTTCTACATGGATCTTTCAAAACTGGTGTTATTAGACCTCCACCCTCCATAGCAACAGCTACTGCAACATTTACTACTTCTGGATAAGAAATTCCGTCATTAGAAAATCTTGCATTAACTTGAGGATGATTATTTAGTGTCTTAGCAACTGCTTTTACTAATAAGGCAGTCATCGTTACTCCATTTTCTTTTACTTTTTTATAAAAAGAATCTAACTTATCTGTATTTATTGAATACCCCACTCTAAAACATGGAACATTTAAACTTGCTTCCATATTATTATTAACTGCTTTTTGCAATGTATTAAATTGAACCGTTTCTCCAGGCTTCCCAAAACTATTACCAACATTTTGTTGTCTTTTGTCGAGCGATTTGTTTAAATCAATAACTCCTGCAGCAGAATCACCTTCGCCTATCCATGGAACTGATATAGGTTGGCCTTTGGCTTTCAAAACATCATTTGCCTGTACTCTGCCGCGAGGTCCTGTTCCATTTACTTTGGATAAATCTATTCCCATTTGTGATGCTAATTTTTTGGCTTTTGGCGTAGCTACAACTCTTGAGGAATTACTCTCTATAGATGCATCAATTTGAGAATCATTTAATTTAACAGCAATATTCTCTTTTTTTACTATTAAAGGTTCTTCTTTTAAGGTTATTTCTTCCAATTCTTGAATCTCATCTTTATCTTTTCTTTGATCAATATTTTTAGATTCAATATCTTTAGAGATATTCGTTGTTAAACCCTTATTTTGTTCTTGAACTGATGCCACTTCATCTTTAGTTTCAACAATTAAACCGATTGTTTCTCCAACAGGAGCTGTACTTCCAGCAGGCATCAAAACTGCTGCTAAATATCCATCCTGGAAAGATTCAACATCCATATCAGCCTTATCGGATTCAACAACTAATACAGATTCGCCCCTCTCAACTTTATCACCAGGATTTTTTAACCATTCAACTATTTTCCCCTCAGTCATTGTTGAACTTAGAGCAGGCATAAATATTTCGTGAGACATAAGATAGTAATAAGGGCAATGGGTTAGAAGGGTTATCTACTAAATTATTCGCAAATATTGAGATTAGAAACCCTTGAAAACTATTAATTTTATTATATGAAAACTTGTTAAGGGTGGGAACTGTAAAAGTCTTAGAAAGTAATAAATAAATCCAAATTAAAACATATAAAACGTTGAATTTTTATTTTTCTCAAAAAACTAATTAACTATTATATTTATTTCCTTTTGAAAATATTTATAAATTATCTATAGATTGAATTATTCCATCTTTAACCGTAATCGAGACCTGCATCTTTTGAATAAGATTATCTCCTACTGAGACATCACAAAAACTATCTATTTGTCCTTGATCAACTATTTCATCCATTTTAAATTCACGGACCTGGTTTTGTTGTTGCAATAAATTTCTTTTTTGCTCCTCAAACTCATTCCTTTTTGCAGCTACCTGTTGTTGTATTTGCCCAACTTGTTCTTGAACTCTAGGATCCAAAGGATTTGCCGCTTGCGATCTTATATTATTTACTACTTGCTGACCTTCTTGCTCTAGTTGAGATAATTGTTGGTCCGTAGCAGATATTGCTTTACTTAATTCAGTTTCAGCATCTTCTTTCCAGGTAGGAGTGACAATAGCCTTTATAGCGATTGTACGCTTAATAGAAACAGTTTCTTTTTGAGTCATTGAAAATATAATAAGTATATATTTTAATATAGAGTTATCAAATCATATTTTCCTTTTTAATTTGTTTTTTATACATTTCTAATATCTCTTCACAATATAACTCTTCAATTTCCCTCCTCTTTTGTTTAAGAGTTTGGGTGAGTAAACCATTCTCTATTGTAAAAGGAGCGACAAAAAAACAATCAATTATTTGTTCTTCATTTCTAAAACCCAATCTTTGTTTTAAAAGGTCATTTATATAAGTTTTATAATATTTTTTTAATTTTTTGTTTTTATTAATGCCAATTAAACTTTTTTCAGAAAAATGAGTCTCAACATATTCTAGATTGGGGACTATAAGTGCTGCTAAGTTTTTTTTGTCCTGTCCTAATAATTGAACTTGATTTATACATTCTGCGCTTAATATTTTAGTCTCTAGAGGATTAGGTTCAATATTCTCTCCACTAGATAAAACTATCGTATCTTTAGCTCTTCCAGTAATTACAAGTGATCCATTAGGTATTAAGAAACCTAAATCCCCTGTATCAAACCAACCCGACTCTGACAAGACCTCCTTTGTCGCTATTACATTATTTAGATAGCCTTTCATAACTTGAGGCCCTCTAACGAGGATTTTACCAACTTCCTTAAAATTTAAAATCTTATCTTTTTTTTCATTAACTATTTTAATTTCAGTAAAAGGTAAAGCTTGCCCGGAGGAGCCCCTCACATTAGCCCAAGTCCTTCTGCAAGTCAGTACTGGACTAGTCTCTGTTAAACCATATCCAACTAAAACATTAATACCTAAAGATTCAAAAAATAAATCTACATGTTCAGGGAGTGCGCCCCCACCGTTAATTGGATATTTAAGTTTATTTCCGCAAAGTTGTTTAAGTATAGTTGGCCATAAAAAAATAGCTGCAATTTTATGAGGCAGATATTTAGTCAGTATCGATATTAAAAGAGGAATTTTCGCTGAAAATTTTACTTTTTTCAACCCAAGATTCCTTATGCTTCTTAGATCCTTTTTAAAAATGGAACTATTTTTAAGAAAAAATTTGATTAGTTTTTGTTTTTTTCTAGGCATCTTTTTTAACGCGGCGAAGAAACCATCATATATTGCTTCCCACAATCTTGGAACTGTAGCCATAACAACAGGTTTTACCTTTTTAATATCATCTTTTAGGTACTTTGGAGTGGTATAAAATTGCGAACAACCACAGGAAAAGAAAAAATATTCTGCACTTCTTTCATAAGAATGCCATATAGGCAAAACGCTTAAAACAGAAGTTCCTGGTGTTGGATCAGCTATACAAGCTAAATTTTTAATTTGATAAAGAAAATTTGCGTGCGTTAATGGTACTCCCTTAGGTTCACCTGTAGTTCCTGAGGTATAAAGTATTGTTGCGATATCATTTATGTTACTTTTATTAATATCTGATTGATAATTTGGTAAATCCTTTAAACCTTTAGGGTCTAAAAATTGACTCCAATTGATTAAATCTTCAAAAGTCTCATCTTCCAAATTAAGTATAAATTTAAATTTCTTTTTTAATTCATGCCTATTTGTAATCTTGTTCCATATTTCTTTTGATTGAACTATCAATCCAACTGAATTGGAATGTTTAATAATATATTCAATTTCATTAGCAGGAGAATTAATACCTCTTACAGCATCAATTGCTCCTATTCTCATTATCGCTTGATCAACAATCAACCATCTGGGTGAATTTTCGGAAATAATTGTAACGACATCTCCTCTTTTTAAACCAAACTTAAAAAACGCTCTTGATGCAATATTGATTAAATCTGCTAAATTTCTATATGAAAATTCCTCATGATTATGACCTCTTAGATCACTTGCAGCTATTTGATTTCCGCATACTTTTTTAAGATGATCCCATATTTGATCAACATGTTCTATCTTTTCCAAGAAATTTCTTTTTTTTAAAAAAGTTTTTTCTCTTGGCAATGGTTCTTTAGAGGGCCAGTATGCAAGATCTTTCATTTTTTAATAAATAAAAATTGTGATCAGATCTATTCTGGTACAAAAATTAAACTAAATTCTTCTTGAACAAGTTTTTTAACAATCTTTTTTACCTCTGAGATTTTAATTTCTGAATTATTATCAGTGATATTTGTCATTAAGCAGTCTTTAATACCGCATGGAATAATATTATTAAAATATTCTAAATTACAATTAAAGTTTAACGAAAACCCATGAATAGTTACCCATCTCTTACATCCTATACCTACTGAAGCTATTTTCTTATTTTGACACCATACACCTGTAAAGCCATTTTTTCTTGAACCTTTTATTTTGCATTCAGCAAGTATATTTATAATTAAATTCTCAATTTTCCTAAGAAACCAATTCAAATCTTTTTTATATAAATTTAAATTCAAGACTAAATAAACTACAATTTGGCCAGGCATATGACAAGTAACTTCGCCTCCTCTATCTATTTTAAATACTTTAAAAGGATTATCATGCTCCCCTTTCAAAAAGAGAAGATTATCAAGATTGGATCCTTTCCCGATTGTGTAACATAATTGATGTTCCCCTATCCAGATAAATTGTTTTGTTGATATTCCTGAAATTAAATTTGCTTGATATCTTTTTTGCAACTTGTATATATCATCAAAATATGAAAATTTATTAGGTTCTATTTTTATTAATGTCCTATTAAACATATTTATGTAAATTAAAAAAAGAGAGAAATAACTTTTAGCATTTTATTATGAAAATCTTAATTCATGGAAAAAACATTGAGCTTACAGAAGCGTTGAAAGGTTATACAGAATCAAAGATAAAAAAAGCCACTCATCATTATAAGGATATCGTTAAAGAAGTTGATATACATCTTTCTATTGAAAAAAATAAAAGAGTAGCATATCAAAGCGCTGAAGTTACTATATTTGCAAATGGAACTGTCATTAGGGCGGAAGAAAAATCTGAAAATTTATACTCTAGTATTGATTTAGTTTCCAATAAACTTTGTAGACAACTTCGAAAGTATAAAGAAAGGAATTATGCTTCTATACATAATCAAAGGAATACTCTTAAAGAATCTGATTTAGAAGAAACTGATTCAATTAAATTGGAAAATAAAGATTTTCTTAAAGAAGGGATAAAAGGAAATTTACCAGAACCTGCAATTAAAAAAAAATATTTTGAGATGATTGCTATTTCGCTTAATGAAGCAAGGAAACAATTAGATCTTATTGATCATAGCTTTTATGTTTTTAGGAATATTGAGACGAATGAACTCCAAGTTATTTATAAGCGTAATCATGGAGGATATGGCCTCATTCAATCAAAATAAATAAACAAATGCCTAATGTAAAATATGAACTTAATGAAAAGATTAATGCTATCTTTATAAATCCATATTTATCAATTGATGAATTTTATGTAAATTGTAATTTAATTAAAAAATATAATATTAAGAGTATTTCAGCATCACTAAATTATCTTACTTATCTAAAAAATTTCTTTGAAAATGATTCAGTAAAAATAAACACATTAGTCTCATACCCATTAGCAGATTGTCCTTCAATAGTAATTGATCAATTAATTGATTATGCTATTGATAATGGTGCAAGTGGAATTGATTACTTACCAAAATTCTTCTATTTAGCACAGGATAAAGATGATGAATTTGCAACTGATATTGAGAGAATTGCTAAAAAAGAATTACCCCTAACTTTAATTTTTAATAAAAATAGAATGCAAGAAGAAATATTTAATAAAGCGTTAAATATTTCAATAGAGTTAGGCGTAAAATTTTTTCAATTTGGAGATGGATTTGGGAAAGCCTTAAATTCAATTGATTTAAAATCAATCAAAAAATTGATTAAAGATAAAAGAAATATAAAAATTGTAGGAGATATAAGGGATTTAGAAAGTACTTTAGAATTACTTGATAATGGGGCAGATTTTATAGGAACTTCATATTTTCATGAAATTTTTCAAACCATAAAATAAATATAAATGTCTAATGAAAATTTATTAAGAGGCCTCTGCATTAAATCAAGTCCTCTAAGGGAGAATGACCGTCTAATTACAATATTATCTGAGGAGCAAGGAATAACTCGTCTTGCTGTTCCTGGTTCAAGAAGACCCAGAAGTAGTCTTTCCGCGGCAGTACCAATAACTTTATTAGACTTACAAATCTTTGGTAGGAAAAGCCTTAAAACTGTAAGACAAATAAAAATTATTAAAAGTTATAACGGATTGGGTACAAGTATTGAATGCCTATCAGCAGCACAATCAATTACAGAATTAACATTTCTTTTAGTGGGGAATGAAGATGCTCAAAATAATTACTTATCTACAGTGTTAGTTCATCTAGATAGGTTATACGAACTCAAGGGCATAGCTGAAGCTGATTCAAAAACTTTATCTATTTGTATTCAATCTTTAATTCACTTATTAGCTATTGGGGGATTAAGCATACCTTTGAATTTTTGCTGTAAGAGTGGAAAACCTATTAATGCGCCGATAGGGAATTGGGATTGGTCATGTAACTTTATCCCAAATGAAGGTTTTACAACTAGAGATGACCCACAAAGCATATTAAAAATAAATGCATCAGAACTAGCACTAATGCAAAGACTTCTCTTCCCTGAATTACCAATAAAAACAAATGGGGAATTATTAGGTCCTAAAGAAGTTTGGCTAAAAATATTAACTATTGTTGAAATTTGGATCCAGTCTCAATTGGGTAAAGAACTCTCATCACTAAAAATATTAAGAGAATTTTATAAATAACTTTTACAATTATTTTTTGAATAAATATATGATAGTTGGCTTTTTAACTGTTAATTTAATAACTAGTTAAATATTTCTAAGTGGTCCATATAGCTTGGTTAGGTAAAAAGTCACCTTTCTGTGGAAATGTTACTTACGGGAATTTAATCACAGAAAATTTAAAAAGAAGGGGACATAAAGTAAGTTTCATTCACTTTGATAATCCATCTACCAAAAATACAGAAGCTTCATTTTTCCTAGCAAATGATCCTGATGTCAGTCTTCCTTATTTAATTAAATCTCAAGTTTATACCATACCTTCTCCAAGGGCCGAAAAAGAATTAAAGAATTCCTTAGAGAGACTTAAACCAGATATAGTACATGCAAGCTTAACCCTATCACCGTTAGATTTCAGATTGCCAGAGTTATGTCAACAATTAAAAGTACCACTTGTCGCAACATTTCATCCTGCATTTGATTCTAAAATTAGAAATCTTACTGCGAGTACTCAACAACTTACTTATCAACTTTATGCTCCATCATTAGCAAAATTTGACAAGGTAATTATCTTTTCCAATGCCCAAAGAGAATTACTTGAAAAACTTGGAGTTAATAAAAAAACGCAAGTAGTTATACCAAATGGTGTTAATGAAGATTTATGGAAGCCATCCAATGTATTAAATAAAAAACATCAACTTATCAAGGACAAAATAGGAAACGAGAGAATATTTTTATTTATGGGAAGAATTGCTAGTGAAAAAAATTTAGAAGCATTGCTTAGAGCATGGCGGCAATCAAAAACTTTCAATTCAAAGCTTCTTATAGTAGGGGATGGACCTATGAAACCAACATTAGAAAATAATTTTAATGATTTGGAAAAAAATAATTTATTTTGGTGGGGCGAAGAATCCGATTTAGAAACAAGAGTTGCGATTATGCAATTAGCTGAAGCGTTCTTCTTACCAAGCCTTGTAGAAGGATTATCATTATCACTTTTAGAAGCTATGTCTACAGGCACTGCTTGTGTTGCAACTGATGCAGGAGCAGATGGCGAGGTTCTAGAAAATGGAGCCGGCATAATTATCTCTACTGATAATGTAACAACACAATTAAAAACTATTATTCCTATTCTTTTAAACCATCCTTCCTTCACAAAAGCTCTTGGGAAGAGAGCTCGAGAAAGGGTTATTGAGAGATACACAATAGAAAATAACATAAACCAATTAGAGAAGGTTTATGAAGAATTAAAATTTTGAAAATATTACCTAAATTCTTTGCTTCTATCTCTCGCAGCAATAATAGCCTCAATTAAAGCTGATCTAAAAGTCCTTTTCTCTAGTACATTAAGAGCAGATATTGTTGTGCCTCCAGGAGAGGTAACCATATTTTTTAAATCAGCAGTACCTAAATTAGATTCTTTTAACAATAGAATTGTCCCAAGTATCATCTCAATAACTAATTCCTCAGAAAGTTTTTTATTTAGACCCCCACTTAAGCCGCCATCACTTAAGGAATCTATAATTAAAGCTATTATTGCAGGAGAAGATGAGGTTAGTGCTAGAAAGATATCTAAGTAATCTTCAGGTAACTCATAAATCTTACTGGAACTTGAAAATATCTTTCTTATAAAATTCTTTTGACTATCGCTTATTGATGAGCCCCAAGTAATTCCTGTTAATCCTTTGCCCACTAATATTGGAATATTTGTAACAGCTCGCACAAAAATATGATTGTGAAATTTTTCTTCTAATTTCTTTAAAGATATTCCCGCTAATATAGACACAATAATATTTTCTTCTTTTTCATTAAATTTTTCTTCAATTAGATCTTCAAATTGCTGAGGTTTTACTGATAAGAGTTTTACTGGAGAATCCCAAACTAATTTTGATTCACTGGAATTTACTCGGAAAATATTAATTTTATAAGGATATGTATTTTTTATATTTTCAAGACTTTTCTCAGATTTAACGAGACAGAGAACTTGATCTGGGTTTAAGATCTTTTTCTCTAACAAAGGGGTTACAATAGCTTTTGCAATATTTCCAAATCCAATTATACCAAGCGTATTTGACACTGATCAATTAGGAATAAGCAGAAATCTTTGCATCTCCCCAGGCAGGCTGAGGGGCAGAGCTTGTATCTACTTTTAAATGGGAAGAATTATCACTCGAACTAATTGAAGATGGTGATGCCTCCTCAGGGAATGAACTTGTTATATTTACACAACTTGGAGCGAACAAAAATATACTTTCTCCTATCCTTTCTTGATGACCATCTATAGCAAAAGTTCCCCCTGCAATGAAATCTACTGCTCTTTGAGCCTGATCAGCATCCATCATTGTTAAATTTAATATCACAGTTTTTCTCTCTCTTAAGGCTTGGATAGCTAGTGGCATCTCATCAAAACTCCTTGGTTCTATTAAATTAACTTCTGAAGAGGAATTTGATATACCTGGCATCCCAATTACCTTTGATGACTTATTATTCATAAAATCAAAAGGATTAGCATTAGCAAGGACATTAGAATTATTTTTATTTTGTTTTTGATAATTCATAGCTTCCAAATCATCTTCGGATGCATAATCAAGTTCATCAAAATCATCATCTAAATAATCATCGCCTGCAACAACAGCTTTCAATCGAGAAATAAGTGACACTGTTAAATCCTCTAAAGTTTATTAAATGAGTATTAAATGAGTATTAAAACTCATTAGTAATTAATCAATTTAAAAATATTTGAATAACTACCTGTACTTAAATAACGCTAATTATTGGTCCCTGCAAGTTTATTTACACATTTTTTTATTGTTGATAAGGTTTGAATTTATCTAGCCCCAAATATCAAGGACCCTAGCCTTACCCATGTCGATCCTGCTTCAATAGCTTCATTCCAATCATTTGACATTCCCATAGAGCAATCAGGAAGTTCTAATGTGTCTGCGAGTTCACGACATTTCAAAAATAATCTTAAATTTTCTTTTGAGCTTAGCCCTTTTGGATTAATTGTCATTAATCCAATTATCAATATATTTTTAATTTGTTTTATCTCATCCCATTTTGCGAGTAAATCATCGGATTGCATTCCTCCTTTTGAAGGGTCATTTGCCAACTTAAGTTGAATCATTATTTTGGGAATTTTACCAATTTCACTAGCTGCATTTGAAATTTTTAATAAATTCTTTACTGAATCAACTGAATGAATATAATCAAAATTCTGAACTATTTTACGAATTTTATTACTTTGAATTTTGCCAACAAAATGCCATTTTAGAGTTTTTATATTTTTTAGCAAAATCTGCTTCTCATATGCTTCTTGAAATTTGCTTTCACCAAAGTCATTTTGCCCTAAGACATTAATCTCTTTTATTTGATTAGATTTAAATCCTTTACTTACCGCGAGTAAGTTAACATTTTTAGGAAGTCTTTCTTTTAATTTTAAGTAATTAGATATTTCCAAAAGTTATATAAATGTTTGTTTGAATAAGTTTTCCCATTTGGCTAAATCTATTGATCCTTCTCTTCTTCTTCTTTGCAAATTAATTTCAGCTTGATTCCTTGCATCTAAATAAGGAATTACCTCAAATAAAATTTCCCTAGACTTCATAGAAACCAAAAAAAACATTTTTTGGGCATACAGTGTAGCGTAAATATCTTTCCCATCATTGGCTGGAGATACCTGATACAACATTCCGAATGTAGGATGATTCAAATAACGTTCTGAACTCAATTTAAAAAATTGCTATTTATAAAGAACCATACTGTTTTCTAAGAAAAATTGCTAGGCCTATAAAAAATCCTGCTAATAAATTAACTAGAAAATTTAATAAAGATAATTTTTTTAATGGTTTAAATGTTTTTAGGTTTAAATGTATTATCTTTTTTGAAAGAAGTGAATCTGCTCCTTGATCTATTCTCAGAAAGATATTAATAAAAAGTCTTTCAACCATATTAAATAAAATATCTATAGAATTTTTAAATCCTAATTTACGTAAATTTATTGATCTTATTGATGCTGATTTAATAATATTTTGGAACTCTTCTTGAACAAGTGGTATAAATCTCAATGCTAGTAAAAGCTGAAAAAGCCATTTATTAATCGGTAATCCTATTTTATGTAGCGGATTCATAAACCAACCAAGTGACCATACTAATTCTTCTTTTAAAGTTGTCAAAAGAATCAAATTAACACTATGAACTAGTGTGAATATTAAGGTTGATGTTTTAATCCCTAGTTCAAGTGATTTTTTTGAAAGAGAAAAAGGACCAAGACTAAAAATCCCAATTTTCTTTAGAGGCATTTCAAATATATACCAACTATATTTATTCTCTAATATTAAATTTAATTCTTTTGGATCTCTAAATGGTATTTCTAAAGAGGGAAAACTTGATGTAGCAAATATTGACAATATTCCTATTATTAAAGACAGAAATAAAAGAAACACGAATGGTCGCCACCAAACCCTTAAAGGAAGAAAACTAAAAAAAGTTATTCCAAATAAGCAAATGACTAAACTTATTCTCCAGAATGGTCCTGCCCATATTGGAGTTATTAAAAAAACAGATAAAATAAGGAGCTTCAATCTGCTATCAATAATTCTTAGCCAACTTTTATTACCATCAACATATTGACCTAATGGAAATTTCGTGAGAATATTCATCATTCAATATCAATTAATTTAACTTCTTTTTTAGATATTTCTCTTTCAATAGTTCTTTGCTGCTTACCTCTCCAAAGTAAAATTATAGGAGTACCTTCAAACCCTAAATTAGCTCTTATTTGTTTTTCAATATACCTCCTATAAGTACTTCCAAATAATTTTGGGTCATTAACAAATAGTGTGAATGTTGGAGGTTTATTCCTAACTTGCGTCCCATAATAAATTCTTCCTTGCTTACCACTCCTTTTTGTTGGTGGACTTTTCCAACTCAAAGCCTCTTTAATAACTTCATTTACAACAGAAGTTGAGACTCTTCTTCTATGCTGATTAACTGCATCAATTGAATAATCAAATATATTTTGCACTCTTTGACCCGACAGTGCAGATATAAAGATCATTTGAGACCAATTTAAGAAATATAATTTGGATCTTAATTCTTTTTCGATTTGATAAATTGTGGTACTATCTTTCGTAATTAAATCCCATTTATTTACAACAATTAAACAGGCTTTTCCTTGTTCTTCAATTCTCCCTGCTAATTTTTGATCTTGTTCAGTAACACCATCTACTGCATCAAGTACTAATATACAAATATCACTTCTATCTATTGACTTAAAGGCCCTATTAATCCCAAAGAATTCAGTCCCATATTTTACATTTTTTTTCCTTCTAATACCAGCTGTGTCAACAATTTTCCATATATTTTCACCCCTTTTCAAAATGGTATCAATTGAATCGGTTGTGGTTCCGCTAATTGAACTAACAATTGCTCTTTTATTCCCACTAATTGCATTTAATAAACTTGATTTACCTACATTAGGTCTTCCAATAATAGACATAAAAATTTTTTCCTCATCTACTGCTTCAATATTTTGAGGTAATTCAGAAATTACTAGATCTAGGAGGTCTCCAGTCCCTGAACCATGGATAGCTGATAAAGGATAAGGTTCTCCTAATCCTAATTTCCAGAAATCAGATGCTAATGAAGCTCCAAGTGTCGTGGACTCACATTTATTAACTGCAACAAAAATCTTTTTATTTGTATTCCTTAGCCACTTTGCTATTGCAAGATCTCCATCAGTTAAACCTTGTGTACCATCAACAACAAAAAGTGCGATTATTGATTCTTCTAAAGCCAAAAAGATTTGTGCCCTAATTTCTGGTAAAAACTCACTATCATCATCAAAAATTAAGCCCCCAGTATCAATAACTTGAAACTCCTTACCACCCCACTCAGCATTTTGATAAGTTCTATCTCTTGTTACTCCTGGAGTATCATAAACTATTGCATCATTTGACTGGCATAAACGATTAACTAGGGTCGATTTACCTACATTAGGTCTTCCAATAATAGCAATAGTGGGAAGAGACAAATAACTTTTTAATAAACTCTTATCTAACTATACAATTAATCTTATTTTTAACTTTAAATATTTGCCTATTTATAAAATAGGGATTTATTTTTAGATTTTTTTAGTTTAACCTAATAATCAGAAGGGAAAAATAAGGTAAATCAGAAGATTTATATAAATAAGCTTTTTCGATAAATTGATTGTTCATTCCTATATTTGAAGCCAAAATGGCTTTATTCAAGACTTTCTCCTTTTTTAAAATTTCTTTAACCCAAGCCCATCTTTTACCTACCTTTAAAATGGCCAAAACAATATTATTTTTAGCTGTCATATTTATTAAGTCTATTAGTTGGGATGAATCATTTGGACATTCAAAGATTTTTAAAATCTCACCCTTTTTAACTAAATCATAATTAGCATATGCAGCTGCTGCACTAATTGATGAAATACCAGGTACCTTTTTAATACTTATTCGGGGTTCAAATTCTTTTATTTTTTGCAAAACATATGAGGAACTTGCAAAAATAGAAGTATCTCCTAAACAAAGTAATACACCTAAATTTTTCTCATTAAGACAAGATATAATTTTTTTTGCAGCAAATTCCCAGATTTCATCTGGCTTATATTCTTCCCTAGCCATAGGGAAAGTAATAGGAATCTTTTTTTTTAATTTTATATACTGTTTCACTATTTCTGCTGCGTAACTTTTTTTATCAGTAGAAGAAACTGGATAAAAGATATAATTTGCTTTTTTAATAGCTTTTAATGCGGCTATTGTTAACAGAGATGGATCCCCTGGTCCAACTCCTACAACCGTTAAGGTAGACTTTTTATTTTTTGAAAATAAATAACTAAAATTTCTAAGAATATTATTATTCATATTAGAATTACTAACTATGGATTCTAGGAAATGGAAAAGTTTCAGATAAGATCTCTGTTTCTTTTATAGCTAACTCGTTTAATCGAGTAAAAACTTCTTTTTTAGAAAATTTTTTTTGGGCAAGCTTCCAGTAAATACCAAAATGTCTTGCCTCACTTTCTAAGAGAGAATTATATATTTCTCTTAGAGAAGCATCTTGAAAATTCAATGAAAGGATACTCAATCTCTCATGACTTCTTGCCTCTATAATTCCAGCCACTAATAAACTATCAAGCATTCTATAAGGTTCTTCTTTCCTTATATTTTTTGCCAACTCAGATCCATATGGAGGTGGTTTTAATGCTTTTATCTCGAGGCCTTTATCCTTTAAAAATTTAAGTATTTTTTCAAAATGTTCCAACTCCTCTCTAGCAATCGGACTTAAAGTTTCTGATAATTTATGTTCTGATGGATATTTAAACATTAATTGAATTGCGACTCCAGCAGCTTTTTTCTCACAATGGGCATGATCTATTAAAATTTCATTTGGATTAGATAGAGCTAACTTTATCCATCTTTCAGAACTTAATGAAGTTAAATACTTTATGTGAAAAGTTGGCCTTTTTATAATTTTTGGCATAAAATTTTAATTTTCCAAGTACCCCATAATCCCCTCAAAAGCAAGAAAATAACTTTTAATTCCAAATCCAGTTATTAATCCAATTGCTTTATCAGATAAAAATGATTCTTTACGAAAATCCTCTCTACTAAAAATATTTGAAATATGCAATTCAACAAAAGGGATTCTTGATCCAACTAATGCATCTC
>MDTG01021946.1_pt1 | contig 14693 bp, 14 predicted proteins | sample 811421 | NCBI WGS metagenome assembly MDTG01 (sample SAMN05326645, study PRJNA326480) | marine metagenome | isolation source: seawater | place: Pacific Ocean: South East | collected 2011
ACCACGTTGATAGGCTGGGTGTGGAAGCGCAGTAATGCGTGCAGCTGACCAGTACTAATAGCTCAATTGGCTTGATTTATGCACTGAAAAAAATTTTCATTTTATTGATATTAATCATCTAATGACGAATTAAATTACTAAAGAATTATTCAGTAATAGAACTTTTTATTTCGTTATAAATAATATTGGATAGAAATTTATTACCATAAGCACTTAAGTGACCATCATTTTTAAGATATAATTCATTTTGGTTAATATTGTTTTCTATTTTAAATTTTTCGAGCACTTTAATAAAATTTATATTATTATCACCCAAAGCTGAATCTAATTTTTTTTCAGCCATGTTTTGACTATATTTTTTTGGGTTGTTCGCAAAAGATTTATCCCATAACTTTTTGTCAACTTCAATTATGCTTGGTATGTGTACCAGGTATATTTTAGAATTTGAACTAAATTCTTTTGAAATTTTATTAAAAATTTTTTTTACAATTTTTAATTTTATAATTTCAAGTGAATTGTTTTCTGTAGATATTGCGGCCTCTATACTGGGCCACAAAGAAACATTTAAATCTCTTGATTTTGAGACCAAATTAATAATAAATTTTGATCTTTTTAATTTATTATATAAAAATGAATAATGACCGAGATAATCTTTAATTAAAATTAACAATTCTGAATTTTTATAATCATTTTTGTTTTTTTTATAATCAAAGTTTTCCTTAAACCTTAGACTAGTATTTATGATTAATTTATCGTTTTTAAGTTCAAAATAATTTCGACCTACATTTCTTCCGTATACAAATAGTTTTCCAAATTTACTTAAGTCATAAAAATCTGTAGCTGAGGCAAAGCCAATTATAATGACATCAGGTTCAATTTTGTTATAAAGATCTTTTAATCTAAAATAATATTGGTCTAGACTATAACCAGCTACTGCTCCATTATATACTTCTACTTGTTTATTAAAATTTTCATCTAATAATTTTTGTATTTTTGATGGCCAACTATCTTTAGTGTCGACACCCAAACCCTCTGAGAATGAGTCTCCAATAATTAATATTTTAAAAGAATTTGATTTTAATTTATTATCAATATCAGATGCTAGACCAAGATTATTAGTTTTACGATGAACAACAACTTTTTCCTCAGTAATATAATAATACTCAAAGTTTTTTTTTAGCTCCCAACCATAATCAGAATTATATATTCTGGGGTTCGCATTAAAATTTTTCAATTCTGAAAATTTTCTTGTTTCTAGTTTATGTTTTAAATTTAAATAAGCCTCAGCAAAAATAAAAGGTAAGATCAATAAAAGTATAAAAATTAAAAAATTAAAAATAATTTTTTTTGACATATTTTGAGATTTAATTATTTATATATACTATTAAGTAAAAAAAATAATTATTAATTATAATTAAATAATAAAATGGAAAAGTTTACATTTCTAAATCATGCTTGCTTTATTAGCGAAAGTGAAAAAGCAATATTAATGTGCGACCCGTGGTTTGAAGGAAATGCATTTAACAATGGGTGGTCTTTATTAACCGAGGAATACAATAACGATGTAGTAATTAATTTTCTTAAGAAAAAAAATAAGCCAATATACATTTGGTATAGTCATGAACATAGTGACCATTTTTCAGTGAATTTTGTAAATTCAGCAATAAGACTTGGGTTAATGTTTGAGGTAATTTACAAAGAAACAATCGATAAAAGACTATTAAATTTTTTTAAAAAAAAAAAAGTTAAAGTTAATCTTGTATCAAAAAAAAAACCTTGTTTTAAAATTGATGATAAAATTTCGATTTATGTTTATGAATTTTCCTACAAAGAAAAACATACTGATGACAGCTTTGCCTTGATACAACTTAATCAATTTAAATTTTTAAATTTAAATGATTGTGAGATCAATACATCAGCAGATATTGAATTTATTAAAAAAAAAATTAACTATTCAAATATTGATATATTATTTTCTCAATTTAGTTATGCAGGTTTTTGTGAGCCAGTAAATTCATCTGAAGATAGATTAAAAATTTCAAATAAAATAATTGAAAGAACAGAGAAATTAATTGATAATTTTAATCCAAATTTACTCGTTCCATTTGCATCCTTTATTTATTTTTCAAATTCAAGAAATTTTTATATGAACGATCAATCTAATAATCCAGAAAAGTTTTTACAAAATATAAAAAGTAAAAAAAACAGAGACAAAATATGTTTCATTCAACCTTTCAAAAGTTATGAATTAATTTCGCATTCTTTAGAAAATATATTGAAAGATAATAATGATGCCACCAAATATTGGTCTGATAAATTTAATAATATTAAAAATTTAAAAATTGAAAATCTTAATAATAAAAATTCTTATTATAAATTTGAAGAGTTGAATAAAAGTTTTTTATTATTTTTAAAAAAAATTTATAAAAATTTTTATTTCTATATGTATTTCTTAAGAGCTATTAGTTTTTGTAAAAATATATTTCCAAAAATTTTAGCTAATGTGCTTTTTATTAATAAGTTTTATAAATATATAGATGATATTCCTCTAGTAATAAAAATTAAAGATCTAGATGAATACTACGCACTAAATTATATTAGCATAAATAAAGTAAGTAATGTTAAGCCAGATTTAGTTATATATAGTGATGATCTGAAATATTGTTTTGATAATGAGTTTGGCTTTAATGCCCTTGAAGTTAACTGTAAGGCAGAAATTTTAAATAACAAAGCATTTAGATACTTTAGATTTATCTATTATTTAAAAGACGGTTTCAATGAATATCAATTAATGTTACACAGATTTAAAAGTTTTTTTAAAATTTGAATTCCTTTTTGTTATTTGTTGACAAAAAATAATTAGGCATTTACTTATTTATTTATTAAGTGATTTGTATATGAAAAAAGATATAAAAATTATTGCTGAAATCGGTTGGAATCATATGGGCAACATGAGTTTGGCTGAAAAGATGATAATTAATGCTGCATCCACAGGTGCGGATTATTGCAAATTTCAGACATGGAAAGTTAAAAATTTAAAAAATGGACCCTGGGATACTGATGGAAGACTAGAAATTTATAAAAAGGCTGAGCTTTCAGACGAACAACATAAAAAACTCGTCCAAATATGTGATAAAAATAATATTAAGTTTATGACCTCGGTATTTAATTTAAAAGATATTGAGTTCATTTCATCGTTGTCCGATGAAATTATAAAGATACCGAGTCACGAAGTTTATAACGTTGATTTAGTAAAAAAAGCTCAAGAAAAATTTAAAACAGTAATTATATCCATTGGTGCTTGCAAATGGGACGAATTTAAAAATCTTTATGATAAAATTGATTTAAAAAAAAATGTTTATTTTCTTCATTGCGTCTCATCATATCCCTTAAAGGCTGAAAATGTTAATATGCAAAAACTTTCAAAAATTTATGAGCTACATGATAAGATTGGATATAGTGGTCATCTATCTGGAATAGATGATGCGATTTTAGCAATTTGCAATGGAGCACAATTTATAGAAAAACATTTTACTTTAGACAATGATTTACCTGGAAGAGACAACAAATTTGCAATTAAAGCTGAAGAAATGACAAAGTTGGTAGAATTTAAAAATAATTATTTAAAAATGATGATAGATAAAGGTTTAGACGTGCAAGAATGTGAGCAAGATATTTTTAAAAATTATAGAGGAAGATGGTCAAAAAGTTAAGTGAATTCACCGTTATAATTAGAGCGAAAAATGAAGAAAGATGGATTGGTCATTCTATTCAATCAGTATTAGACTATCTTTATAAGCCAGAGATAATAATTGTAGACAACAACTCAGATGATAAAACTATAGAAATAGTTAAACAATTTATTCAAGCTCCTAAACTTGATGATCAATCTGAAAATTATACTAATATAAAAATTTTTAACATAAAAAATTACTCTCCAGGAAAATCTTTAAATTTAGGTGTAAAAAAAAGTACCAGAAAATATGTGATGATACTCTCAGCTCATTGTGTATTAAAAAACTTTAAAGAAATTTTAATAACAAAAAACTTAAAAAAAAATGTTTGTGTGTTTGGTAATCAGATACCAATTTGGAATGGAAAAAAAATAAGCAAAAGATATATTTGGAGTCATTTTGGAAATAAGCAAGAGCAAAATCTTTTTTCAAAATTAGAAAACAGATATTTTTTGCATAATGCTTTAGCAATTTATAAAAAAGAAATATTAAAAAAATTTCCTTTTGACGAAAATTTGACTGGTAAAGAAGATAGATATTGGGCGAACAAAATTGTAAGAAAAAATTATAAATATCTTTATGATCCAGAGCTCATTGCAGAACATCATTATACATTAAATGGTAACACCTGGAAGGGCATTGGTTGAAATTTAATATTTTAGGTGTGACTTTAGCTAGAGGAGGATCCAAAGCTATTAAAAATAAAAATATTACTTTAATTAATGGAAAACCATTAATTTACTTCACTATTAATGAAGCAAAAAAAAGTAAATTTTTAACTAATTATATTGTTTCTACAGATAATAAAAAAATAAAAAATGTTAGTGCAAAGTACGGAGCGGAAACACCATTTTTAAGACCAAAGAAATATTCTAAAGATAAATCATCATCTGCAGAAGCTCTCAAACATGCATTGATCATGTCTGAAAAAATATATAAAAAAAGATTCCATTACGTAATTGAAATAATGAATACTAATCCACTTAAATCTTATAAAGACATTGATAATGTTATAAGTTTGATATTAAAAAAAAAAGCTGATAGCGTTATTGCAGTGAATCAGCTTTTTGATCATCATCCAGCGCGTATCAAAAAAATTATAAAAGGTAGGTTGTTTGATTTTTCTGTCAAAGAAAAATTAGAGAGCAGAAGACAAGATCTTAAACCATTAGCATATATAAGATCTGGATCAATTTACGCTATGAGTAGAAGGTTTGTTCTTAAAAATAAAAGGTATGTATCATCTAAAAGCATACCATATATAATGCCACCAGAAAGAGTGATAAATATTGATACTTTTGAAGATTTGTACGTAGCAGAATTAAGAATTAATGAAAAGTAGACTGTTAATCATAACTCCCGTAGCTCATATTAAAAATTTTTTAATCAAAGCAAAAAGTAATTTTAAAGTTATTTATTTACCCAACATAAATAAAAAAAAATTAAAAGATAAAATTAAATATGTAGATTACATTTTTACAAATCCAAATATGTCTAAAATATTCCTTGGAAACGAAGTAATTAAAGGGACAAAGTTAAGGGCTATTTGTACCGCTTCAACAGGAACAAATCATATTGATGTAGATTTATTAACAAAAAAAAAAATTAAGCTTCTATCTTTAACTAAACAATACAAAATAATTAATCAACTAAGTTCAACAGCAGAACTTGCTTTTGGCTTAACAATGAATGCGCTAAGAAATATTTCATCAAGTTCCGAGTCCGTTAAGACAGGTAACTGGAATTATTTACCCTTCATAGGAAGAATGGTAAAAAGTTTAAACATTTGTTCTGTTGGTTACGGCAGACTAGGCAAAATGTATTCCAAATTTTGTTTAAGTTTTGGTGCATCTGTTTGGGTCTATGATCCTTACATTAGGATTAAAAATAAAAAAATCAAAATAATAAAAAATTTAAAAAGAAATCTTAATAAATTTGATGTGATATCGATAAATATTCATGCTTCAAAAAAAAATATAAATTTTTTTGATAAAGAAATTTTTAGGCTTTTAAAAAAAAACATAATATTGATTAATACTTCAAGAGGTGAAGTTGTAAATGAAAAAGACCTTTTAATGTTCTTACAGAAAAATAAAGAAGCCAAATACTATGGAGATGTAGTCAGCAATGAACAACAAGGTATCAATAAAAATAAAATAATAAAAAAATTTAAAAAAAACTCTAAACAAATTTTAATTACTCCCCATATTGGAGGTATGACATCTGATGGTCAAAAATTAGCTTATGATCATGCACTTAATATGTTAATTAATTTTGATAAAAAAAATGCATAAGGTGGGAATAATAATTGGAAGAAAAATTTCCTCAAATTTGAACAGAGAAATTGTTTTTAATAAACTGTTTAAAAATAAGAATATTAATCCTTTTTTTTTAGTACCAGGTGAAAATATTTCTAAATTAGCCTTAAATGAGGAAGATTTAAAAAAATTTAAAGGAGTTGAATTAATAAGATTTAATAGCATAGATGAATTTAAGAAAATCGTAGATGATTTTGATAATTTTCTTATTGCATCGTGGAGAGATTATTTTGATTTAGTTTATATACTAAAAAAAAAGAAAAAAAATATTCAAATCTATAGCGATGCTGGTGGTATTGATTATTGGAGTCTAGGAGTAAAAAAATTATTTATAAAATCTCAGGCAAACATTGATGTTTATTGTAATGCTAGAAGAAATTTATTTATAAATTTTTACAGAAAAAGATTTTTGAAATTTAAAATCACCGGAAGTATAAGATATGAGTATATTGATGATTTAATCATTAAAGACATAAAAAAAAACAATAAATTACTAGTTTTTTTCCCTAAATCCATCTCAAAATTAAAAAAAGCAATTATAAGCTGGTTCCCATTTAAAAGTGATGATTGGTATAAAAATTATATACTTAATGTACAAAAGAATTATTTAGATTTGGGTTACATAATACAATCTTTAGGATTAAAGTTTATGGTAAAACTACATTATGCTTCAGAAGATAAAGAATTTTCTAACAATCAAAATTATGATCAGCAATTCTGGAAGAAAAATGGTTTTGAAGTATTTGAAGGTGATGAAAGAAACCTTTATAACCAAATGGATATTGGACTTGGATACGAAAGTCATTCAGCAATAGATGTTAATTTGCATTTGAAACCATTTATTTATTTAACACCTGAAATTAATATGAGACCACAAATGAGAGGCTTTTGTTTAGAAAAGTTTTTTAATTCAGATAGAATTGGTTCCCATGGGTTTTCCTCAAAATTTAAGTTGAATTTAAATAATTTAAGCCGTTATTGGTTACCTTATTGGTATGGTTCTACTGCATCTTTAGCAAACATAAGTTATTGTATTGATGATATTTTTAATACTAAATTAGATTTAAAATTGTGCAACCATATCTCAAGCTATTATTGGGGAAATAAAACAGAAAATAAATCTAGTGAAAAAATTGTTAACAGCTTTATAAGTACTATTTAAAAATTATAAATGGAATTAGGAATACTTACTTATGACAAGCCTCATTTAAAAACAGAACAAATTTTAAAAGGTCTAATTGCAAAAAAATATAAAATCACTTTAATTTTATCTAAGTTTAAAAAATATAAAAAAAAAACTCCATTAATTTCACATAGACCAAATCATAAAAAAGCAAAAGATCCTTATAAATTAGCAAAGATATATGATTTAAAAATAAAAAGATTAACCTCTAAACAAATCCTAGATAATTTTGATTATATTTTAGTTGGAGGTTCGAATATAATAAGTAAAAAATTTATAAAAAAAAATTTTATAATTAATTGTCACTCTGGACTTATTCCAAAATCGAGAGGTTTGGACTCAATCAAATGGGCAATATATGAAAACCAACCTGTTGGTATAACTTTACATTTTATTGATGCCAGAACAGATCTTGGAAAAATAATTAAACAAAAAAGAACTAAAATTTTTAAAAATGACACTATTAAAACTTTTTTTAAAAGACATTATGAAAATGAAATTGATTTATTGATAAATTTTGAAAAATTTTTAAAAAAAACTGTAAAATATAAATTTAAATTAAAAAAAGCAAAAAAAAGAATGCCATTGATAATTGAAAAAAAGATGGTTTTAAATTTTAAAACGTATAAAAACAAATTTTCTAAAAATGTATAAAAAATTAAATAAGTTAATTAAAAATAAACAAATAAATATAGGTATTTTTGGACTTGGATACGTTGGGCTGCCTTTAGCTTTAAGGTTTGCCGATAAAAAATTTAATGTTTATGGTTACGATAGTAACAAAAGAAAAATTTCTACATTACAAAGTGGAAAATCCTATATTAAACAAATTTCAAGTGATATTATTAAAACACATATAAATAATAAGTTTAATGTGTTTGATAATTTCAATAATGTTGAGAATTTACATGTTCTTATTTTTTGTTTACCCACGCCATTAAAAAAAAATAAAAATCCAAATCTAACTTTTTTAAAAACATGCCTTGAAAAAATTGAAAAAAAAATTAGAAAAGGACAAATTTTTATTCATGAAAGTACTTCTTACCCCGGAACAACAGAAGAATATTTTGAAAAAATATTCAAAAGAAAAAATTTTAAAATTGGTAAAGATTGTTATTTAGTTTTTTCTCCAGAAAGAGAGGATCCAGGAAATAAAATTTTTAATATAAAAAATATAACTAAAGTTGTATCTGGAAAAACTTCAAAATGCTTAAGCTTAGGAGAGCAGCTTTATAAAATGATAGTAAATAAAGTATTTAAAGTAAAAGATATCAAAACAGCTGAAATGACAAAATTAGTTGAAAATATTTTTAGGTCAGTAAATATTGGTTTAGTTAATGAAATGAAAATTATTTGTGAAAGATTGGGGATTGATATTTGGGATGTAATTGAGGCAGCAAAATCAAAGCCGTTTGGATTTTATCCATTTAGTCCCAGACCAGGTGTTGGTGGTCATTGTATACCTGTAGACCCAATTATTTTGTCATGGAAAGCAAAAAAAAATAATATAGATACTAAATTTATTGATTTAGCTTCTAAAATAAATGATTTAATGCCAAATTATGTGGCAAAAAAAACTAATAGCGCAATTAAAAAAAAATTCCCCCCCAAAAAAAATAAAGTTTGTTTAATTGGTATAGCCTATAAGCCTGATGTAGACGATTATAGAGAATCTCCATCTTCAAAAATTATCAATATTCTTAAAACCAAATACGATATTGATGTAGATTATTGCGATCCATTGATACCAATTATGGACGCAACAACTCAAAATCCTTATAAATTGAAAAGTGTAAAATTAAATTATAACTCCCTAAAAAAATATGATGCAGTATTAATCATTACAAATCATAAATTATTCGATTACAAAAAAATATATAAATATTCAAAACTTATAATTGATACTAGAGGTGTATACAAAAAAGACAAATTAGGTAAAGTTATTAAGGCCTAATATGAAAAATTTTATATTGATAGGATCATCAGGTTACGTAGCAAAAAAACATCTTAATGCAATAAAAAAAACAAAAAACAATCTTTTAGCAGCTTATGATATTAAAAAAGAAGATGATTTATTAAATTCTTTTTTTCCTAAATCAAATTTCTTTTCAAATTTAAATTCATTGCAAAAATTTATCACTACATCAAAGACAAAAATACATTATTTAGTGATTTGTTCACCAAACCATTTGCATTATAAACACATTAAGTTTGGTTATGATAATAATTTAAATATTATTTGCGAAAAACCAATAGTGATTAATAATTATCAATATAATAAACTTAAAGAAATTGATAAGAAAAAAAATATAAAAATTCACTCAATCCTTCAGCTCAGAACAATACCGTCATTAAAAAAATTAAAAGATAAAATTGAAAAAAGTAAAAAAATACATCAAGTAAACCTTATTTATTATACAGAAAGAAATGAAAATTATTTTCAGACTTGGAAAGGAAATAATAAAAAATCTGGTGGAACAATTTTAAATATAGGTGTTCATTTTTTTGACTTATTAATTTGGTTATTTGGTAGTTTAAAAAACAAAAAATTAGAATTTATTAACGACTATGAAGCAATAGGAAAGTTAAGTCTAAAAAAAGCTGAAGTTAACTGGAAACTTGTAGTTAAGAAAATAAAGACAAAAAATAAGAAGCTCAAAGTTCATAGATCAATCAAAATAGGAGAAAAAGAGATAACATTTTCTAAAACATTTGATGATTTGCATGTTCTTAATTATAGGGATATTCTCAAATCAAAAAAATCAAATTATGTAGAGGCATATAAAGCTATAAATTTGGTAAACTCACTTAAAAAAAAAAATTATGCAATTTAATTTATTGAACCAGTTTCCTATTAAAATAAAAAAAGAAATTAATAAAAATATTTCAAGAATTATAGAGAGGAATTCTTTCATATTGGGACCAGATGTTAAAAAACTAGAAAATAAATTAGCAAAATTTGTTGGTTCAAAATATTGTTTGGGAGTATCTTCTGGTACAGATGCCCTGTTGATATCTTTGATGGCAATAAATATCAGAAAAGGAGATGAAGTAATTGTGCCGTCATTTTCATGGATATCAACAGCTTCAGTAGTAAAAATGTTAGGTGCAAAACCAGTTTTTGTAGATATAGAGAAGCAGACCTGCAACATAGATATCAATAAAATAAAAGAAAAAATAAACAAAAAAACAAAAGCAATAATCTTTGTGTCATTATTTGGTAATGTTCCTGATGTTGATAAAATAAATAAGATTGCAAAAAAATCAAAATTATTTGTGATTGAAGATGCAGCTCAAAGTTTTGGTGCAAGATATAAAAAAAAATTTAGTTGCAATCTTTCTGATATCGGGTGCACTTCTTTTTTCCCATCTAAACCACTGGGTGGATATGGTGATTCAGGCGCAGTATTTACCAATAATAAAAAATTATTTGATCGGATGAAATCAATTAGAGTACACGGTCAAGTCAACAGAAACAAACATGATATTCTTGGAGTAAATGGTAGAATAGACACAATTCAATCTGCTATTTTAATTGCTAAGTTAAAATACTTTAATGCAGAGCTTAATTTGAGAAAAAAAAAATTTAATTTTTATCTAAATTTTTTTAAAAAAAATAATTTTAAAAGTATACAGGTTTTAAAATACGGTAATTTCGGAACTAGTGCGTTTGCTCAATTTTGCTTACTCACATCAAAAAGAAAAATTCTTATAGAAATTTTAAAGAAAAACAAAATACCTTTTGCAATTTATTACCCTAAACCAATGAACGAACAAAAAATTTTTCAAAAAAATAAATTAAACTCAAATTTAAATAGTAAAATTGTATCCAAACAAATAATAAGCTTACCATTTAGTCCATATATTAAACTTAAAGATCAGAAAAAGATTATTAAAGTTTTAGTTAAGAATAAAATATATTTATGAAAATTTTAACAATATTAGGAGCAAGACCCCAGTTTATAAAATCATCAATTATCTCATCTCAAATTAGAGATTATTATAAAAAAAAAATTAAAGAAATAGTAGTTCATACTGGACAACACTATGATTTTGAGATGAGTAAAATTTTTTTTAAAGAGCTAAAATTAAATAAGCCAAAATATTACTTAAATATTTCTAAAATGAACCATTTAGAAATGGTAGGACAAATGATTATTAAATTAGACAGGGTAATTAATAAAGAGAAACCAGATTTTATTTTAGTTTATGGAGATACTAATTCAACATTAGCGGGAGCGATTTCTGCATCTAAAAAAAATATTCCACTTATACATATAGAGTCAGGTTTAAGAAGTAATAATCTTTCAATGCCAGAAGAAGTTAATCGAATTATTACTGATAGAATAAGTCAACTTTTGTTTTGTCCCTCAAATATTTCAAAAAAAAATCTTTTAAAAGAAAATTTTCATAAAAATAAAGATAAAAAAGTTTTAAATTTTGGAGATGTCATGTTTGATATTCATCAAAAGTATAAATCTATATTTCAAAAAAAATTAAAAGTAGATGATTATTATTTAGTTACAATTCATAGAGAAGAAAATTGTAAAACTTTAAAATTAAAAAACATTATGAATAATTTAATAAAACTTTCTAAAAAAAGAAAAATTATCTTTCCTGTTCATCCTAGAATAAAACAAAAAGTAAAAATGCTTGATAAATCAAAAAACATTATTTTAACAAAACCTTTAAGTTATAAAGAGTTTGGACAACATGTATTCAATAGTTATGCTGTAATTACAGATAGTGGTGGTGTTCAAAAGGAAAGTTTTTATTTTAAAAAAAATTGTTTTGTTTTGAGAAAAGAGACAGAATGGAAAGAACTTGTAAATAAAAAATATAATATTTTAATAAATGTTGATAGTCATAATTTTTATAAACTAATACTATCAACGAAATTAAAAAAAATAGATTTAAAGTTTAAGCCGTACGGTGATGGTAAATCTGCAGTTAAAATTGTAAAATATATATATAAAAATTTTAACAAAGCTTTTAATTGATATAATACTTGCGTTATAAAATCGGTGATTTAAAAGATATCAAATAATTATAAATATGAGCGTATTAATTACTGGTTCCGCAGGTTTTATAGGTATGTCTGTTACCTCTAAAATGTTAGAGAAGAACTACAAAATAGTAGGTGTTGATAACCTTAATAGTTATTATGATGTGTCTTTAAAAAAAGACAGAAATAATGTGTTGAAGAAATTCAAAAATTATAAATTTTATAATTTAGATATTTCAAAAAACATAAAAAAACTAAATTATATAATAAAAGAAAATAATATCACTTCAGTTATTCATTTTGCAGCACAGGCAAATGTTAGATATTCGTTAAAAAATCCAAAGTCATATATAAATAACAACATAGTTGGATTTTATAATATCCTTGAGAGTTGCAGAAAATTTAAAATTAAAAAGTTAATTTTTGCAAGCTCTTCCAGCGTATATGGTAAAAATTACAAACATAAAAAAATTTTTTCTGAAAAAGATAGAACAGATGAGCCCAAAAACTTGTATGCTGCAACGAAAAAATCGAACGAAATTTTAGCTTATGCATATGCAGATTTATTTAAAATAAATATAATTGGTTTAAGATTTTTTACTGTCTATGGACCGTGGGGACGACCAGATATGGCTCCATTTCTTTTTATTAATTCAATAATAAATAAAAAGAAAATAAATGTCTTTAATTCTGGAAAAATGTCCCGAGATTTTACATATATTGATGACGTAGTTAATGGAGTTATCAAAATATTTAAATCAAAAAAAAACGGAAAATACTTTGATATATATAATATTGGTAGAGGAAAAAGTATAAAGCTTCAAACATTTATTTCAACATTAGAAAATATTTTAAAAACAAAATCTAAAAAAAAACTTATGCCTTTTCAGAAAGGTGACATGATCAGAACTCTTTCAAATATAAATAAATTAAAGAAAGAAATAAAATATTCTCCTAAGACTTCACTCAAGGTTGGTTTATTAGAATTTTGTAAATGGTATGTTGATTATTATAAAATAAAAAATAAAAAAATTGAGTAAATTAAACAAAGACATTCTAAATAAAATAAATATTAACCATTTATCTTATTCAGATTATATTGGTGGTGCAGCTATTGCCGCTGAAAATATAAATAAAAGTTTAAAACAAAGAATTAAGTCTAGATTATTTTCAATAAATGATAAAAAAAATAAGAATAGTTTATCTCATAAATTAATACTACATTTTAGGGTTTTTCTAGGCAAACTTCCAAAGTTTTTTTTCTTAAATTATTTGAAATATCACCAATCGTTTGCTTTTATACCGTCGAATTTTCCAAAAAAATTAAACAAAATATCAAATAGATTTACTATCACTAATCTCCATTGGATAAATAGAGAGACAATTTCAATTAACGACATATATAAAATTAAATCTAAAATAGTATGGACTTGTCATGATATGTGGCCTTTTTCAGGATCTTTTCATTTACCAATTGATAAAAAAAAAAGTCTTATTGATTTTGATTTATGGATTAAAAATAAAAAAAAAAAATTAATAAATAATAAAAATATATATTTTGTTGCACCTAGCAATTGGATTAAAGACAAAATACTGGATTCCAAGTTAGTAAATAAAAAAATGGTGAAAGTAATAGGCAATCCAATTGATACTAAATTTTGGCTTATTGAAAATAAATTTAAATCTTTAAAATATTTAAATTTATCTAAAAATGTAAAATACATTATTTTTGGTGGTTCTAATGTTTTTAATGACAAGAATAAAGGTTCGGATTTAGTAATAGATACGTTAAATAAATTAAAAAAAAAAACAAAAATAAAGTTTAAAGTTCTTTTTTTTGGATCAAATCAAGTACCTAATAAAAAAATATTCTTTTCCTACAAAAATTATGGAGTAATAAATGATAATATTATATTAAGACATATTTATTCAGTTGGTACTTGTGCTCTAGTAACGTCAAGATTTGAAAGTTTTTGTCAGGTAGCTGCAGAAGCCCAATCTTGTGGATTACCTGTTATTGGCTACAAAACCTCAGGTCTTATTGATGTTGTGAAAAACAATTACTCTGGATTTTTAGTTAAAAATTATGATGCTAATTTTTTTGTCAATAAATTAATTGTTTTGTTAAAATCGAATAAAAAACAGAAAATAATGTCAGAAAATGCTAGAAAACATGTTACAAAAAACTTTAGTTTTAATGTGATTTCTAAAAAATATGTAAAGTTTTACTTAAAAGTCTTAAAGAATGAAAAATTTTAATATTATTTTAAATCTTTTAAATAATTCAGAAAAAAAAAAATTTTATTTATTAATTTTTTTGATGTTAATAGGTTCTGGTTTAGAGGCAGTAGGTTTAGGATTGATAATACCTTTGGTTTCATTAATATTAGAGACAAATAACCAGCTAATTAGTAATTTTTTTCCAGACTTTATAAATGATTATTTATTTTCGT
>MDTG01182280.1_pt1 | contig 14692 bp, 11 predicted proteins | sample 811421 | NCBI WGS metagenome assembly MDTG01 (sample SAMN05326645, study PRJNA326480) | marine metagenome | isolation source: seawater | place: Pacific Ocean: South East | collected 2011
AACAAATATTATTATGTAAACGGTCATCCAGATAAAACTACTGTTAGAATAAATATAAAAGAAGTATATTCTGGTATTGATTTGGCCGGTATTAATTTCTATGATGCTAGCGAAAATCAAATCCATGTATACACACAGTCCATTGAATTTTCCAAAACCGTGTATGACGAAAATGGAAATAATATTAACAACACCAACGACCAAACACAACTAATAGATAATGACATTAATACCAAAGTTTGGAACGCCGAGGTATTCACAGGAGATTTGACATTTTTAATGGCTAAACGGCCAAAATATTATCAATTTGTGTGTGCTTCCAATCATACACCCGGTAGAAATATAACAAACTGGATAATGTATATAAATGGATTAATTAACTCAGAACTGGATTTTACAGAAGATAGTAATTATCAATTAAACACTACAGAATATGACTCGCAAAATTTACCCGAATTCTTATACCCAAATGATGATACAAATAAATATTATGTTTTTACTACTGAAGTTGATTATGACGGAGATGGAGATATTGACTATCAAGATATGTATAATGTAATATACAATAAACCCATTAATTTTTCAATTGATGCTTTGAGTAGCTCAAAAACTATGACTACGGCAGCAACCATGGGGTATGATACAGAAAGTCCTACCGTCGATATAAGTGCCACTGCTGTTTTTTACATGTCTCAAACAGATATTCGTGATGTTTTCAAAATACGCGTAAATTCTACTAATATGAACGATGTATCGAACTCAGATATCATGCATTTTATGTTCATGGAGAATTGGCCGAGCTCATTGTATTTGAATCCTATGAATGGTATGATGGACCAAACTCTTTCAGAAAATCCAGCCATTGTTTTACCTACACCCAATAAAATGCTTGTAAAACACGACTTCCTCCGATATATTTCTAAAAAATTATTTAATACAGTATCTGGTGTTAGTCTATTCAATAATGAAAAGAAACTTGTCAACAATCTTACTAATATGGGAAAAGATATATATGATAACACCATCAGTGTTAAGTTAAACAAATATTCAACTACTTCTAACACACCATTGGAAACCGGATTTGTCCTAGACCCTGTTACTGGATTAAAAGCAACCACCAACGATAACACTTCTAATGATAATATTTGCCGGATTCTTCTTAATACTCTTATGGAAAACGTTCCATCAAGATTCAGTGATATAAGTGGTGTCATGGACGCAAGTGGGGTCTTTTCTTTACCAATAAACGCCGGTGATACAATAAATTTTTTCATGACTATACACCCAGAAGCTAACCAACATTTACTAACAGGGGTTCCACCAATAAGTGCTAGAAAATATCAAATCAAAATCGTCATAGACGATGGAACCGGCATTAATACTACACCAGTCGATTAATATATCATTATTTCATGTTTAAGTAAAATAATGATATCACGCTTCATCTTCTTCACTGTTTTGAATTTGAAGGGGCTCCGGCTTATTCACACAATTATTCATATCCACTTTATCTCTATGATTATATGCCATTAACATTACGTCATCCATCGTCTTCTTGTATTTTTCGGGATTATTCTTCATTCCATCTATAAAACTATTCAACCGACTCTCCATTTTTGAATTTAACTTCACTTTACGCTCATCATAAAAATCACATATTTCACTGAATCGCGTATCAACCATCTCTGTAAATACATTTTCAGCCAACTCAGTGATAAACTTCTGCTCTATTTCACTATACTTATGAGCATACTTACTACGCAAATTCGTCAATGCCACATTCAAATACTCCGGATATTCACCAGAGAAATGAACCTTGTGAATATAATACTTCAAACTACCATGAATCTTACTCAACACTTGCTGCTTCTCTGAATCCGTTAACGAATCAGCAATTGTCTCACTTCCCAACTGAACACGATACGACACATTTACATTATTAATTATCGTATTATTCACATTTATCGTATTGTTATTTGTTACAGCTTGAACATCTTGATTATTTTTGTCCTTCTTTGTATACCGACGAATCTGTTGGGTTTGTAACTCTTTGTCCTTCTCATCTAAGTCACGCTGCAACTCCTCGATTCTTAATTCAAGATTTGTGTTTTGTTCTTTCAAAGTCTTACAGCGTGTTAGGTGTCGTTTTAATGAAAATACCGAACAAAAATCTTGTGAACAATGTTCACATGTCGTAATTTGTCCATTTCTTGTCATTCTCTTATGTTTTTGCATATTGCTTTTATGTTTAGCTGTCAATATATGTTTATCATAATTACCCTTTGTGCTGTAGTTACAGTCACAATATCTACAATAATAATTATCATCATCATTATGCTGTGTGTTGGAGCATTTTGGAGCATTTTGGAGCATTTTGGAGGGTTTTGGAGAAGAAATGGATAAATCATAACGACCATTTTTCCAAGCGTCTACTCGTGTATTGGAGTCAGCTTTACTTTTACAATCTTGATATGACTCCAAAACAACTATTTCCCAGTTGTCGATTCCCCCACTTGCAGTAATTTCTTGTTTTAATCTGGTGTCATTTGCTTCTAGATTTGCTTTGCGAAATCTGTATCGAACACATTTTAAATTTGTTGTAGCACCTATTTCCGAATATTTTACCTGTGGATCTTTACATTTAATTTTATAAATTACAGTCTTAGAATAGTCTGTGTATGGCATTTATTATAGTTATATATTTTATTTTATATTATTTATACATAAAATAAATAATTGGAAGGTCGTAAATGGTCGCAAAGTGAACAAAAAGTCGCAATTGATGGTCGCAAATTTTGTAAATTTCTCAGAGAGAGAGAGACAGATATTTTTTAATTTTGTTTTATAAAAATAGAATGAGAATCCTAAATTCTCAGAATTCAAATCCATGGAATATAATTTGTTTTAGGAATATTCGAATTTTAGAACATAATTCTAATATTCCTTTAAAGTAATTTTCATATATGTGTAAAACACACAATATTATAATTGTCTTCTATCAATTCTAGCGTTCATTCTATTTAGTTCATTCTGTAGCATTTCGATTTTCTTCTCTAAAGATTGGTTCCAATTTTTCAATACTTTACATCTACCATTATGTCGTATTAGTGAGCCACGCGTTGCGAATGTACGTGAACAGTGCTTACAAGTTCGTTGTTTATCCATTTCAATCAATTTCATGTATTTTTTTTTCGATTTTGCGTGTTTTGCTGTGAGCAAATGTTTATTATAATTGTGATTATTGCTGTAATTATAATCACAAAATTTACAATAATATGTTTTTTCTTGATTTTCGGAGCATTTTGGAGCATTTTGGAGCATTTTGGAGGGTTTTGGAGCAAAAATGGATAAATCATTTTCACGATTTCTCCAATACGCTACTCGTGAATTGGATTCAGCTTTCGATGAACATTCCGGATATGACTCCAACAGAACTATCTCCCAGTTGGCAACCCCTCCATTTGCAGTAATTTCTTGATGTAACTTCGAATTATTTGGTTGCGTATCAATCTTGCGAAATCTGTATCTAACACATTTTATATTTGTTGCAGCGAAAATCTCCGAATATTTTACCCGTGGATTTTTACATTTGATTTTATAAATTTCAGTCTTAGAATAGTCTACAGTCGGCATTATATAAATTACATTTTTTTTATTTCTATATACTTTTATGACAAAAAGTATCAAAATGAAGCAAAAGGGGTGGCAAATGCTTTTTTTAGAGTCGCAAATTTTGTAAATTTCTCAGAGAGAGAGAGACAGATATTTTTAAAATTTGTTTGTAAAAAAATAAAATGAAAATGATATTTTTCTGAAAATTCAAATCCATGGAATATAATTTGTTTTAGGAAAAATCGAAAACGGCCATCCATGATTTGTTTGATTGAAATAATCACGCGGAGGGTTCTCGGTGGGTTCTCGAATCTCTCAAAAATATTTCGTGTATGAAATTGACCCTGAGAATTTTATTCTTTGTGTTGTTGTATTTTTCTAGTAAAATATTTTTTAGATGTTTGAGAACCTGTTGAGAACCTAGAACATTATCTTATAAAATAATACTCACAAATAGTATTATTTTAGGACAAAAATTAAATTCCTTCTGTATTCGAAGAAAACATTATGTTTGACAATATCTTACATTTTGTAAACAAAATACTCTGTATGAATTCTTTCATATGAACGAATGATTCAAAATGTAGAATTTCGTTTTGATAGTATAGCTTGAAGATTCCGACTTTTTCAAACACATCCACTTTAGACAATATCACTTCGGTAACACCCGAAATATTGATGGACGTTATTAACTTGTCTAAATTTAGCCAGTTAGTTTTACGAATCCGTCCTGTTGTTGTTCCAATTTCGCCGCCTTCATTTACAAGGTTTAATAACTCTGGGTCGTCAAGAAGGGATTCTGGAAACAATGGGTCATTACCTGAACGCGTATCGTAAATTTTACTGGCCCCGATGATTTTATTGATTTTCTGTGGCGGAAATCCCAAACTACACGCACCATATGGTAACGTAGTGCTGGAAGTCACATATGGATAATTTCCATAATTAATATCCAGCCAAAAACCTTGGGCACCTTCACACAAAACATTCCCCCATAGCTCCTCGTCCCACATATATTGTTTGAGAGAATCCACTTCATATGCTCGTGTGCCTTTACGTGCGTATTTATCACTATAGCACGGAGCAATACCACTTGAAGTAGTTCCTTGGTCTTTATATTTAGCTATGTCAATATCTATATGTTCTTGTGTGATAATATGTGCTTTTGGAGATATTTTTATCAAAGATGTATCGAATCCATTTTCTTGTAAATATTCGACTTCCTTGAAAAAAGATTCAACGTGAACAACACAATCGGGACCAATAATGGAAGATACCCCGTAAAATATACCACAAGGTATTAAATGTGTTTTGTATTTTGTTCCTTCTTTGTAAATAGTGTGTCCGGCATTATGACCACCGGCCCATCGACATACAAAGTCATAATGATTGTATTTTACTATATGTGTGACTATTTTTCCCTTTGCCTCATCGCCCCAATTTAATCCACAAACAATGTCTACAAAATTAATATTCATATACTTCAATAAATTATAAAAAAATCGCTAAAAAAGCGTAAAACAATAACAAGTGTATGAGGGTTTTGTAAAAAATTGATTCTAAAAAATGATATGAAGATAAATGCATAATACCTTATATATTCTTATATCATTACCACTATGTCTAAGCCAATTATTGATTACAAGGAATGGGATGTTACTTCTAACAAGTATATGCCTCCAAAGATTAATAAACAACAAGGAAAAGCTATTAATATGATTAATACCAAGACCAATCGTTCGATTCACGTGACTACTCCTTTGATGCATACTTGGGGATGCCAAGATTTCGAAGGAGAGAATGGTGTTCGCGATGGTAAGTTCAGTGTTACATTGAATTTCCCAAACAAAGATTATGAGACAAAAGATACAAAAATGTTTTTAGAAAAGATGAAGGCTTTTGAAGAGCGTGTCATTGACGATGCCGTGAAGAACAGTGAATTGTGGTGGGGTGAAGAAATGGAGCGTGGAATTCTCAAGCATACATTCTTCCCATTTGTCAAATATCAAAAGGACAAGGTTACAAAGAAGATTGACACTTCGAAGCCACCTTCTATTAAGGCCAAGGTTCCAAATTACAACAACGAATGGTCAGTTGAAATATTTGACACCAAGAATAATCGTTTGTTTCCATCCGAAGACACTATGGATACACCAGTTGAATTGATTTCCAGTGGAAGCAATATTGCTTGTATCTTACAGTGTGGTGGAATTTGGATTGGTGGTAAAGGTTGGGGATTAACTTGGAAGTTAGTTCAATGTGTAGTTAAGCCAAGAGCGAATGTATCCATTACTGGTAAGTGTCATATTCAATTGTCTGATGAAGATTGTGAGGCCATTGAGAGTCAAGAATTACAAGAAGATGTTGAGGCACAAGAAGAACCACAGACAACTGACCCTGCTGTAGAAGACAGTGATGAAGAGCCTGAACCCGAAGCAGTTAGAGAGCCAGAGCCTGAGCCAGTAAAGGAACCTGAACCTGAGCCAGAACCAGAACCTAAGAAGAAAGTAGTTAAGAAAGTAGTTAAGAAAGTGGTCAAGAAGACACCAGCATAAGTAGTTAGTAATTTGTTTGTAGCTAGATGATTAGTTAAACATTAGTAAAAAATATCAATTGAAATAATTAATATTTTTTTTGAAGTAGTTATGTGTTTGATATTTCAATTTCGATTAATATGTTGCCCTTTCTAGATACATCAAATAAGTTATCATAATTAACACGAGGTATTCCACGTTTGTCTAACACAATGGTTTGTTTATGAACCATTTTCAGTTCACTTCTAGAAATATTAATTTGTTGTTTTCCAATGAGGACAATCAGTTCATCGAGATTCCAAATTTCTTGTAATGAATATTTTACATTTACCAGTATATTGTTTTTGGTGTCTATACTGACATTATCTGGTAAAATAGGTATACAATCAACATATAAATTACCGGAGTCAATATCAAACACAAGATGATGGTGCCATAAAGGAACAATATAATCCTCATTATTAAGCACCAGTCTATATAAATTACAGTCAAATAAATCATCAATAAGCGGATGTAATGTAGTGTGTTTGTCGTTTTTCTTTTTTTCTTCTAAAATGCTGCGAATGTTTTCTAATAGTGTATCTGAAATGTTTAATATATCTTTGTTGCTTTCTATAATTATGAAAATTTTTCCGAGAATTTCCTTGTCGATTTTACGTATAAAAAACAACGCACTTTTATTACACAAGTTCATAAGTTTATGTATGATAGTTGTCATCAGTTTGGCTTGAACATCTTCCGTGAAGACATTGCTTAGAAATGAAGATAATATGGTGGAGTAATTGAAGTCGGGTTTTTCACACAATAAAAATTCATATGCCTCGTGAATTTTTTGGAATTTTTCCACCGCATCAGCGTCTTTATTTTTATCGGGATGATATTTCAATGCCATTTGTCTGTATTTCTTTTTGATGGATGCTTCGTTTGGTATTTCTGTTGGAGAAAGTTCCAGAATTTTCAGGGCTATTTCTTTGGTCATAGTTATTGATGTTTGACTGGTCTTGCTCGTCATAATTACTAATCTTAAGTATTATATAAAATAAAATAGTTTCTAAGTGGTATATGGGTCTATAATTGTTGTTGAAATATTTCAAAAAGGTATGCGTCTTCATTAATATTTTGCTGGTGTTTGTTTTGGATATCATTTTCTCGTGAACAAAATAGGATAAAATATAAAATATACATTCGGCGGTATCCAAATTATAGACTAATATATCATATATGGTGTCCCTAAAATGCGTGAAATCGAGTTGTTCGTAATTTTTCATTTCTTCAATAATGTTATCACAAATAATCACGAATATATCTTCTGGAATATTGTCTTGTTTGTCTATCATAGAAAATGATTGGAGTTCTTTCAAATTGATGATGGCGTTAGTATCAATCTTATTGATAATATCGTGATTTGTTCTAGGCTGTTTGTAACTCGATATTTTATGTATGAATTCTGTGTGAGACTGTGTATTCGACTTTTGTGTAATTTGATGTTGATACATTTGTTTTAATACTTCTTTCGACGGACGTCTAACCGGTATCACGAAACAAACATTCAGTATATTCTCTGGAATGAACCCGATGTTTTCCGTAATTAATATGAACTTGATTTTGATTGCCATATATGGATTGTTGAACTGTTGAATATAACTGTAGAAAATATCCAATAATTCACTGTGAATCAAATGGAAGTTTTTACACACAATAATTCCGACTTTACACGGTTTTAATGAAACAATATCAAGGATGTTTTGATAAATACTATGCCATAACACTTTTGAATTACAACCGAGTAAAGCCATATCTACTTCATAATGAACATCACTGATATTATATGTATATTTTTTCTTGTCGTTCTCGATGGTGATTGATTTTTGATATTTCATTTTCGTCGGACTATATTGTTTGAGAAAGGCTAGCATTTGTGAATACTTACCCACACCCGAAGGACCATACATAATCATATTGTCGAATTGTTCGATTTGTTTTGGAAATTTTCCAATAATAGGTGTCAGTTCTTTATGTATATTCTGTTTTTCTACTGAATATATATAATCTTCGAAGTTGGTTTCATAGAATTTCATTGTGCATATTCATAGCAATTATTTATACGATTTATTCCATAATATTATATAATTTCAATTTCTTTTGTTTGACTCTCAAAAAATCCACCGCGAGTTTTAGTTCATATCCCACAAGTCCAAATATACCGACTATTAATGCCACAAATACGATTGTCTTCAAATATTCTCTGTATGCTTCAGGTGAATACATGTATATTAATAAAAAAGCAACAAGACCGATGAAAAATGTCGACACAAGAATTGCCGTTTTAAATTGGAATAATACGTCTTTAAAATCGTCAATCACGCTGTATTTTTTTGCCTTCTTTACTTGGTGTGTGGCGTATCCAAAAACAATGAGAGAAATCAACAACCCGATAAATTGTCCAAGTCCTCCAATAATAATGGCATATACAGATACGCGTGCGGCTAAAGATGCGTTTTTCCTACTAAGCCCATCCATAACATATTTGTTTGAGTAAATGTCGTTCAAAATGAAGGCTAACAAAAAGAAGTTTAATACGAACACGCAAATATAAAACAAGAATTGGGACTTTCCTTTATAAATGTAGATAAATGTGAAGAAATATAGAAATATCAATACACTGTATTTGACAATTCCTGTGTAACTAATACCTTCATTCATAGGTTCATCAATTGTATTTTGGTCCATTTTTATATTATATATTCATATAAAATAAAAACCCACTATTTATCTAAATATGTTGTTTTGATCCAATCGATTAATACTTCTTTATCACACAATGTATATTTTTGTGGGAATTTTCGTAAGTTGAAAAATTCGGGTTTGCTCATTTCAGGGGTTTGGTAAAAAATATACGCACCGTATTTTCCCTTTCTAATCGACAAATCATTATTCAACTCGCGTAATATATTGGACGATTTCGATTTTGTTTCTTGTTCTTTTATTTTTTGGACAACTGTATCAAAGTCGATTTCATCAATGGACGTTTTCGTTTCATTCAAGTTCACTGTATTGGTGCCATATTGGACATATAACCCAAATTTTCCCATTTTCAAAATACAATCTTCATTGTTGTATTTTCCAATATTCCGTTCTTGAGTTTCTAGTAAATCTTCTAAAGTATATTCTTTGTTTCTCAGTTTTTCTATTTCCAATCTGAGTTCACGCTTCACTGAAAAATATTCTATGTTTCCATCATCGTCAAATGTTCTTACAACAGGCCCGTATTTATCATACACTAATTCGTGTTTATCATCTATTTGAAATGATTCTTTGTTTAGTTTTTTAATTGGGCCCATATGCGATAATATTTCGCTGTAACATTTGTCGCAGACTTCTTCGTATTTACCATTTTCCGAGCTGATTGTATCCAATGCCATTTCCATTTCTTCCGTGTAATCATACGAGAACAAATGCTGAAAGTATTTTGTGAGAAATTCTACACATAAAATCCCTAAAGGTTCAATCACCAATTTGTTTTTCTCGCCTCCGAATGATTTCGATACTTCGTTGATTTCTATTGTTTGATCACCCGTGAGTAAATACTCATTTACATCACATAGTTTACCTTCTACATCCCGTTTTTGTATGTATTTGCGGTCTTTGATGGTTTCTACTAGACTAGCGAATGTAGAAGGTCGACCGATTCCCATCTTTTCCAATTGCTTAATTAATCCCGCTTCACTGTAATGTAAATGCTTTTGTTTGAGATTTACAGTGGACTCTATTTTAGTATATTTTAGTGTTTGCGTTCCCAATGACTGCATATATAACAATAGCCCACTACCACCGTTTTGTTCGCACGTAATATCGGTTTTTTCTTCTACTTTTTTCCATCCGAGTATTTTTGGAACTTCCACGACATAACTGTAATGAAGGTCTTGAGGAGCACTTATGCGGGCTTCAGTATTCATATACACGGCATCACACATTAGACTTTCTATGGTGTTTTTCCAAATTAATTTATATAAGGAACACATGCGGCGGTTTTCGCTATTTATGGTTGGTCGGTCAATGTTGATAATTCGAATAGCTTCGTGTGGGTCTTTGCTATCTTGAAGAGTGATTTTGTCTGTATTCCCGATAGTTTCTTTTCCAAAATGATTTTCAATGTATTTCACGGATTTCTCAATGAAAGGTATTGCGTATTTTTGACTGTCAGTTCGCATATAAGTTATCAATCCTTCTTGATAAAGTATTTGGCAAAGATTCATTGTTTCTTTGGGAGACATACTCAAAGACGATGACGCAGATTGTAACAAACAAGACGTATTGTATGGTTTTGGAGCACTTCGAATACTTTCTTTAGGACTATTCAAGTGAAGTTTATGTTGAAACTCACACGATTCTTCTAAAAAGGTTTCTACTTGTTTCTCGTCTATAAAGTCTTTGTTGAGTTGAAAGACGATATTTTTGGGGAAAAAAGTGCCGCGAGTTTTATAAATGAATTCTGATTCGGCGTTTTTAATTTCGATATAATTATCATACACTAATCGCAATGCTGGTGTTTGACAACGTCCAGCGGACAGTGTGTTTTCTTTGTTATTATATAAATATTTCCACAATATAGGCGAGATTTTATATCCGACATATAAATCCACAACTTGTCGTGCTTGTTGACTAGTTACCAAATCCATATTGATTTTTGTAGGATTTTTCACTGCGTTTCTTACAGCGTTTTGGGTAATTTCGTGAAATATAATGCGTTTTGTCGTCGAAATATTTAATTTGAAAATCTCACAAATATGCCACGCAATGGCTTCTCCTTCACGGTCATCGTCAGTAGCCAAAATAATGTTTTCTTTCGGAAATTGTTTCATAACCTTTTCCATTTCTTTAATATGTGCTTTTTTGTCGTTAATCAACGAATATTCTATGGTGTGTCCATTTTTGGAATCGATAAATTTGAGTCCTTCGATTTTTCGAAGGTGTCCAACACTGGCAATACATGCATAATCCATACCGAGGAAGGATTCTATTTTTTGGCATTTGGATGGAGATTCGACGATGACTAAGAATTTGGCGTCTGGTGATATTTTGATTTCTCTGAATTTGGATTTTGATTTGATGAATTTTTTCATAATAACACTACAATATATGTGAATAAGTGTTTATATGTTTTAGCGAAAAAATTGAAACGAATTTATATCAAGTCATCATATAGCATAATAAACTATGGAAGAAAACCAGCAATATAAATTATCGGTGTTTGACAAACAATATAATGAATATTATTACACGAATGTTTATACGAATGCGATTATAGAGTCAGATGGAACTATAGACCCAGCACAATCGAAATTATTTTCGGGGGATATTTTTGTAGTGGATTCCAACAAGAAATTACACACAATAGATTCCCCTGTAAGATGTAAGAGTTATATAGCGGGTGTATTAATGATACACGATGGACGAACATATGGTCGGACGAGTAATAAAAAACGGTTATTATATAAGTGTGTTCCAGACGACAATCAATATCCCGCGTTTTTGATACCGTATGAAGTGACACAAGGTTTTTCGAAATATATTCAAAATAAATATGTATTGTTTAAGTTTGTAGAATGGCCGGAAAAGTCGAAACATCCACACGGGATATTGACCGAAGTATTGGGTGATGTAGGAGATTTGAAAACCTTTTATGAATATCGGATTTATTGTAAGAATCTATTTGTATCTTTCCGACAATTAACAACAGAATTTTCAAATAAAAAAATGACAAAGCTAGACACTGAAAATATAAAACGGAAATATTATTTGGAATCAAGAATAACACAATATACATTTACGATTGACCCACCCAAAAGTGTTGATTACGACGACGCATTTTCTATAAATAAACTGAATAACAATGTTTATAAAGTGTCTGTTCATATTTCCAATGTGGCAATGGTGTTGGAGCATTTGAACTTGTGGGCATATTTATCGGAAAAAGTCGCCACGATTTATTTACCGGATCAACCCCGACATATGTTGCCACTATTATTTTCGCAAAAGGCTTGTAGTTTAGTTCAGAATGAAGAGCGTGTTTGTTTGTCTATGGATGTTTATTACGATACGGAAAACAAAAAAATCACACATACCGATTTCACTCATACACTTATATGTGTAGACCGTAATTATATGTATGAAGAACCTGATTTGTTAAATAACGACAAATACGAGAGTTTATTAAAAGTAACAAAGGAGTTGGATTCCACAGTAAAAACAAGTAATGAAGTGGTGGCTTATTGGATGATGAAGATGAATATAATGTGTGGGAAAAAATTGGCTTTATATAAGACGGGTATATTCAAGACGTTATGTTTGAAAACTTCGAAGACGGTTCCACAAGAGTTTTCAAGTGAGGTTAGAAATGTAATACGAAATTGGAATAATGTGTCTAGTAAATATCAGTTATTTGGTGGAAATATATTACATCAAATAATGGACGTTGAATATTATTGTCATATTACGAGTCCTATTCGTCGAATAGTGGATATAGTAAATCAGTTGTTGTTTATGAAATATTTGAAGAATATTGAGAACTTGTCGGAAAATTCAGAGGACTTTTGTCAAAAGTGGTTATATAAAATTGAGTATATCAATGTGTCGATGAAAAACATCCGTAAAATACAGAATGATTGTATATTGTTGGACCGTGTAGAAAGCAATCCGGAAATATTGGAAAATCATTATAGTGGTGTTGTATTTGATAGAAAGCATAAACACCAAACAACGTATTCGCATATGGTTTTCATTGAAGACTTGAATGTATTGTTACAATTAAATACATCCAAAAACATTGAGAACTATCAAACACATATATTTAAATTATTTATGTTTGAAGATGAATATAATATTAAACGCAAAATCCGATTACAGTTGATTGAATAGAAATTATGAGCTTCCGATTAAATACATACCAATTATTGTGAATACCACTCCGACAATTTGTGTAAGATTAACCGTTTCTGAAAATACTAGATATCCCGCGACAAATAACAATATCATTTCATATCCAGCCATAATTGTTCTAATATTTCCAATAGGATTTTTTGTTGAAATGCTATGAATCCAAAATGCTTTACCAATAAAGAAACACAGACCGGCAACAATAGCACTGGTAATTTTGGGTCTTGTTAATATTAGTTCTGTTTGAAAATAATCGTTGCTAGGTAACACGCGAGTAAATAGTAATAATATAGCGGAGGCAATGCCTAATGTCAGAGAAAAAAATAGCCAAGTAGAAATATAGTCAGAGTCTTTATCGAATGATTTTCTGAGATAGACTTGGCCTAAAACAAAAAGGGTGGTTCCTAAAAGAATGCTAGAAATCCACGATTCCATTTTATTTAGAATTATATATTTTGGATACTATATTTTTTATTTTTAGATATCATCAAATGAGATTTCTTCGCCGGTTTCATCCATAATGAATGTTTCTTCTTCAACAGGAGCATCATCCATAGCATATTCATTTTGTGTGAATTCTATTCCAGAATCTTGTTCACCAGAGGAACCGACATTTGTAGAATCAATCACGGAGCGTAGTTGATTGAAACCAACACTAGGTATTGTTTTCAATTGATCGACTTCATTAGGACCATATACTTCTAAAATGTCACAATTTTTAGCAGTTTTTTCCCATTCTCGTAATCCAACAAGAACAATCGTTCCTTTCGTTATATTGTTGCTTCGTCTATTTCGCCCGCTCATTTTACCGCGAATATGTCCAACAAGTTCGGCACCGGAAACTGTAGTAAGATTACAATTGTTGCCGTTCATTTTAGTGACACACGCATATTGTTCATCGGGACAAGTAGACAGACGTAGTCGAGCATTTTCCACGGGGTTTGCTCTTTTTCTTGCGAATGATTTGTGTTTGCTTCCACCAGATGTATTTTTAACCATTTTATCTAGAGTTGTATGATATATTTGATTTAATAATTTTTGAATCAATTTTTTATAATTTTATCATCACAATGTATATCTACAACAAGGAATATGAATGAATTAATAAATAGATCGGTGTATAGTATAGTAAATGGACTATCGTTTAGACGTGTACATCCAATCATATCTCACGAATATATCACTCGATTAAATATAAGAATTGAACAACTAACAAACCCATTTGATAAAATATTTATTCATACCTTGACACAAATTGAGCATAAAAGTTTACGTCAATATGTCTCTAAATTGATTGGTAACATCGAAAAATTTAAAGATTATATTAAACCACCATATAGTTCAAATGAACCACTCAGACTAACAAATCAGTCAATAAAAGCTTTGAGACATCCAAGCAGTGATTCTGTAAATTACCCTTTAAGAGATGATATAAATAGATATTTTGAAAGTATTGGAATTAAACCTTATACTGACGAAAATGGAAATATTATAAGAGATGAAAGTTATATTATTGGGGTTACTTTAGATGAAATTGAAGAGATATTGTCTGTTTTAGAGGAAACAAAATCGAAAATAAAAGATATGAATTTTAAGTTAGAAACGCAAGA